>Ga0194039_1001362_pt1 | contig 13157 bp, 14 predicted proteins | sample JunL228m_MetaG_FD_148679 | JGI IMG/M metagenome (GOLD analysis project Ga0194039, IMG submission 148679) | Anoxic zone freshwater microbial communities from boreal shield lake in IISD Experimental Lakes Area, Ontario, Canada - Jun2016-L227-8m | ecosystem: Environmental > Aquatic > Freshwater >...
CTGGACGCTGACAACCTTCTTGTCTACAACAACAAGGTTGAAGCCGCACCCGGTTCCGCAGTAGGGACACGTGGTTGGTACGTATTTGAAATCCATGTTCTAACCTCGAACAATGAAAATTCTGAATTATCGGTATTTAAGGGTTATGAAAAATTTCTGAAAAGTGATGAATAGTTGGGGGCTGATATCGTGAGGGGCAGCACTTTCCCGGATTGGATCAGTTAACCTTTGAAAAAAAATTAACTCCATAATGTTTATTTAAGAATTGACGTTTTTTTGTGAGCGCATAACCATCTCTGGAAGAAGATCCACAATTTTGATTCTCATGATCCTTTACCAAAGTAAGGTGTCTTTTATTGGTTTTCGGTACAATTCAGACATCTGCCTGAACATTGCACAGTACATAAGAAAAAAAAGTGATTAGATCTTTTTATACAGGTTGCCGTAGACGATCGCACCTTTCCTTTTCTTGTGGCGCTCGCCCATGTCACCGATATAGTGGGAAAATAATGCCTTGACGCCATCGACTTCGAGCTCAACTTCGCCATTGGGCTTGTAGCCGGGCATCATGGTCTCGATGTTGCCAAAGACAATGATGGTGCCGTCGACAAGCTGCCCACCGAGTTTGCTCTTGGTGTTACCCTTGACAATCGTCTTTCCACCTTCTGCATGAGTCATTACGTGGACATCCACATTGCCGTTGACAACAATCTCGCCACCAGTCATGTACATGCCTATGTCACTGCCGGCATTTCCCTTGATAAGGATCTTACCGCTGGACATACCTCTCCAGTCGCCCCGGTAGGCTGCACCGAGATAGTTGCCGGCATTGCCTTCAACTATGAGCTCGCCGCCTCTCATGGCGGTTGCCGCGAATGCCTCGACATTGCCCTTTGCAAGCAGCTTGCCTCCGGTCATCCAGGCTCCGACATACTGGTCGGCGCTGCCTTCGATGACCATCTCTCCGGCGCTCATCTTCATGCCGAGGTACTTGACCTTCTTGACATCGCCTTTGACAATGATTTTGGTGTCTGCTGCGGTTGCACCGGCATTGCCACTGACCTCAAAATATTTGCCCAGTGTTGAAGTGGTATTTCCTTCATGCACATGGAGCTCGGTTATCTGGGCAGCAGTCTTGCCTGCGAATCCATCGGGGGTTACATTGTCCGCCTCGAGATACAGTGCGGGCGGGTTTTTCATGGTTATTGTTACAGTTTCCATTTTTCCTCACCTACACATGTGTTGCATCAACTTCTAAGGCATACGGGTTCGGGACAAAGTGGTGTCCGAGCGCTTCGTAGTTTGCCTGGGTCATGCTGTAATACTTGATGAACTTCTCATTGATATCGCGCATAACCTGCGGGTTATCATTGACCTTGACATTGACCCAGAGGGTTCTCTTGTTGCCAGTGCCAACGATCTCGCCGTGCTTAACGACTTCGACACCGCTCTTAAAGACATGGGCACAGCGTGAGAACGCAGTTTCAATGTCTTCAGGGTTTGCAACCGGCTTGTCCGGGTTGAAGTTGTAGACTGCAACATCGGCATCCATGCCGGGCTTTAAGCCACCGCACATATTGGCAAGACCGAGGCATTTTGCCGGACCTGCACGGGTCATCTGGGCGAGCTCGTAGAGCGAGAGTTCCTTGTCGATGCTGCCGATGCTGGTCTGGGATAGGACCTTATCCTTGTGCTTGAACGCATTGATCTGGGTGTCACGGGCCTTCTTGCTCATGAGCCACTTGATCACGCGGGGGTACCGGGTGAACGGTCCTGCATTCGGGTGGTCGGTGGTGATGTAGCAACGCATCGGGTCTTTTATCATTAAGGGGATCTCAAGACCGATTGCCCACTGGATAGCACAGACCGAGATGTTCGGGCTGTAGATATAGGGCACGACACCGGCTGCTGTCTCAAGTTCCACATCAACATTTGCCCACTTTAAGTTGTTGAGCCCGGTTAAGTGGTGCTCGAACGGACCGTCGGCAGTCATCGTGGTGGTCTCGTCAAGGGTGACGTTACCCGTGTCGATGGTGATGTTCTTGTTCTTATTGACGTAGTCGGTGACTTCCTTTGCCTTGGACTCGAAGTCTGCCCAGTTGGTTCCACCATAGGAGTGGAACTGGGTGTGAGTCAAGTGCAGAACCGATTCACGGCCGAACTTGTTCTTCGCCTTCATTCCTTCTGCAAGTTTCAGCGTATCGAGTGTGGTCTCGTAACATCCGGGGTTCCCGAGGTTGTTGGGGTGGATATGCACCGAGTGCGGGAGACCGAGATATTCATTGGCCTCGATGAGTCCCTTGACAATCTCTGCAGGAGTGATGTCAAAGTACGGGACCGGATCATTGACCGAGAGACAGTTCAGTCCCCAGGCCCAGGCTTCAGTGCCGCCGGGGTTGACAACCTTGACTGCATAGCCTTTGGTAACGCGGAGCAGCCATGCAATATAGGCTGCGGTATTCTCGATCTCGTGGTTCTTGAGGTACTCTAAGACAAACCAGTTGTTGCCAAAGACCGGGAATGCACCCTCATCGATGATTGGGGTGTCGCGGATCTCTTCATGCACGTGCTTGGCGAACATGGGGGGCATGGCTGCTTCCATAGCAGTCGTGTATCCCATCTTGGCATATTCGTAACCCGTCTTGAAGGTGGTTGGGATCGATGCCCCGCCGCCCATCCGCTCCATGCCCCTTGTCGGCGTGCAGCTGAAGAGCTTGTCTTCCGGCCGGTAGATCCGTCCAAGGTTTACTTTCGGGCCTGCGATGTGAGCGTGGATCTCGACAGCGCCGGCCATGACTGTCATACCCTTTGCATCGATGACCTTTGCAGCAGAGGATACCTTGTCAGCAATCTTGCCATCTTTGATAGCAATATCTTTCTTGTCGCCTTTTATACCCTGAACCGGATCAAAGACGCTTCCGTTCTTTATGATATATTCTGACATGATTATGCAGCCCCCTTGAGTTTCCTTAACCGGTCACGGACCATAATAAGGAACTGCTCATCTGTGAGCATGCCCGCCGGTGGTTCAACAACCTTACGGCAGTCGATTGGCACGTTGTCCATACGATAGCAGTTGCCACCGGTCTCGACACCGTTGAATGCAACAGGGACATGCAGCTTTGAGACACCGCTTGTCGGGGTGAGGTGGGGGTCAATGCATACCGAGGGGACGTTTGCGATCTGCTTGACGGCGCTGATCGGGAAATGTGCTCCCGGGTCGCTGCCGATGGTGAACATGGCATCCACTTCGCCGCGATTCAACAGGTCGATCGAGCTGGTGTCGCCGGGGTTGTAGCGTGCAAATCCACGCGTTAAGTCGACTGAGTAGGGGAACCCGAACTGCCATGCGAAAACTTCGCCGGAGCCGGTCACATTGTAGTGGCCCCGCATCGGCATGATCGAGAACTTCGTATACTCGTTCAAATCCTTGGTGACTGCAATGGCGATGTCGATGTTGTGGTTCTTGGAGAGGGACTGGGTGACACCCATACCGAAGAAGATGATACCGAAACGGCCGCTCTTCATCATATCAGCAGCTTCCCTTATCTTCTCTTTTGGGATACCTGCAACAACATCGGGGAGCCATTCGCCCTTGAATGCAACGCGGAGTGCGTTTAAGAGTTCGTAGTCCTTGCCCTGCTCAATCTGCAGGTGGACGTCTGCCATCTTGGCCGTGTCAGTGACACGGGGGTCAACGACGATCATCTTGCGGCTCATCTGTCCCTTGCCGGTAAAGAACCCGCGAGGGAAGATTGAGTACCGGGACATGTGCCGGGGGTGGGCGTGCGCCGGGTTACATCCCCAGAAGATGATCCTGTCGGCACGGTTCTTGACTTCTCCAAGGGTACAGGTCGGAAGGCCGATATCCTGCACGGCGATTAAGGTGGTGCCGTGGCAGACGGCTGCGGTATTGTCACAGCAGGCCTTGCTGATCTCGGCAATCTCGTTACCAACACTCTGCGCTTCGCAGTTGGTGGAACTCCAGCCGTACATGAGGGGTTTTTTTGCCTTTGCAAGCATCTGCGCAGTGTAGTCTGCTGCCTCATCATAGCTTATCTCTTTCCATGTGCCGTCGGCCTGGCGAAGCCGGGGACGGGTGACACGGTCCTTTGACTGCGAGTGCAGGAATTTTTCAGATCCGATTACACAGGCATTGTAGACTTCATGGAGCTGCTTGCCGTCATCGGATACAACCACTTCAATGTCATCGCAAAGGGTTCCGCAGAAGGGGCAGATTACATCAGTGATAGTCTTTGTCATCCTACTTTCACCCCGCATTGTTTCTGCACCAGTTCGATGCCGAGGAGAATGGGTTCGTTGATTGCAACCTCTATCTTAACCGGAGTTCCCTTGAATGTGGGCATACCGGTTGAGTAGGTGTTTGGGTCGATAATTGCATTGGCCCAGGGTCCCATTGGGATAAATCCAACACCCGGGTGTGGTCCCTGCGTGGCTTCAATCGCCTTGACAATTACGCTGCCATGGTCGCTGGTGACCCTGACATTGGTGCTCTTCCAGGCGCCGAGTGCTTTTAAGTCTGAATTGTCCATCTCAATGATTCCGCAGGCCGTGCGGTACGAGGGCTTTTCCTTGCCTCCCTCGATTGCAACACCTTGCTGGATGGTCCTTCCGGAGATCAGGTTAAGGGTAATGTTCTTTGTCATGGTACTCCTCACTTCAGGCCTGGATAAGAGCGCTCATATCGCCTCTTCCCGAGAGACGGATCACATCGTAGGGGCAGGCATTGACACAGACACCACAGCCGGCACAGAGTTCAGCCTTGACATCAAGGTGAACGGACTTGCCGTTCCTGACTGCGTATATTTTCTCCTTGCTAGCCGGTTCCACGGTATTTAGCTCGAGAGCATCAACCGGACATGCAATGACGCAGTTGCCACAACCGGTGCATTGCTCCATGTTAATATGTACAGAAAACGCCATGCGTATCACACACTTGTCGTCGTAATTTGTATAGTTGTTCAGCAAGTTAGTTAAAGATTCCGAAATTAACAGCGGGTTAATCTCTGATAGTTAACACTAAACTTTTTTTGAGATACGAGTGATTAACTTTTTCCCTTTTCAAGAGATAAAAGGGTGGAAACGAAAGGAAATCGGATACCGGGTTCCACTCAATTTATGGGGATTTACGGGACACAGGTGCTCCATATAAAAAAAGTCAACTATAAATAATTTATATGTCCACATTATCAGAGAAAATATATGAACTTCAAATAATTGACTAATTGACATGTCTGCTCGCTTTTACAATTGTACATTATAATTTGTTTATATATTAGATCAGCTGTGAGGGCATTACGTGCATTATAATTGCACCGCAACTGGCTTACCGTGCCGGCCGCTGCCACCCGGTCTCCGCTGTTTCGTACCCACCAAGCCGGACGAGGATGTCCCGGAACGCGGGCGAGCGGATCGCGTTAATGAGGGCCGCAAGGCGCGGGTCATCTGAATGTTTCTTCCTGAAGGCCAGCTCGTACCGCTCCTGCGCCACCGGCACAAACGGGAGCCCAAGGGCTTTTGCAGCGCTGTAAACGCACATGCCCGCTTCCGCCTCCCCGCTCTTGACTGCAAGGGCGACTGCAATATGGGTTGTCACTTCCCGCTCGTAGCCCGGGATTGTTGCGGGATCGATTCCCGCCCTCTTAAGCTCGTAATCGAGAAGCATCCTTGTGCCAGAGCCCCTCTGACGGTTGATGAACTGGTGGTCGGCAAGATCCTTAAACGCGAGACCGTCCCGGGAAACAATCCCCTGCTGGCGTTCCGCTATGCAGCAGAGGTTTACGTCAGTTCCGGGCAGGTATTTCTCCAGGTACGCGGTGTTGTAACTTCCGTCTTCTGCGAGCAGGTGAGTAGGCGCCGCGTGACAATCATCTTTTTTTAAGGCAAGAATCCCACCCATGCTGCCCGCATGTGTAGAGAGTAGAGTAATACCCTGCGGGCGGATGAGGTCAGCAAGGTAATCGATGACCGGGTCGTGGCTGCCGGTGATGATTAGCGCATTGGCTGCTTCGGAGGCAGGCACCATCAGCCGGGCATCTACTTCTCCACCTGCATCAAATCCCTCCGATGCCCGTGGAACCTGTATGTAAGCATTCGCCCGTACGCCGCTCATCTGGACGCCGGCTCCCTTAGATTGAGGGGAGATCACCCAGCGGTTGCCCACCTGCCCGATCGTGCAGAGTACAAATTCGTCGGAGCCGATTTCCTTTGCAATCGCTGTTGTAAGCTGTGCACGGATGTGATCGGGTTTTGTCCCAAAAAGTCCGTAGTTCCGGAGGAGCGGGAAGACGATCTCCCGGATGACTGTGAGGGCTGATAGCGGATAACCCGGCAGTCCGATGACCGGTTTTTTGTCAATCCTGCCGATGATGACGGGTTTACCGGGCTTGATTGCCACCCCGTGGACGAGCACTTCACCCAGTTCTGCAATCACGTCTGCAGTGTAGTCCTTTGTTCCTGCAGAAGAGCCTGCCGAGACAATCACGATATCATTTTCCTTACAGGCCAATGCAATCGCTTCCCGGATCTTCTCCGGCTTGTCCTCAACAAACGGGTACCGGGTGCATGTAGCCCCGGCATCATTTAGCATGGCCTTTGCCATCACGGTGTTGCTCTCTACCACCTGCCCGGGAGCCGGTCGGGTGCCAGCGGAAACCAGTTCGCTTCCAGTGGGAACTAGCCCCACCCGGACTGTGATGACTTCAGGGTGGATGATACCGTAGGTGGCAAGCGCCCCGATCTCGTGCGCACGGATCCGGTGGCGAGACGGCATCACCATCTCGGACTCGGCTAAGTCTTCTCCGGCCGGGCGGACGTGCTGCCAGGGTGCGGCTGATTTACGGATTGTATAAAGAACATCTGCTTCCCAGACGTCTTCGATCATGATGACCGCATCGTATTCGGGCGGTACCACATTACCGGTGTTCACCCGTGCTGCCTGTGGGAGGGTGACGGGGTGCTGCTCGGAAGCCCCTTTCGTGTCCATGCTCCGGACCGCGATACCGTCCATGGCCGCAAGGTGGATCTCCGGTACCGAGTACCGGGCAAATATGGGCCCGTTCGTGATCCTCCCAGATGCTTCTTCCAGCGGGACCTGCACGATTGAGGGGATGCATGGAAACTCGCGGGCAATGAGGGAAAGGGCATCGTCAAGGGAGATTACAGAGAGGTAACGTTTTACCATAAGATCACCTCAACTACGCTACCCTGCTCAAGTCCTTCGGCTCCTGCCGGAATGCGGATGAGACCGTTGCTCCGTATGAGGGTATTGAGGAGCCCGGATTTGCCAAAGATCGGTGTTGCAACCCCGTTCTCCAAGCTAACACGTACGTACTCTTCCCTTCCGCGTTGGGAGGGGATGTTGACGGCAAGAGTTGCCCTCTCCGTTCTATGGATGGGCTGGGATATCCCGAGCATCCGGTCGATGAGCGGGCGGACGATTGCGATGAGCACGACAAACGCAGATGCCGGGTGGCCCGGCAGGCCAAAGACCGGTTTTCCCCGAATCCTGCCAATGATGGTCGGCTTGCCAGGTGCAATCGCAATCCCGTGGACGAGCACTTCGCCCATAGCTGCAATGACAGCAGCAGTCATGTCCCGGTCATCCTTGGAACTTCCTCCAGATAGGAGGACTACGTCACATTCCGGCAAAGCACGATCAAGGATCGCTTCAAAGGCTTCCCGCTCATCGGCAATGATCCCGTAGAGCCGGGGGAGACAGCCGTATTCCGTGAGGTATGCCGCAAGCATGGAGGCGTTTGCATCCCTAACCTGACCCGGTCCGGGAACCGTGGTCACAGGCACCAGTTCATTACCGGTCGAGATTATCCCGACTATTGGTTTTTTTGCTACCGGAACCGTAGCACAGCCGCATGCGGCCAGTACCCCGGCATCCTGCGGGGTGATTTGACGGCCTGCGGAAAATACAACCTCCCCTTTCTTGAAATCCTCATCACGGAGGAGAACATTCTCACCATGGGATACTGCTTTTTTCACAAGCACCGTATCGATCGCATCCTCGGTGTATTCTAACATCACAACCGCATCGGCTCCCGCAGGCAGGACACCTCCGGTTGGAATGTAGGCACACGTGCCCGGTCCGACACCGGCCTTTACATCCTGCCGGCCCATGGCGATCCTCACGGTGCAGTGGAGGAGGGCTGGTATTGCATCGCCGGCTCCTGCAGTATCTGCTGCCCGTACCGCGTAACCGTCCACAACAGAGCGGTCGAACCCGGGGATATCCGTGTCGGCATTAACTACAGCAGCAAGGATGCGACCAGCCGCTGATTCCACTGGAACGGTTTCCATAGCCGGTTCAGGTGATATCCTGATGACTGTGGCTACAGCTTCTGCTACCGGAATAACGTTTAAGAACCTGCTCATTTGAAGCAGCCCAACTGGCAGGAGCGGATCTTGATCCGGTTTTTCGTGCAGTATTCACCGACCGCACTACGGGAAACTTTTGCTTTCTCTGCAATGGCAAATGCCTGCGGGCAGGTGATCATCTCGGTAATTTCTGCTTCCTGTAATGCTTTTTTTATCTTTTCGTCAGTCATGGTAATCCATATTCTGTTTACTTCCTTATCTGGTATACCTGTTGTGGAATGTTCTTATCCCCTATTCCAGTTGGACTATGCACATGCCGGCAACCGGTTGCTGCCTGCTGGCGCTCTTTTTTTAAAAAGCAAAGTCTTAAAAAATAGTCCGATGAATTAATCATTACTCCGATACTCTTTCCCGCTGCAACCACAATCCTCCTCCGGATTGCCAGTATGCGGGTATGAATGAGGTTTCGCACCGTATCTCCCGGATGTACTGGAGAACAAACACAAGACAATAATGCGGCAGGACTAGAGACTGGACCAGAGACCCATGAACGCACATTTTTTCCTTCTCTCAAGTCCCGTGCCAGTCGAGCGACTCTCATGGATCGAGGAGTGCCTCAAGTTCTTCTTTGTCCAGCTTTACCCGGAAACCCTGATGCACCGGAAAACTGCAGAGAGTCCCCTCTTTTCCTTCTTCCTGACCGGTGATGCCCTCTACAGTCTTGAGGATCCCGAAACGCTGCAGGTCTGGGACATCATCCTCTCCTTTACATCGGTCCGGATCGTTTGCGACCGGCAGGAACTGGAACTACGGGGAATCGGGATCGGGCCGCTCCGGATGAAATACCCGGACCAGGTGATCGATACCAACAGCTCTGGCGCTGATGGCAAGCCCTCGTTCTGGAAGGATCTCGCTAAGGCTGCCCGGCAGAACAAGCCGCCGCTGCCGGGTACTGCCGGCTGGTTCCAGACCGGATCACCTTACATGCACCGCTCCGCATGGCACGGCATTAGTTTTCTTACAGCTGCCCTTGAGGAACGACTCTCGGCAGAACTCTACGCGTACCTCGATGGGGTTCACATCGGCCACCTTGGCCAGCGCCCTACCGATGCGGAAAATATCAGCGAGGGTCTCATTGCTTTAAATGAGCAGGCAACAGCTGCCGGGCTCGACTTCCTCGCCCTTGCCTGCGGCCGCTGTGCCACGGCCCGGGGCTACAGCACATGGGATGATGGGCAGGGTGCGGTAATCTCGACTTGCACCATCAAGCCGTTTAAGATCCGTGACCTCAGCCAGATCATTGACCGGTTTATGCACCCACACACCATCCTCTCTTCAGATGCAGGTGCACTCCATCTTATGAAGCAGAGCGCTGCAATCTCCTTTGACCGGGCGGAAAATACCAGTAAAGTACCCCCGGTTACGATCCTCATCACAAAGCATCCCTACAGCACGGAGATTGTCTTTGGCGCAGTCTCGCTTGCGGTAGCTTGTGCCCATGCGGGCATCCTCACAAGGGTGATCTTTTTAGAGAACGGGATCTATGCTGTAACCGGGAACCAGCGGGCATTGCCCGGTTCAGCGGTGTATAACATCCAGGATGTAATCAACACTGTGGCCGGTAAGGAGAACCTCCACTTCTTCGCGTTTTCTCCCTCCTTCCAGAAGCGGGGGATTACAAAAGAAAAATCTCTCAATGCCGTGCTGGATATCGGGTACCCGGGTCTTGGGAAGATCTTATTCTACCCACCCGGTAATGTCCAAGCGGAGCACCAGCGGGTGCTGGTATTTTAAACGGACTTTGACTGAAGCAAAAAATCGAAAAAGCTATCTCTTGGTATATCGAAACCCTGAAGATCCTCAGAAAGCGCAGCCAGCAAATAGGAAGACAGCACACCTCATCATAAAGGGAAAAAGGCAATCACCCGGGCTATTCAGAATGAGAGCACATAAAGAAAAACCCGATACGCGGATCTTCATCTTCAAAGTCACCGAATGGATTGGCAAAACCCGGGGATCCCCCTACCGGATACTCGCCATCCCGGAGGATTTCACGCTCTACCAGTTCGCTGAGGAAATAACCGGCAGCTTTGATTTCTACTTCGATCATTCCTTCGGGTTCTACAACCACCTGACCCACTATTACGATGCAACAGAAGCATACGAGCTCTTTGCCGATGATCCGGATACCCGTCTTGAATGCCCGTCCTTTGCAAAAGGCGTGAAAAGAATCCGGGTGAACAATGTATTCACCGAAACCGGAAATAAGATGCTCTTTCTCTTCGACTACGGTGACAACTGGAAATTCCGCATCGAACTTCTGGCTATAGAACCGGTTCAGCACGGAAAATTGTATCCTATCATTGTGGAATCGGTAGGAAAGGCACGTTCCCAGTATGGCGACGAAACAGATGATGATGACTGGGAAGAATAAACCAGCCCTCATGAAGCAAGAGAGGCTCGCATGAAAAAACGAACCGCACCCCCGGATGAAGTGCTCGCACTCCTCAAAGTAACCCAGACCGACTGGTACGGCCACGTCCGTGGCTTCCCGTACCGGGTGATAGCAATTCCGGAGAATGCGTCCCTGTACGATCTCGGCCACGCGATCCTCTCTGCTTTCCAGTTCGACCGTGACCATCTCTTCGGGTTCTATGACAATCTGCACCGCTATTCTGATTCACAGGAAGGGTACGAGTTGTCATCCGGTGCGGGGTTCGGGGGCAGATATCCCGGAGTGAAACGGGCGAAGATCGCGACAGTCTTTACTGAACCCAAAAAGAAGATGCTCTTTGTCTATGATTATGGTGATGAGTGGCGTTTTGTCGTGCAGTCAAAGGGAAGGGCATTACCCGTTGAAGGAGTGAAGTATCCAGTAGTGATAGAATCGTGCGGGGACAATCCCGAGCAATATCCCGATGATGAGCCATATCCCCCCACACCCGGACCGGTTCTCACCGCAGGAGAACTGGATCGGATAGCAGCAGTTGCGTGGCAGAAAAAAAAGGCACTGGAATCCGACCTGCCGGAGAAATCTCATGAACCAGTGGATCGATCCCAGAAAAAAATAGACGCATGGCTGACGTAGATCTCCCGCTTGCGGTCCCGTCATTCACCCACACGTTTAAGTCAGACCATTCATATAATGGAATAACAAGATGGACGCGCTTGACCTGCTCCGTGAACACGAACCAGAGATCAAAAAGCGGTTCGGTGTTGCAAAGATCGGCATCTTCGGCTCATTCGTACGCGGAGAGGAGCGGCCGGACAGCGACGTGGATGTGCTCGTCACGTTCCGGAAAGGGGAAAAGACCTTCGACAACTACATGGGAACAAAATTTTATCTCGAAGATCTCTTCGGGCGCAAAGTAGATCTCGTGATGAAGGGAACAATCAAGAAACGGCTCAAGCCCTACATCCTCGGAGAGGTCGTCTATGCATAGGACCGTGCTCCACTTTTTGGATGATATCAAGGAAGCCGCAGGCAGCATAAAAAAATACACCACGGGCATGACATACGGACAGTTCCTCGCCGACCGGAGGACACAGGATGCCGTGGTCAGGAACTTCGAAGTTATCGGGGAAGCAACAAAGAACCTGCCGGCAGACCTCAAAGCCCGGTATCCCGGTGTCGCGTGGAAACAGGTAGCCGGACTCCGTGATGTTATGGCGCATGGGTACTATCGTGTCGACTACGAACTTCTCTGGGAAATTATCACTACCAAAATCCCCGGTTTTAAGAAAGATATCGCAAAGATCACCAAAGAAGAAAGCCTGCGCGAAGACGAAGCGCGGAAGTGATGCATGACACTTGGCGGCGAACGTGGTTCAGTACAGAATCCGTTCATCGACTATGCAAAACCGCAAAATGGGAATATGTCCAACAGGACAAGACCACAGCATTGCGAGGTGGCCCCACCGGTATCCTGTTTATGAACTGCTTCGCCTGAGATATTCCAATCACGGCAAGATGTTCCGGGCGCTGTTGAAAGCGTACACTCAATAATTGATCCTGACTCCACATCTTCGCCAATCATTAAAAAACAGATGAGGGAAAATTATCTTCACTGTGATGTGGATAATTAAATCCCTGCTATCGAGCGAGTGAGCGAATGGATTGTGGAGTTCCCCGGGATACTATCGGAACTTCACACCATTAACCTCTCCAACCCCCCTCTATGTAGTTTAGCCCATACCTGATCCCGATCCTCAATCCATACAGCTCGAAATAGGCCGGTTTTTCTCCCATTAGAAGGGGCCATTTCCCATTCAGAGACCCAACCAGGAACCTCCGGAAAAAAACCCCAAAACCCTCCTTACTGGCCGGTCGCCCGATCCCCGGTTCCGGGAAAGGGAGTCCATTTTGACCTTGGATTGCTCCTTTTGAGGCACCTTGGGTGATGATGTCTATACACCCATATTTGTGATAGGCAGAAATCAAAGCCCGCATACCCGGATTATGGGTTTTTTATGATCGCAGTTAACTCCATTATTGAGTGGGAAAATTACGGATTTGTTGATTTTATTAAGAGGGGAAATACGAAAAAAAACTTCAGACCGAAATCGGTATGCCGGTCGCTACCAGCTTCCCTTCAATCTCCTTAATTGTTTCCAGTTTCGCTTTTGTAGACGGACCGGTTGGTACCGCTTTACAACCCAATGCCTGCGATGTGGATTCCGTAAACGTCCCTATCTGCCGGGCGATCTGGATCGTATCTTCCTTGTCAAACCCGATGAGCGGGCGATAGATCGGGATCTCTGCGGCATCATTGTGGGAAAATTACGGATTTGTTGATTTTATTAAGAGG
>Ga0194039_1001363_pt1 | contig 13153 bp, 13 predicted proteins | sample JunL228m_MetaG_FD_148679 | JGI IMG/M metagenome (GOLD analysis project Ga0194039, IMG submission 148679) | Anoxic zone freshwater microbial communities from boreal shield lake in IISD Experimental Lakes Area, Ontario, Canada - Jun2016-L227-8m | ecosystem: Environmental > Aquatic > Freshwater >...
CCGGCACCGATGACCGCGCCCTCGCCGATGGTGACCCCTTTCAAAACGATGCACCGCGCGCCCAGCCAGACATTTTTTTCGAGGCGGATCGGCTGGATTTCATTCGGTTGGCGGTTGAGCGCGCGGCCGCTCCGCATCCCGTGGTCGTGATCGATAAAATAGCATCCCGACGCGATCAGGCAATCGTCGCCGATTTCGATCCGGCCCTGGATGTTGAACTCGACCCCGCCCCCGACAAACACGCGGTCGCCGACAACGATCGACGGGCCGGGCGTCCAATAATGATCGTAGTTGAAAAAGATGCCGGGCTGCAGCCGGCAGTCGGCCCCGATCCGGATCTGGTGCGGCCACACCGCGTGGCACGCGGGGAGCCGAGTGCGCGGACCAATCGAGGCGCCGCGCAGCCTCCAGAGCGCCTTGCGCAGGGCGGATGACGGCGAGGGCGCACGCATTTCCGCCTTTCGCCAGAGCCTTTGGAAAAATTCAGCCGGGTTCATTGGTGCGGGTGTTTCTTCCGTCGCGGATGGCCTTCCATGTGATCGCGAGCCGTTCGTTTCGTCGCGGGTCGCGGCGGAGGAGAAGCCGGACGTATTGGGCCGCTCCGGGCGCGTCCAATGATCCGACGAGCAAGGCCCAGAGAAGATGACGCGCCCTTTTCCCGGCGGTCATCCGGCGTGAGACCACGAAGTGTTCGTTCCAAACCATATCGTAGAGGCCCTCGGGAGAAAATCCTCCGCGGTGGCCCTGATCGGCATCATAGCGCGGCGCGATGTGGTGGACAACACGGATCTCGGGATCGAACGCGACGCCGAATCCCGCGGCCGCCACGTCGAGGCAAAGCGCGATCTCCCAGTGGACCTGCGCGCCCGCTCCGCGCAGCCTCTGTTCGAATCCGATCCGGCGCAGAAGATCCCCGCGCACTGCGGCATTGCAGCCCTTCAGCGTATCCACGCGCCGGAACCTCCCGCCGCCGCGGTGGTGGTTCCCGAGAAACCTCCCATACCATGTGAAAATCCCCACCCGCCCGGTCGTCGGCTCGGCGGCCCGCATCTCCGGATGGTCGCGAAGTAGGTCGCGCCCGCCAACCATCCCCAGGCACGGATCCGATGAAAAGCGCTCCGCAATTTTTTCGATCCAGCCGGGAAGCGGTTCGGCATCGTCATCCAGAAGGCAGACGACGTCGCCCCGGGTGAGTTCGAGCGCACGCTGCATCGAGGCAACCACCCCCGGCATCTCCGCAAACGCTTTCTCGGGAAGAAGACCCGGCACGGGGCCGCGCAGCGCCGCCAGGGTTTCCTCGTCGCCGCGCCGGAGCCCGAGCACGATCTGATCCGGCGCCCGGCTCTGCGCGGCCAGCGCGCGGAGCGCGGTCAACAAATGCGACGGCCTCCGAAACGTGGGGATGATGACGGAGATCTTCACCGGTCTCAGAGCCCGAACCGCGGAGGGGATTTCCCCTCGGCGACGACCCGCTCCCAAAACGCGCTTCCCGGTTTTTTTTTCGCGTCCAGCACCCAGAGCGGAAGCTGGACGAGGAACAGAAAATACTCGGCGGAAAACCGGATTGCGGCGGCGAGGCGGCCACTTCGCGCCTTCGGGCCGCGGAAGCGCGACACGATGACCGCCGCCACATGCCGCGGGAGCAGCCGAAGGATCTCGGGGCCGGATGCGCCCAGATCATGCGTGCTCAGGACGCGCGGCTGCCAGCGTGCGGCGAGCTTCGCGGCCGAGGGGATCCGGCGCATCGGGTGCTCGACCACCGCGCCGGGAAGAAATGGGAACCCGACGCCGGAGTGGCGGAGACGCGCGAAATATTCCATATCTTCAAACGCGAACCGGAACCGCTCGTCGAACCCGCCGGTTTCCTCCATGAGCGCCCGGGTGATCGCAAAGTTGCACGACGGCGGGGCGGGTTCGCTGCCCCCGTAGCCCGGGGACTCCCACAACAGCGAATCGTGCGGGCCTTCGCCGGGAACCGTCTTTCCCACGAACACGACCGGCGGGCCAGCGGAAACCCGCGCGATCCCGTCCAGGTAGGCGCCCAAAAATCCCGGCTCCGGCAGGCAGTCGTCATCAACAAAAATCAGCCAGCCGTCCGGAGAACATCTCGCGGCGAAGTTGCGGTTTGCGCCCGGCCCTTTTCCGGGCCCGCGCATCCATGTGACCGGCTCCGGCAGCGCGGGCTGCGGCGCGGTGCCGTCCTCGCTGACAACCACCCCGCACGAGCCGTCCATCGGAAGCTGCGGCAGCAGGCGATCCAGACAGCGCTTCAATTCCCGCGGGCGATCTTTGGTGGGAATGATGATGGTGGGCGTGTGGCTCATGCGATCCTGCTTCAAAGGGCTACCGGCAAGGCTCCGGCATGGCAACCTCCGATTGCCCGCCCGGTTTCGCTGTCATCTGGCAGATCCGGCGGGCAGGCGGATTTGGCGGAGCACCTCGTAGAGGACGATGCCCGCGGCGGTGGCGAGGTTGAGGCTGCGGGCCTCGGGGGCCATCGGGATCGCCCGGCACCGCGCGGCATTTTCCGCAAGGAGCGACTCCGGGAGCCCGCGCGTCTCGCGCCCGAAGACGAGATAGTCGCCGTCGGAAAATGGCTCCTCCCAGTAAATTTGTTTCGCCTTGGTGGTGAAGAAAAAATACCTGGCCTGCGGATCGCTGGCGCGGAGGTTCGCGAACGACGCCCATTGCTTCACGTCGCAGCGGTCCCAGTAATCCATCCCGGCGCGCCGCAGCGACTTCTCGTCGAGTGAAAACCCGAGCGGCCCGACGAGATGGAGCCGGGCTCCGGCGGCGAGGCAGAGGCGTGCGATGTTCCCGGTGTTCGGCGGAATCTCCGGCTCGATCAGGACGACGTGGAGCATGGCTGGAATATGGGTCGCGATTCTCGAATGTCAGGATTTTTAATCGGTTGAAAAACAAAAGCGGCGTCAGGCCGCCGCACTCCAAAGCCCGCTGGCGCTGGCGAAATGCAGCATCTGCGTTTCGCGCGAAGCGCCATGGAGTGCGCGGACTTGTCCGCGCTTTTGGCACCAGGCACCCCATCAAAAATCATCCGGCACGCGAAAGCGGTCGAGTTTGAGGCTGATTGTCGCGCTTGCTGATTGACATCAGTTTTTTATGATGGCAAAGTGTGGGCATGATTCGAACGCAGATCCAGTTGCCGGACGAGGTTTTTGTCCGGGCGAAAAAGTTGTGTGCCGTGCGCGAGATCTCGCTTGCCGAACTCGCCCGCCGCGGCATCGAATACATTCTCAGCGTTTATTCCCCGGAACCCGGCGGCGGGGATTGGCAACCGCCGAAGCCCCGTCGGCTGGGCTGGAGAGGTCTCGGAGATGCCGAGATCAAGGCCCATGCCCAACTCACCGCGAACGAGATCTCCGTGCTCGGGCGCGGGAAAAAATAAGCGGCCATGCTGTCGGTTGACACGAATATTCTGCTGCACGCTTTCAATGCGGACTCGCCGAGCCATCGGGCCGCCTTCGCTTGGATCAATTCCATCCAGCGGAAAGAAGATGTGGCGATTTCCGAGTTCATCCTCGCCGAACTTTACGGTCTGCTGCGCAATCCCGCAGTGCTCAGGCATCCCCTTGCCGCCGCCGAAGCCGTCGAAGTCATCGCCGTATACCGCTCCCATCCGCGTTGGCGGCTGATCGGGTTTCCCTCGGAAAACCGCCCGCTGCACGATGCCCTCTGGAAAAAGGCTGCCGCCAAGACCTTCGCCTTCCGTCGGCTCTACGATGTGCGCACAGCACTCACGATGGTCGCCCAGGGAGTGACGGAGTTTGCGACGGCGAACGTGAAGGACTTCGAGGACGCCGGCTTCCGGAAGGTTTGGAACCCGCTGGCCGATTGAAAACCCGCACCGGTTAGTTCGCGAGGGTGCTGGCGGTTTTGTTCTGGCGGGTCAGGGCGACGAGATCCTCGATGATGCGCAGGGTTTCGTTGCGCACGGGATCCGGTTCCGGCGGCTTCGGGCCCTCGCGCTTCTCCGCTGCGGCTTCCTCGGGATCATAGAAGTGGAGCTTGTCCCGCTCGCGCTCGTAGGCGACCGTCTCGAGCTTTTCGCGTTTCGAGCGGATGTCGTCGAGCGTCAGCTGCCAGACCTGCGCGTGGACGAGCGGGCCGCGCTCGGCGCGTTCTTTTTTGCGCAGCTCCTTGCGGGCCTTGTCATCCGCGAGCTCTTTCCGGCGGTCTTTTTCGTTGATGGAAACCGCGTTGGTTTCGAGCCGCTCGCGCAGGCGCTTCATATCCTCGCTGATGTAGAGGAACTCCGGGTCGGCGGCGATGCGGGCTTGGGAATGGGCGCGGAGCTCGTCCAGGAAGAGCGGCGACGCGAAGGGCGTGATCTTCACCGGGGCGACCTCGTCGTATTCCAGGCGGTTCTTCAGCGAGCCCTCGCCGATCTCCACGTTGTCGGTGCGCGACGGGAGGACGACATCCGACTCCACGCCTTTCAGCTGCGTGGATCCGCCCAGCACCCGGTAGAACTTCTGGATCGTCATTTTGAGCCGCCCCGCATCTGCGGCCCCGAGGCTGAAAAACGGCATGACCTTGCCGATGTCGAGCACCGTCTGCACCGTGCCCTTGCCGAAGCTGCGCTCGTCTCCGACGATGACCGCGCGCCCGTAATCCTGCAAGGCCGCCGCAAAAATCTCGCTGGCCGAGGCGCTGAGCCGGTTCATCACGACGACCATCGGCCCGGGGTAGGCGATCTCCGGGTTCGTGTCGCTCGCGACCGTGATTTTTCCGTCCGGGCCTTTCGCCTGCACGACCGGGCCTTTGGGGATAAAGAGCCCGGTGAGGTTGATCGCCTCCTCGAGCGATCCGCCGCCGTCCTTGCGGAGATCTATGACGAGCCCCTGGATGTCTTCCTGCTTGAGGCGGCCGAGGAGGGCGGCGATATCCTCGGTCGTGCTTTTGGCCGGACCGCCGCCGTTCATGTTCGCATAGAACAGGGGAAGCGTGATCCAGCCGATGCGGGTCTTCTGGCCGTCCGCTCCCTCGACGTCGAGCACCTCGGCCTTGGCCTCGGATTCCTTGAGCTTCACGACGTCGCGGGTGATTTCAATGATCTGGCTCTTCGAGGGATCCACGGCATCGCCCGGAAGCACCTGCAGGCGGACGAGCGAGCCTTTTTTCCCACGGATTTTCTCGACCACCTTGTCGAGCTTCATGTCCACGACGTCCTCGAATTCCCCCGAGCCCTGCGCGACCGCGGCGATCCGGTCGTTTTCTTTGAGGCGCCCGTCGAGATCCGCCGGCCCGCCGGGGACGAGCTCCATGACGCGGGCATACCCGTCGTCGCTGCGCAGGACGGCTCCGACCCCGACCAGCGAGAGCTTCATGGTGATGTCAAAATTGTCGCTCTCCTCCTTGCTCATATATTCCGAATGGGGGTCGTAGGCCTGGGCGAGCGCGGTGAGGAACGCGCTGACCACGTCGTCGCTGTCGGTCTCGCGGACGTTGCGCAGCGCCTGGTCATAGCGCTTGGTGACGGTCTGCTCGGGCGGACGCAGGGGGAATTCGTTCAGGTGCTCCTGGAGAAGCTCGGCCTCGACGCGATCCTTCCACAGCTTGTCGGCCTCGGCTATGTCTTTCGGCCATGACGCCTTCTGGCGGTTCACCTGGACGGACTCGTTGCGGGCGAAGTCGTATTTCTTCTGCGCGAGCTTCTTGTTGCTGGCGACGCGATCCTCGACGCGCTGCCGGAACCGCGCATAGATCTCGTGCGCCGGACTCAGGTCGCCGCGGAAAATATATTCCCCGAGGTTGTCGCCGAATTTTTTTTGGAATTCGTCGACGTCCGCCTGAATGAAATACATCCGGTTGTAATCCAGGGTGATCGACTCGAGATACGTCGTGAGCAGTTTTTCGGACATCGCGTTGTCGAGCTTCTGCCGGCTGTAGTGCCCCTGCTCGAGCCAGCGCGCCACCGCCAGGGCGACCTGACCGGAATCCGGCGATGCCGCGGCCTCCGCCGGACGGAGCGAGAGCCCGGCCGCCAGGATCGCAACAAGCCCGATCGCAAAAATTTTTCTCATAGGCACGTGGGAAACCTTGCAGAGATCGCTTGGAAAATCAAACTTCGTCATCAACATTCTGACCACACGACCATGAATCAGTTCAAATCATTTACCGGCGGGCCACTCGACACGAACGCGTTTTTTTTGGAATCCGCCTCCGGCAATCTACTCTTTGATGCGCCCGAGGGGGCCGACGGGCGGTTTGCCGGGGAGAAGGTGGACTGGATCCTCCTGACCCACGGGCACTTCGACCATGTGGCCGACGCGGCGAAAATCCAGCGCCGCCACGGATGCCGGATCGCCTACCATCCGGACACCGCGCCGATGGTCACCGACGCCGGGTTTTTCCGCCGGCACGGTTTCGAGATCGAGATCGAGCCGTTCCATGCCGACCGGCTGCTGGAGGAATCCGACGCCTGCGAGGTCGCCGGAACGAAAATGCGCATCCTGCACGTCCCCGGCCACTGCCCCGGAAGCCTCTGCTTTTATTTTCCGGAGCTGCGCACAATGATCGGCGGCGACGTGCTTTTCCGGGGCGGGGTCGGGCGATGGGATCTGCCGGGCGGCGACGGACCGCTCCTCTTCGAGGGCATCAGAAAAAAGGTGTTCGCGCTCGACGACGACGTGGTCGTGCTGCCCGGACACGGGCCGGCCACAACAGTCGGTTTTGAAAAAACACACAACCCCTACGTCGCGTGACTATTCTATAATTTTTCTTTGCTCGACAGGCCGTCCCCGTTCAGGTAGAGGTTCAAACTTTCAAGTCCCTCCGTTATTTATGTCAAGATACTCGTATGTTGCGCTGGACTCCCGCGGGCAGGAATCCTCCGGGGTCATCGAAGCCGAATCTCAAAACGACGCTCTGGGACAGCTCCGGCAATCGGGATACTTTCCGAAGAGCATCGCGGAGGAAGGCAAGGGGCCGAAAATCAAATCCAAGAGTCCGGAGAAGGGCAAGTCCGTCGGGAAGAAAAATATCACGATCTCCTTCCTGCAGAAGAAGACCATCAAGCCGAAAACCCTGATGATTTTCACGCGGCAACTGGCGACGCTGATTGATGCGGGCCTCCCGCTGCTCCGCGGCCTGACCGTGCTTTCGAAGCAGGAGCCGGATCCCGTGCTCAAAAACGTCATCAACAGCCTGGCGGAGTCGGTCCAGGGCGGCGGGACGTTCTCGGAAAGCCTCGGCGGCCACCCGAGGATTTTTAACAAGCTCTACGTGAACATGGTCAAGGCCGGCGAGCTCGGCGGCGTTCTGGAACTCGTCCTCCTCCGCCTCGCCGAGTTCCAGGAAAAGGCGCAGAAGATCAAAAACAAGGTTGTCGCCGCGATGTTCTATCCGGTGATCGTGCTGGTGATCGCGATCGTGATCCTCGCGTTCCTGCTCGTCTTCATCGTCCCGAAATTTGAGGCGATCTTCGCCGACATGCTCGGAGGCAAGCCGCTCCCCGGCCTCACGCTGTTCGTCATCGGCGTGAGCAACGCGGTCAAGAACAACTCGCTCGAGATCGCCGGCGTGATCGTTGGCTTCGTCGTCCTCTATAAGTTCATCGGGCGCACAAAAAAGGGCACCCGGATCATCGACAACGTGAAGCTGAAGGCCCCGCTGTTCGGCGACCTCACGCGCAAGAGCTCGATCTCCCGGTTCACGCGCACGCTCGGAACCCTCGTCACCAGCGGCGTCCCCATCCTCCAGGCGCTGAACATCACCCGCGAAACCGCCGGCAACATGATCATCGCCGACGCCATCTCCCAGGTCCACGACAGCGTCAAGGAGGGCGAATCCATCGTCCATCCGCTCGAGGCCAGCGGCGTCTTCCCGCCCATGGTCATCAGCATGATCGACGTCGGCGAGGAGACCGGCCAGCTCCCCGAGATGCTGCTCAAGGTTGCCGAGGTCTATGACGACGAGGTGGACAACGCGGTTGCCGGCCTCACCTCGCTCATGGAACCGATCATGATCGTCTTCCTCGCCGTCGTCGTCGGCACGATCGTCATCGCCCTCTTCCTTCCGCTCATCAGCATCATCACCGGCATGCAGGCGCAGACATGACGAAGAAAAAGCTGAAAGCTGAAATTGGAAAGCTGAAAGGGCAGGCAGGTTTGCGCAAGCCTTCATCCTTTTCTTCCGGCTTCACGCTCATCGAGCTTCTCGTCGTCATCGCGATCATCGCGATCCTCGCCGCGCTGATCCTCAGCACGGCGGGCTACGTCCAGAAAAAAGGTGCCACCTCGCGCGCCGAGACCGAAATCGCCGCCCTCTCGGCTGCTCTCGAAAGCTACAAGGCAGACATGGGGGATTATCCGACCAATGCCAATTCGGGCACCAACGCCAATTCGCTTTACGGAGTCCTCTCGCCGGCCAGTGGAAATGTTTACTTCGAATTCAACAAGAGGATGACCAATGCCAACGGCATTGTGGATCCGTTTGGGGCGACCTATAATTACACCTATCCGGGAGCCACAGACCGCAACGGCTCGAACTTCTTCGACATCTGGTCCACCGCCGCCAGCACAAACACCAACGCATGGATCAAAAACTGGTAGGGAAGCGTGAGGAAGTAGTTCAGCGCAAAACTGAACCGCTAGCTATCTGGGCTCTCGCTCTCGGCGTTCTTGGCATTTTCGGCTTTTCCATCATCCTCGGTATTCCTGCGGTGATTTGTGGAGTCGTAGCGAGACGCCGTATTCGCAATGGATCTGACTTAAACGGGAAAGGCATGGCCTTCGCGGGCGTGATTATGGGATCGATATCAATCGTTATTTTTATTATCTCCGTCATTATCTTCGTCACTTTTGGTCTTCCATTAATCCAATCTAAAACTGCAATAACAAGGGCGGAAGCGGAAATCGCGGCCCTTTCGGCCGCAATGGAGAGCTACAAGGCGGATACCGGAGATTATCCGACTTGGACGAACAACCCTGGCGGCAACAATGTCTTCCTTCTAACCCTTCTCATGCCAGAAAGCGGCAAGGATTACTTTATATTCAACAAGGGGATGACGAATACCAATGGCATCGTGGATCCGTTTGGGACTACCTATGGGTATACTTATCCGGGAGCTACAAACCGCAACGGATCGAATTCCTTCGACCTCTGGTCCACGGCTGGATCCACGACCAATTCGACCAACGCACCCAAGTGGATCAAGAACTGGTAGGCTGGGTGCTGCCTTTTTTCTAAAGGGGCAACAGTCACGCATCGGCTGGAAGCCGATGCCACGAACATTTTTTCCATGACCGCCGAGATCGAGCAGTTTCTGATGTATCTGGCCACCGAGCGTGGGCTTTCGGTGAACTACCAGCTCACGGTTCAGCGCAGCCTGGAATCGCTTGCGGATTGGCTTCGCGCAGGGGACGCGGGGGCCGGCTGGAAATCGCTCGACGCTTCGCGGATCACCGACTTTCTGGCCTTCCGCAAGCGCTCCGGACTCCAGGCCGCATCAGTTCGCTTAGATGCCGTCGCCATCCGGATCTTTTTTCGCTTTCTGGTTGCCCGGCTGGGCTGGGCGGAGAACCCGGCGGAGACGATGTCGCTTCCCCGACCGGAAAAGCATCTGCCGGAGACGCTCAATGTCGAGCAGGTCCGCCGCCTGATCGAAAGCATCTTGCCGACGGATCCCCAGGGCCTGCGCGATCGGGCGATGCTCGAGCTCCTCTACTCGAGCGGGCTCCGGGTCTCGGAACTCTGCGCCGCCCGTCTCGAAAACCTCGACCTCGACGCCGGGTTCATCCGGGTCACCGGCAAAGGCGCGAAGACGCGGCTCATCCCGGTCGGCGCACCCGCCGCCACCGCGATCCGGTGCTACCTCGACGCCGCCCGCCCGCCGCTCGTCCGGCGCTGGACCGGTGCCGAAATTTTTCTGTCTGTGCGGGGAAAAAAGCTGACCTCCCAGCGGATCTGGCAGCGCATCAAGCAATATGCCGCCCGCGTCGGCATCGAGACGAACGTCTATCCGCACCTGATGCGCCACAGCTTCGCGACCCACCTGCTCGGCGGCGGCGCCGACCTGCGGATCATCCAGGAGCTTCTCGGACATTCCGATATCTCGACCACCCAGATCTACACCCACGTCGAAAAAAGCGGGCTCCGGGCCGTCCTCAAAAAATTCCACCCCCGCGGGTAGCCGCCATGCTGTGCGCTTTGCAGTGCACTTTTCAGATACCCCGCCGGTTCTTTTGATATTTTTCAGTTGACCGGCTAAACACAACGACCAACATAGTCGCATATTAATTTCTATGAAATTACTCCTTATGCTTGTCCTCGCGGCGGCACTCCCGGTTGGCGCGAAGACCACCGAGCTGCTCAACGTCTCCTACGATCCGACGCGCGAGCTCTACGCTGATTTCAACGCGGCGTTCGCCGGGCACTGGAAAAAAACGACCGGGCAGGACATCCGGATCAACCAGTCTCACGGCGGATCGGGCAAGCAGGCGCGCTCGATCATTGACGGGATTGAGGCCGACGTCGCCACGCTGGCCCTCGCTTATGACATTGACGAGCTGGCCGCCCGGGGCGGGCTCGTTCCGGCCGACTGGCAGAAGCGGCTTCCCCACAACAGCTCGCCCTACACCTCGACGATCGTGTTCGTCGTCCGCAAGGGAAATCCGAAAGGCATCAGGGACTGGGGCGACCTCGTGAACAATGGGGTGCAGGTCATTACGCCGAACCCGAAAACTTCGGGCGGGGCCAGATGGAATTTCCTCGCCGCCTGGGCGTGGGCACTGAAGCACTACGACGGCAGCGAGGCCCGGGCGAAAGAGTTTGTCTCGCAGCTCTTCAAAAATGTCCCGGTGCTCGACTCCGGCGCCCGCGGCTCGACGATCACGTTCTCCGAGCGCGGGATCGGTGACGCGTTCCTCTCCTGGGAAAATGAGGCCTTTCTCATCCAGAAAGAAAAACCCGGCGAATTTGAAATCATCGCCCCGTCGCTCAGCATCCTGACCGAGCCTCCCGTGACGGTCGTGGACAAGGTGGTGGACAAGCGCGGCACCCGGGCGGCCGCCACCGCCTATCTCGAATTCCTCTACTCGGACGCCGGGCAGGACATCGCCGGAAAACATTTCTATCGCCCGATCTCCGAGGCCGCCCGGGCGAAATATGCCGGCCAATTCCCGAAAATCGATCTGGTCACGATCGACGGCCAGTTCGGCGGATGGGCGAACGCACAAAAAACATTCTTCGCCGACGGCGGCGTCTTCGACCAGATCTACGAACCGTCAAAAAAATAATTAAGCGGACGTTTTTTCCGGATGTCTTGCATCCGGATGACTCCCTTCCATCAGGGATTCGCACTCGGAGACCGATTGATAATAACGATCTATAATGTCGTTTTAAAATCGGATGAAGTAGAGATCTTTTCAGATTTTTCTATTTTCGTCTCGTAAGTTAGTGGCATATGTCATTGCCGGACATGCATTAAAAGATATTCATCTTTTTCGTTTTTTTTCGTTGACGGCAGCAGGAGATTGAATAACGATCAATTCAGTCGTCATAAAGGCGACGAAACAAAAACAAAAGAAAAACAAAAAATGAACATCAAAAAAATCCTATGGGTTGCTGTGGCCGTCACGGCGACTTTTTCACCGGTCGTCCGAGCTGGGCAGACCGACAACAAGAAAGTGATCGTCAAAGAAGAGGTGGTGGCTGAGAAAGGGGCGCCACTTCCCTTGCATCAGATCGAAGGGAACGGCGGAGTGCTCACGACGCTTTCGGCCTACATCGTGAACCCGCCGCGCAAGGGGGAGCTCGTCGGGCGTCCGGCCATTGGCGGGGGGCTGATCAGTCTGGGGGCCGGGCGCGTGCTGGTTCCGACGACGCTGACATGGAGTCCATGGGAGCGGATCGAGCTCGGGTACGGTTGGGACTGGTATTCTCTCGGGAGCCTGACGGGTGCGATCCACAACGCAACCGGGATCAACCTCGGGACGACATCCGTCTCCCTGCACAACTTCAACGGCCGTTTCCAGTTCATCAAAGAAAACGACTGGGGCCAGAAGTGGCTTCCGGCGATCACCGGCGGCGTGCATTACAAGGTGAACAGCGGGATCAGCTCGATCAACAGGGAGCTGGGCGGTGCACTGTCGTCCATCGGACTCGGGTATAACCAGGGGGTGGACTTCACTCTGTATGGGTCGAAGCTGATCACGTTTCTGCCGCGTCCGGTTTTGTTCAATGCCGGCGTCCGCGCCACGCGCGGGGCCGAGCTGGGCCTGCTGGGCTTCTCGCGGGACTACAGCTTCCTGTTCGAGGGCAGCGTCGCGATCTTCCTGACCGACTGGCTGATTCTCGCCGGGGAATACCGCCAGCAGCCCAACAACTACACGCCGATCCCCGGCGTGGTCAACAAGTCGGGCGACTGGGTGACGATTGATCTCGCTTGGATCGTGAACAAGCACCTCACGATCGCCGGCGGATACGGATATTTCGGCAACGTCGGCGACAAGATCGCCAACGGCGTCTGGGGATTCACCGCGAAATACGAATTCTAGCAGGAGGAAGAGCAGCGCCTCCGGGGTCTGTGTCCCGGAGGCGTCTCCCATCCACAAACCAACAAACCTCAAATAATAAACATCATGTCCAAACAAAACATTGAAACGCTCGCGCTGCATGCCGGGCAGGTGGCGGATCCGACAACCGGCTCGCGCGCGGTGCCGATCTACCAGACGACGTCGTATGTCTTCAAGAGCACCGAGCACGCCGCAAATCTTTTTGCGCTGAAGGAATTCGGGAACATCTACACGCGGCTGATGAATCCGACGACAGATGTCTTCGAGAAGCGGATTGCCGCGCTCGAGGGTGGCACCGGGGCGCTCGCGGTCGCATCCGGGCAGGCGGCGACGACGTTCGCGCTTCTGGCCATCACGCAGGTCGGCGATGAGATTGTCGCGGCGAACAACCTCTACGGCGGAAGCTACCAGCTCCTGCACTACACGTTTCCGAAGCTCGGCCGCACGGTCAAGTTTGTGGACTCGAAGGATCCTGCGGCCTTCCGCAAGGCGATCACGCCGAAGACCCGCGCGATCTACGCCGAGACGGTCGGCAATCCGAAGCTGGATGTGCCGGACTTCAAAAAGATCTCGGCGATCGCGCACGAGGCCGGGATTCCTCTCGTCGTGGACAACAC
>Ga0194039_1001364_pt1 | contig 13149 bp, 9 predicted proteins | sample JunL228m_MetaG_FD_148679 | JGI IMG/M metagenome (GOLD analysis project Ga0194039, IMG submission 148679) | Anoxic zone freshwater microbial communities from boreal shield lake in IISD Experimental Lakes Area, Ontario, Canada - Jun2016-L227-8m | ecosystem: Environmental > Aquatic > Freshwater >...
GGGTAGAAGACAACTGGAAGCAACAGGTTACCCTGGGAATTAAAACAAGAGCAGGAGAAAGAATACCATTCTCTCAGATTTTAATTCGTAACTTAGACGAGGGTAATAATGAAGAAGCTATCGCTGGTACAAAACCCAGAAGATTAATTATCGATGAGATTGGAAAAGGTTCTTTCTTAAGAGGCTTACAGGCAGGTATTCCAGGATTCACTACACCATTTGGTTGGGGATGTTCTCCAATTCTGGTAGGAACTGGTGGAGATATGAGTAAGTTTCAGGATGCAAAAAGTTTAATGTTTGATGTAGACAATTATAACTTTTTGACGTATAAGAATGAGGACGATGAAAAAAGAATACATGGACTATTCATGTCCAACAAATTCAGGATGGAAGCAAAAGAACTTTCCACGCTTGGAACCTATTTGGAAGAACCAGCAAAAAGTCCTTTGCACAATGTACCCATGTGGATCTCCAATGCTAAAAAGGCAGATGAAATTACAGACGACAATCTTGCAAGATTAAAAAAGGCAGGTGATCGCATTGCATATATGAAGGAGAAGATGTACTACCCTAAGAAGGTAGATGACATTTTCCTGAATGAAGATACTAACATCTTCGATATCGAAGCAGCCAAAAGACAGAAAACTAAATTGTTGAATCAGGAACGTACAGGTGTCCCAGTGATCTTGTATAATAATGAGGGAAGGGTAAGCCATGAGTTTACAGATAAAATGGCCATATCCAATTATCCTATTCGTGCAACAGATGATAAGAATGCACCTGTAGTTATTTATGAATTTCCTGTAGAGAATCCTCCTTATGGATTATATGTTGCAGGAGTTGACCCATACAGACAAGGTCAGGCAGCTTATAGTGACTCTTTAGGATCTGTATTCATATATAAAAGGATGCATGCCTTAACAGGAGAGAAGTATCAGGATATGTTTGTGGCTAGTTATTGTGCCAGACCAGATAAAAAGGAAACGTGGGAAGAGCAGGCCAGATTGTTGATCAAGTATTATAATGCCCGTACCTTATGTGAAAACGATGATATCTCATTTATTGAATATATGAAGGCCAAGGGTGATGCGCACTATCTTGAAAAACAGCCAACATGGTTGTTGGAAATTGTTCCAAACACTACAGTGAAAAGAGAATACGGAGTGCATAGGTCAGCACAGAAAATTATTGATTACCTTCACGCTTGTCTTAAGGGGTATATGGAAGAGGAAGTAATAACAGAGAAGGATGATGAAGGGAAAGTTATTACCATGATTACTGGTACCAATAAGATTTTAGACCCTGTTTTATTAGAAGAAATTATTCAATACAATAGTACAGGAAACTTTGATAGAATTGTTGCAGCAGAACTCGCTATTGCACAAGCTCTTAAGATGGACCCTATCATGGGGAAAGTTGGAGCAGAGGATGATAGAGTGGCTTCGCTATTTAAGAGACGTGTTAAGCCTCAGCTTTTCACTGAATCAAGAGGAATGTTTACCCGTAAAAAACAAAAACTATTTACCTAATGGCAATTATCAGATACACTAAGGATGCTACTATACGGTATGCTTACCTGAATATCTTTCCTGATCAGTTCAAGACAGATAAAGAAAAACAAGATGAGAGTTGGGTGAAAAACACCATGGACTATTTTGCCAACAAAGCCTATTCAGAGTATGTAAAGAATCGAGACACGTTTGTCAAAAACTACGATTTGCTAAAAGGTATCCTTCGTATGGAAGATTTTTATCAGGAACCACAGGTCAAGAGTTTTACAGAAATGTTGAAAGCGGATCTTGATCTTCCTGCATACGTGAAGATGTATTCCATTATTACAACACCAGTAAATGAATTGGTAGGAGAGATATCCAAAAGACCAGATGCTATTAGGGCCAAAGCTTTTGATGAAGATAGTAAAGCTGAAGAACTACAATTCAAAACAGATATTCTTCAGAAGTATATTTTAATGAAAGCTAAGGAGATGGTCATGCAGAAAGCTGCTATGCAGGGACAACAGATTACTGATGAGCAGGTCCAACAGATGACTCTTGAAGAAGTTAAAGATGAATTAGATAACTACACATCACTGGCAGAAAAGTACACCAATCATATGCTTACATGTCAGAAAGCTGATTTCAATCTAAAAGAAAAAAGTGAAGATGCTCTTCGTGATTTACTTGCATCTGCAAGACAATATTATCACCTTTATGAAGATAACTCCAAGGTAGGATATAATATAGAAGTAGCCAATCCAAAAAATGTCTGGTATTTGACCACTCCTGATGTCAAATGGATATCTGATCCAACAGGTAGAGTACATGGAGCCTATGCTGCTGGTACTGTACAAGTAATGGAACTTTCAGAAATCATTGAAGCTATTCCAGATCTTACCAAAGATGAGATCGATCACTTACGTTCATCTCTACAAGACTACGGACTTATCAATGTTAGGGAATCCAACCTTGGCAATCCTGATGCTACCCCTGGCCAGGACTCAGTGTTATACGATACCTTCGATCCTTTGGTACTCCAGACCAGAATGATGATTGAATCAGAGATGAAGGAGAATAACGATGGACTTAAAGACTTTTTAGGTTTAACTAATAATGTTAGTTCTTTTGGATACAAGTATGTAGTAGTAAGAGGTTATTGGATCTCTAAGAAGAAGATATTTAAATTGATATACGAAGATGAAATGGGCAATGAGCAATCTATGCTTGTGGATGAGAACTATAAGAGTGGTACAATTCCTACACAAATATCATTAGAAGCAGGTTGGATTAATCAATGGTATCAGGGAACTAAGATTGGACCAGATATCTATCACATCAAACCATTCAAGCTTTTAAACTATTGTCCTATCATTGGGATGATTTATGAAATAAAGAATACAGAGGCTAAATCATTAGTTGATTTGATGAAACCTTTTCAGGTTATATATAATGTATGTATGAACCAGTTGTTCAGACTTCTTGAAAAGGAAATTGGTAATGTGGCCAGTGTTAATATACGAAGAATTCCAAAACTCAAGGATGGAGATGATCAGGATGCTATTGATGTATGGGAAATGGAAGCACGAGAGAGAGGTATTGCATTTGATGATGACTCTCCAGAGAATACAAAGGCCCCTGTAAGTAATACAAGCATTGCCAAGAATATTGATCTTACACGTACACAGGAAATACAAGCAAGATATAACCTGGCTGTACAAATGAAAAATGAATGTTGGGAACTGGTAGGGATGAGTAAACAGCGTATGGGTGCTGTCTCTCCAAGTGAATCTGCAACAGGAACCAACAAAGCGATTGAACAGTCCTATTCTCAAACTGAACCAATCTTTGTAGCTCATGAGTATGTTCTTTTACAGTTGTATCAGGCTATTGTTGATGCTTCCCTTTATATTGAAAGCTCAAAACCTGAAAGCACCTTATCCTATATTACAGCTACAGGAGAAAGTGCATTTATTCAAATTAACGGAAGTGATCTGAAGTTCAGAGATATGAAAGTCTTTATGACAAATCGTCCAGAGGATAGAAAAATCTTTGATGAAATCAGATCTCTTGCACAACCATTAATGCAAAATGGTGGCTCGATGTATGAAGTGATTGAACTCTATTCTACAAATAGTGTTCGTCAAATGAAAAAAGTCTTTAAGGATTTAAAAGAAAGACAAGAAGCTATACAGGATAAACAAATGCAACAGAAGGATCAGGAATTGAAACAACAGCAAGAACAAGCTCAGGCAGCACTTGCCCAGGCTCAACAACAACATGATGCTGACAATGCACGTTTGGATTATCAAGCTGATCTTGATCGAATTAATAAGAAAGAGATTGCTCTTATTGCTGCTACATCTAAAGGAGCTCTTCCTGATGTGAATGCAAATGCTGTTCCTGATGTACTTGAGATTAGTAAACTGGATCATGAACGTACAAAAGCTGCTAAAGATTATGATATAAAAATGACAGAGATTACAAGTAAAGCTAATCAGAGTAATCAAAAGATGGCTGTAGAGCGTGAAAAGTTAAAAGTGACCAGAGAGAATATGAAAAATGATATTCAGGTAGCGAAGATTAACGCACAAAATAGAGCAAGTAAATCTAAGAAATAATTTTCTTGATTAGAACTGAAAAATATTAATGCTCTACTACGGCAAAATTTATTCCAGTGCCTATATTATTCTTTGATATATCGTACTGATAGTATATTTTTACATGAGAAACCAAAATAAACTACATATATGGCTGATAATTTAGATTCTCCAGCATTCAACTTTGGTATTCAAGATACTATGGAGATGGGACTTGGAAGTCCTGAGTTGCTAAATGATTTAATGTCTCCTGAAACATCTACAACTGATGTAGATGCTTTGGAACCAATCATTAAAGATGTTCCTCCTGTTGTTATTCCTAAAGATGACAAACCTACAAAGGGAAAAGAAATCATACAGAAAGCAGAAGGAGAAGAGAATACAGATCAGGATGTCCTTAATAACTTCTTACAGGATGGTGAAGAAAATCTTGAGGATGATACATCTGATAAACCAATAGAGAAGGAAATAGAAAAAGCTCCTGAAGGAGAAATAGAAGTTTCCCAATTTACATTACTTGCAAAAGATCTTTTCAAACTTGGTGTATTTTCTAAAGAGGATGATGAGGAAGAAATTATAATCAACTCTCCTGAAGAATTCCTTGATCGATTTAATAATGAAAAGAAAAAAGGAGCAATCGAAGTTGTAGATAATTTCCTTGGACAATTTGGAGAAGACTACAAGAATGCATTTGAAGCCATATTTGTTAAAGGGGTAAAACCTGAAGATTATTTTGGCGTATATAATAAAGTAGTGAATTTTGCAAATCTGGATTTAACTGTTGAAGAGAATCAGGTTGCTGTACTTAGACAGTCATTGACTGATCAGGAAATGGAACCTGAAGACATTGTGACAGAAATTGACAGACTTAAAAACTACGGTGATCTTGAAAGTGTTGCTGCAAAACATCACAAGGTATTGGTAAAGAGAGAAGCTGCAAAGCTTCAACAAATGGAATCAAAAGCTCAAGCAGATTTACAGCAAAAGCAATTCGTTAAAAACCAATACGTTGCAAATGTTCAACAGATCCTTCAAGAGAAACTGAAAACAAAAGAGTTCGATGGAATTCCATTAAACCCTAAATTAGTAAGCGAACTACAAGACTTCCTCCTGGTTGACAAGTATAAAACAAATTCTGGTGAAACTCTAACAGATTTTGACAGAGCAGTTTTAGAATTGAAGAGACCTGAAAACCATGCACAAAAAGTAAAGATTGCATTGCTTTTTAAGATCCTTGAAAAAGATCCTACATTGTCTACCATTCAACGATCAGGAGTTACAAAGAAGGCTGATCAACTGTTTGGAGAATTAGCAAGACAAACATCTCAAGTGAAGACTCCAACTAAAGCTCCAGCAAAAGCTGGACAATCGTGGTTTCAATAAAACATGGTTTTAAGTGTTAACATTAAATTATAAACAAAATGGCTGTTCAAACAATCCCAGGATTAACAGGGTTTACCTACGCCAGAATTGCTTCGATGGACAAACGGGCAGTAGGAAAACTAACTGATGCGAATCATCTGGAATCATTCCACAGCACTGAGCCTGCAGACTATGACAAAAAAATCATCAGTCTGTATACGCAAAGCTCATTGTACAGTAATGACTTTCTGGATATGATCAACAAAAGCACACCGTATTACATTGATAATAACAGTGATGCTTGGAAGTGGAAAATTGCAGTACCTTACAAATTCCCAAAAATCATTGACATTCCTACTACGACTGCAAATATGTCGAAACCAGGTATCGATGGACAGGAATTTCAAACTGTACTGGACACTAACGAGTTCTCTAAGAATTCAATCGTGTCTGTAGGATCTCGTCAGTACGGCCCTCGCTGGTATTGTGTGAAAGATCCTATGCCATGGAATATGGGTTACCTTTACACTTGGACTCTGGTAACAGACAATCCAATGGTAGATTTCGTAACAAGCACCTTTCTTCAGATTGGTATTGAACTGGAAATGGTTGATGCAGCTATTGGCGAATTCGATCAAGACTTGTTAGGACTTCCTCGTTTGGGTGAAGAGATCACAATGTTTGAAAGCTTGGCCTCTGGTTATGGTTTTGAACACAAGATCACTGAATGGGCTGATGACAAAATGATGAGAGATGCTTCTGGCAAAGCTCTTGACATTTTGGTTTATGCTCCTCAACGTAGGAACCAACTTCCACTCACACGTAACGATGTGAAGTGGGAACCGTTTATTGAATTCTGGATGCGTAAATCAATGTTGGAACTGAAGGTTAAACGTATGATCTGGTCAAAACCAGGTACAGTTAAAACCAATGGTTCTCAACAAAACCTGAAACGTACATCTGCTGGTGTTTATCACCGTATGCGTAACAATGGTAACCTTGTTCAATACAACCGTGGTGAATTCAGCGCAAATTTAATCCGTTCCGTATTTGGTGATCTGTTCTACAGACGTGTCGATGTAAAAGACCGTAGGGTGAAAATGTACACCAACGAAGCAGGGTTTGACGTATTCCAACAGGCTTTGAAGAATGACGCTCTCAATTCAGGGTTGACATTCATGGCTGATAGCGGAAATCGTTACATGCAGGGTGAAGGCCAACACATTACCTACAACTTTGCGTTTGACTCTATGGTCACTCGTGAAACAGGACGTGTTGAACTGATCCACCTGAAAGAACTTGATCTTCCTCAGAGCAATCTTGAGTTTGGTCAGAACAAAAAATCCACACCTGTATTTATGGTATTTGATGTTTCTCCAATGAGCGATGGTTCAATGGTTAACAACATCCGTGAAGTACGTATGCAGGGTGCTCCTTCGATGACTTGGGGGTATATCGATGGTACTCGTCACCACTTAGGTTTTGCAAAGAGCCAGGGTATGTCAAGTGCTAACAAGTTCCCAGGTTACGAACTTTGGATGAAAGACCGTTGTGATATTTTCATTGAAGATTTGTCTCGTACAGTCTTAATTGAGGAAATCCCACAATTCTAAGGATCTTCTGTCTGTGTTTTGATATATTAGTGCCAACAAGAAGTCCTCCAGCATCTCATGCGCTGGGGGGCAACTTGTCGTGTTAGCTCAACTGGAAAGAGAGTTCGTTTCATACGGATTGACGAGGGTTCGATTACCTCACACGACACTTACCAAATCAATAAACTACATTATGGGCAAAATTGGAAAGATCTCAGTGATCAAACGGGAATATGGTAATTCTCAACAGGAAACAATGGAAGGCAGTCTGGCCAAGTATAAAAATGGATTAACAAGAATTCCTGGAACAGGAGTGTTCAAGTATCCATATAAAGAGATTGATGGAAAATACAGAACAGGACTTGATCCTGAAGCTGGTTACATTAAACGAATTGCTGATCCTCTTGAAAAAGAATTAGAAATCGCACGAGTGAAAGCTCTGAGAGTAAAACTTGAAGAAGCATTGGGTGAAATTGATTTAGGACCTCGTTCCTCTTTCTGGAACTATGGCCTTTCTACATCAAGTGATGATCAACGACATGTACAACCTGCAAAACTATTGGATGGTGACAATCTATTTGATTGTGCTATTACGTTTCAGGAACTTACTTTTTCTTGGTTAAGAGTACATCCTACAATTGCATCAAGTTTCCAGGCATGGGAACGTGGAGAATATCCTGCAGATACACAGTTTTATGTAGCTGATGATGAAATTGAAACAGCGATTGCATACAAAAAGAAAAGGTTGATCAATAATGCAATTACTAAGTTTGATAATATGACTCCTGATAAGAAACGAAAAGTAGCACGTCTACTTGGACTTCCTGTAACAGAAGAATCTAAAGAAGACTTTGTCTACAATCAGGTAGATACTCTTCTAAAAGAAACTGAATTCAAGAGTGGTACTTTCCAAGGACTTTCTACCATTGATGTATTCGAGAGATTTGCTGATATGAAAGAACAGTTGCTCCATATAAAGGATTTGGTAAAGCAGGCCATTGGACATTCTATCTACAGGGCAAAACCTAATGGTAGAATCTATGAAGGAGAATATGAAGTAGCCAAGGATGAGGACGATTTAGTGAAGTTTTTAATTGATGACGATCATCAGGAAGAACTTCTCATTTTGGAAAGTAAATTGAAAACGAAGAAAATAGCTGCAGCATGATATCAGTAGACAGTTTATTATATAAGATCGATCAGCGTTTGAATAAGCTGTCTACTAATACTCATCAGCAGATACAGCTTGAAGATAAGATCCTGGCTCTCAATGAGGCTCAGATTAAATTAATTAAGCAAAAGTTAGATGGCATACCAACTCCTACAGGTTTAGGACTGGATGCTTCTAAGAAACGGTATGAGGATTTACAGAGACTTATTGAGTTATATGAGGATCATCCTCTGCCTTTAACATTAAACAATGCAGATCTACATAAGTGGGTAACTCCCATTAATAATCTGACTCCTCCATATATGTTCTATGTAGATAGTTATCTACTGGCAGATAAGGGGAGATGTAAAAATAGAAAGATTTGGATTAATCGAGATTTGGCAAGTCATGGTGATATTCAGTTTATACTGAATAATGATCAGGAAACATTTAATTTCGTTTCTTCAGATGAATTATCTATATTTACAGACGGAACATTCACACCAACTAAATTATACCTCTCCTATGTAAGATATCCAAAATATATCGACAAGGTGGGGTATACTCATTTTGATGGGATGCTCTCTACAGATGAAAATTGTGAGTTAAATGCATATTTGGAAGATGAACTCTTAGATTTAACCGTTCAAAGTTTGGCAATGTACACAGAGAATAATTTAGCGATTCAAACTGCACAGATGAGGATACAAACAAACGAATGAGTATTTACATTTAAAAATTAAACAAAATGGCTGATTTCTCATTAACGACCCTATTTGTTGTCCCTAAAGATGTGACAATAGCTGATAGTGGTTCTACACAAGATCTTACCGCTGGTAAGGTTGGGGTATTCTTAAATACCTATGCTTTTGCAACAGCAGCTAACATTACTACTGCTCCCTACTGGTACATTGCACAAGGGCGTATAAACACCTATTTGCAAGGTACAAAACGCTCTGATAAAATTAAAGGATGTTTGGCAACTGCTTTTTGTAATTCCAATATCACGGAATGGTACAAAGTCACTGGTTGCGGAACTCCTGCAGTTCAGATTACAGATGTGGACCAATGGAACGTAAAATGTGGTGACATCGTTACCCTGACCTTACGTGCTCATTCCAGTTATCTGCAAACTCTCTATTTCAATGGTTTCACACGTTCAGTAACTGTTCAGGCACCTTGTTGTGAATGTGATGGTAGTCCTTGTGACACTGTTGATACCAATGCTCTGATTAATCAACTCATTGTAAAGTTGAGAACAGCAGCTCCTGGTATTAATCCTGACAATATCAGTTTGAATCAGTTCTATACATTTGAAAATGTAGGTGGAACTATCCTTCGTATTACAGGAAAACCATTGACCGTCTATGGCCAGCCATGTGATGTTGCTGCTTTCCCTTGGGAATATGACAGAATGTGGTTCTATACCTTTGTATACAGTGGACCTGCTACTACAGCTGACTTCATTGTTGCAGACAATTGTAATATTGTTGCTGAAGCTACTGTAATTCAACGTGCCTCTTATCCTACTGGTAGTTCTGGTGAGATGAAACAGCTCGAAAAGAATTACTACAGTTATCAGGCTGGTTACTTGAAACATCTGTACAGGATCGCTGGTTATAATCCTAACTTTGAAAGTTGGGTAACTGATGGTGAAATTTATACCACTTTCTACATCAGGTTCAATGAACTTGACAAATCTGCTTACAACTGGGGTGATTACATTCCACTGGATCAGATGGTCATCATTGCTGTTATAACTGGAAGTACTGAAGAAGGTGATCTGGAAGCAATTCTGGAAGCTGCCAATGGTCTATTTGTTGATGACAATGCTTGTATTACTACCACATCAACTACAACTATCTCAAGCACTACTTCTACCACGACTACTCTTATGAGACCATAAATAGTAGTTTGCAAATCCAATTTGAAAGGGAGAGGGTGAAAACTCTTTCCCTTTCTTTTTAAAACATATACAAAATGGCAGATCCCGTATTAAACATACTCGTGGTTCCTACGTATAACACTTTTACATTAGGAGTGGTAGATGCATCTTTTTATCCTGTTGGATTTAATATTACATCAGTTACATTACTTATAACTCCTCCAGGATTTGATGCAGTAAGTGTACCGTTTACAGAAAATGAATTTACTGCATACAATTCTACCACATTAGGAATAACTGATGTAGGAGAACCTATTCTTCCTATCCCTGATGGTGTATATTACTTTAACTATTCTGTAAATCCTAATTACAAATACTTTGTTGAAAAATCAATCATGAGGGTAGATAGACTTCAGGAGAGATTTGATGAGGCATTTATGAAATTGGACATGATGGAGTGTGACTTAGCAATTAAAACTCAGGCTAAAGTAGATTTAAACACAATTTACTTTTTCATTCAGGGATCTATTGCAGCAGCGAACAACTGTGCGATTATAGAGAGCAATAAATTGTATGAGACAGCGTACAAGATGCTCAATAACTTTATTGCTAGAAATTGTGGATGTACAGGCAGAAACTTTAACTAAATTATCATGGCAGTCAGATTACGTGTTCTTTATGCAAGATGCAGAGGATGTGGTAAAGAAGTAGGATGTGGGTGTCATTTAAACAATGGCCTTTGCCCATCCTGTTATGCACAATCATTAAGTAAACCTTAACGATCATGTTAACTCCAAGACTTACCAATTGCGTTGAATGTTCAACTATCCCTAGTTTGCTAGAGGATATTAATTGCAAAATATTTGAGATGGCAAACTCTCTGTATAACAATACTGTGTTTGCTCTTAATCGACCTATTGAAGGAACAGTGATGTTAGATCTTTTGAATTATCAAAGAATCTTAACATATAAATATTGCAATCCTGAATATGCATCACAGTATTCAGTTAATCGAATTGCAAGCAGAGTTAAACTTTTAATATTCAAATGATATGTCATGTTCAAACTGCTTTAATGGATGTCCAGAAATTACTTCTGACAAATGTGTAAAATATACAGGGGTTGATGTTCCTCTTCTAGGTATTAAGAATGGAGACTCTCTTTCGTATATAGAGCAAACCCTCATAGGGTATCTTACTACCACATTAGATGGAACAGGTATTATACCTTATATCAATCCTACTATTATATGTGATCTTGTTCAAGCCAATCTTCCTATATGTAATCCTATCACAATTGTAGACCTGGTAGAAACGCTCATTAAATGTGTGTGTGATCTCCAAGAGCAGATTACTACGATCTATACTGCTTTGAACACACTAAATGCTCCTTATACAATACCAAGTTGTCTTTCTGTTTCTCCTACTGCAGGAACGCATGCTATTTTACAGGCAGTCATTACAGAAGTATGTACATTGGATACCTCTCTTACAGCTGTTATCAATGACATACTTACAAACTATTCATCTAATGGAGCAGAGTTAAATGCACAAATTCAGGCTTACCTGAACAGTATTGCTGTAACAACATTGATGTGTAACAAGATGGTTCCTTTCACAGTAGTAGAGTATTATGGACCATTGAATGTATTTGCCAGTGATGGAACAGGACTTGGTATATGGGCAAACATATATCTCTGTAATGGTGCTAATGGTACTCCTGATAAGAGAGGAAGAGTAGGAGTTGGTTGTACTACCACTCCAGGACTTATACCAATGGATGCAGCAGTATTGCCAGGAGGAGATAATCCTACATATGCGTTATGGACAAGCATTGGAGTTAATTCTATTATTTTATCAACTCCACAGATGCCTAAACATACACATACTGCAAGTGCTCCAGCAGTTACAAATCCTACACATTATCATTTTATTGCTAATATTAATAAGGATACTGGTAGTGATCTTACAAGTACAACATTTATAGTTCAATCACAGTTATTATATAGTGCTTGGAATTCTTGGAGTTATACTCTTAAAGGAGATGCTACTGCACCTACGTTAGGAAGAACTTCAAGTGAATCTGCTAATGTTTCTGTAGGAGCACCAAGTATTGCAGATGCAGGATCAGACGGATCTCATCTTAATTATCAACCTGGTATTGCGTGTTATTACATCATGTATATTCCTTAATCATGGCAGAATATAAAGTCTTTGGTGGATTTATACGTCCAAAATGTGATGAAGATGATGTAGAAGAGAAAGTAGCAATCTACAAAAGTGCTGCATTGAAAGACTATGAAAATTCTAAGGAAAACTCTACATGCGATCCTTGTATTGCAAAACCTATTGAGTCTTCTCGTATAACGTATGATGGACCAAACTTACCATGTACAGGAGTTCAAACATGTGATACACTTACAATAACCGTACAAAAATTTGATCAATATATCTGTGAATTACAGACAGCTGTATTTGGTACTATTGGTACCAATGTAACTGCAGGTACTTCTGGTACTTCTGGTACTTCAGGAATAGATGGATTTATAGGAAGTAATGGTACTTCAGGAAGTTCAGGAATTGATGGTACATCTGGTACTGATGGTTCAGGAACTTCTGGAACATCTGGTATAGATGGTACTGGAGGAACTTCAGGTACTACTGGTACGAGTGGCACATCTGCAACGGCTGGTACATCTGGTACTTCTGGACATAATGGTACAAGTGGTTCTTCAGGGACTAGTGGCCTTAGTGGTAGTAAAGGAACTTCTGGTACCAGTGGAACAAGTGGGATCAGTGGCTCTTCAGGAACAAGTAGTTTTGATGGTACATCAGGTACTACAGGAACCTCAGGCACAAGTGGTAGTTCAGGATCATCCAGTACAAGTGGATCATCTGGTAGTGGAGGAACAAGTGGTACCAGTGGAATTAATGGAAGTGGTACATCAGGAACGTCAGGAACATCAGGAGGAATAGGTAGTAGTGGTACTTCAGGAAATAGTGCCAGTGTAGGTTATAAAGAATATGTTGCCCTGATCAGTCAGACTGGTACAAGTAATCCTACAGAG
>Ga0194039_1001365_pt1 | contig 13147 bp, 13 predicted proteins | sample JunL228m_MetaG_FD_148679 | JGI IMG/M metagenome (GOLD analysis project Ga0194039, IMG submission 148679) | Anoxic zone freshwater microbial communities from boreal shield lake in IISD Experimental Lakes Area, Ontario, Canada - Jun2016-L227-8m | ecosystem: Environmental > Aquatic > Freshwater >...
GTCATGTTTCAATCCTTGTTCTCGTGGATGTTGCGCTCGAAGAGTGCTCAACGATCAAGAGCTGCAACCGTCCGAGGTTTCAATCCTTGTTCTCGTGGATGTTGCGCTCGAAGCAGATATCAGGTACTTGTGTCTGACAGCGGGATGGAGTTTCAATCCTTGTTCTCGTGGATGTTGCGCTCGAAGCCAGAGGGCACGGATACACACTCGCAGATTATACCGTGTTTCAATCCTTGTTCTCGTGGATGTTGCGCTCGAAGCTCATCACGAAGTCCTTAAAGGAGATCCGGAACGAGTTTCAATCCTTGTTCTCGTGGATGTTGCGCTCGAAGGATGGCTCCGGTGATTGAGGAGTTGGAAAAGTGGGGTTTCAATCCTTGTTCTCGTGGATGTTGCGCTCGAAGAGGATATGGTTGCGAAGTCAATGCCGCCGACATGGGGTTTCAATCCTTGTTCTCGTGGATGTTGCGCTCGAAGATTGCGGCAGGGGATTTTGATGAGTGAATATGTGAGTTTCAATCCTTGTTCTCGTGGATGTTGCGCTCGAAGTCACGATTTACCGTGCTCGTGCAAAAGAGAAGAGATGTTTCAATCCTTGTTCTCGTGGATGTTGCGCTCGAAGTCTGGAAGTGAGGCATGGGTGAACGCAAAACCCGCAGTTTCAATCCTTGTTCTCGTGGATGTTGCGCTCGAAGCATCCGTCTTGTCAATGAAGGTCTCGGCTGCTGAGAGTTTCAATCCTTGTTCTCGTGGATGTTGCGCTCGAAGCGCTCGGCTCAAACGGTGTCATGGAAGATCTCGAGTTTCAATCCTTGTTCTCGTGGATGTTGCGCTCGAAGGTTGCAGAGACGTTCACTTACGGCGCAATGACCGGTTTCAATCCTTGTTCTCGTGGATGTTGCGCTCGAAGAGCTCTGCAAGAAGGTTGAGAAACTGGAGGGGCAATGTTTCAATCCTTGTTCTCGTGGATGTTGCGCTCGAAGACTCTTCCATGACGATCTTTGAGAAGGGAGAATTGGTTTCAATCCTTGTTCTCGTGGATGTTGCGCTCGAAGACCGCGAAATTTCTCGTATTTTTCGCTGAATCAAGATTAAATTGCTCAAATTTCCCGCACGAATTTCTTCCTGCGTAATTATAGATTCCTATATAAAGATAAGAATCAGGTGCAGATCGTTGAGTAACAACAATCGATACACTTGTTTTTGTACTTACCCGTGTTCGGATAAAATCCTTTGTCGATGATCTCCAGAATCTCGCCGATGATCTCAAGCCCCCGTTCAAAATCCTTATTGGAGAACTCAATTGTCTCAATATGATGATTGCTCCGGGTAAAACAGATGAATCCACGTTTTACGTCGCAATGGTAATTCTCACGAATCATTATCGCATGGAGGACCAACTGATACTTGTATGTCTGAAAAATCGTGTCCTTGAATTCCGCGAATTTATATTCAAACGGGGCTGCCGTCCCGTCATCAAGGAACAGCACTTCATCAACGATACCCTTGATGTGATTCTTTTTTGATGCAATGAAGACGTTCATCTCTTTTTTTCTCACTCCCAGTTTCTTTCGCAGATAAGACTGGTTCGTGATCAGTTTTTCTTCATGTACATCCCGGCCTTTCATCACCTTGAACCTCTTCTCCTCATGCTGAGGGATATCGAGGCAGTGCATGTAATAGATGAACCGTGGGCAGAACATGTACTCGAGCACATCAGAGATTGTAATGATCGTTTCGCTGTCGGTCGGCATAATCAGAAGAATTTTGTGAGAAGTTCGTCACTTACCAGTTTCTTATCAAATGCCTGACCGAGCAGTTTCACTTTTTTAAATGATGTATCATCCATCGGAAAGACGTACAAGGAATCAACTTTGGGATCAATCTCCTGCTCGCATTCCAGCGCAAGGGAATCACGCTCATTGGAATTCAGGTTTCCGAGAAACACGCTCTTCTGAACCCGGTACAACCCCTTGTTTAAACAGATGCGGACAACGTGGTTTCGTGTAGTCGTTTTTACAATATCATACACCACCCAGACCATTGTCATTTTTCTAATTCCCCGCATCTATTTGATCAGTTTATTTGCAATATGGTGACACTCCATCTGGATAGTATTCCGGATTTTCACGTTGCGCCCACGGTAATCGATCTCCTTATCGAACATCTCATTGACCGCACCGATCAACAGCACCTTACCATCTTTGTTCATGTACAATCCGCCAGGAATATGATCGAAATATTTCTCCGATACCTGCTTTTTTGCGAACAGGTTGATTACCGTTCGATCAATGTTCGTGCGGAACATTTCGATCAGGTCAAAAACAAACGACCGCTTGTTGTAATTGTCGGTGTGCAGGAATCCTATATAGGGATCAAGCCCTGCAATGATGCACGATCGTTCGACTTGAGAGTAAAGAACACCGTACCCATAATTCAGCAGGCAGTTGAACCCATCCCGGGCCGGGTCCCGGCTGCGTCCATTGAACTTCCATGTTTCGGGCATAATACTGCTGATCGCTTCAAAATATGTCTGTGCTGCCATACCCTCGACTCCCATGATCGATCCTCGCTTGGAATCGAGGGTTCCTTTCATGGCATTGAGAGATTCGAGCAGGACTTCAATCCGGGATATGTGCTGCTCAAGGGCATCCTTCTGCTCCGGCCGATTCTTTTTGAGATCCTTGAGGAGATTGATCTGGTTCTCAATTTTCTGCGCGATCCATCCCCGCGCAAGATAAAAACCGGTATCTTCGTTAGAGGCTTCAAGCTGGCGACGGCGGATCAGTGTAGTGCTCCCGAGTTTCGAATGCCAGACACGCCCGTATGGGTCACCGCGATAATCAAGGAAAATAATGTCGATGTTGTTCTCAACGGCAAACTGAATCGCATCGGTTGTAATCGTTGCCGAAGTAGTGATGAGGATAGTGTCAATCTTATCAGCGGAGACTTCAAACGTTTTCTCGTCGGTTTTTACAAGAAAACAGTTATTGGATTTTTTTAAGTAGGAGCCACGGGTGTTGATGACGAGTTGCATATACGGTCCTCCATGGAATTCCTTGTGATCTGTCTCACCGCACCGAACCCACGCGAAACCGATTTTCCAAGTCCAAGATAATCCGGAATCAGGAAATTTGCTTGGAACTTTCCGGTAAAGGTCATGACGCTGACATCCTTCAGATGGTCTTTCCGGAAATGTACCTGTGCATCGCATTTGATCTGGCCCGGCACTTCGTATCCCAGCGATTTTGACATCGAGATGAGATTGCCGATCAGGATCTTCCGTACGAACTCGTCCCGCTCGGGTTGTCCTTTGAGCGTGTAGAATTTTTTATAATTCTCCTGGTTCAGCGCAAGCCACGGAGTCACAAATTCATACGATCGGATCTTATCCGAAATTCCGAACTCTTCGTCTTTTAATGAGATACCGCGCTCAACGATCTGATAGGTATTCTCACCCAGAAGGATTTCCTGGTATTCATCGAAGATCTGTTTGAGGACTTCCGCGCCTTCGTTAATGCCGATGACGGTTGGCACGTTTCCGATCATCTTGTATTGCACGACCGGGTATCGGTAGATGAATTTGTCCGCGTTGTGCTGGTGGAGCTCGGTGTATTCGTTAAATTTGGTTGCGAAAAATCCGCGAAGCTGGTGAGCCGAGCCGTGGATTGGTCGGGTGGAGCCGAGAGTCAGGGTGAAGGTGTGGAGGATCATCGTTATTCCTATCCAAAGATCGAAGTTACAGGATTACCTCGTTTGAATCCAACGTTGAAATCGTAATAATCTACCACATCCGATCGTGGGATTCTGTTAATTCCATGTTGAGTGTCCACGATAGACTCTGCATCTTTCGGAGGAATAGAAATTACATATTCATAAAATTCCTTCTTAATTTCCAAGAATTTGTTTTTTCGTTCGAATGAATCCCGAATCTCTTGGATATCAAGATATGTTCTCCAGATTTCAGAGGCTTTCTCATCAAATTCAATAAAGACGTCACATTTGGGTTGATCATCCTCAATTAATCTGAATTCTGAAATTGGAATTTTTTTCTCCTTATCAACATTCTCTCGTTTTTTCTGGTAATTCAGCTCGTAGAGAGATTGGATTATATTATCGTCAAGTCTCATTTTTTCCTGAGATTTGTCAAAATATAAATTGATAATATCTAAAAATTGCATTTCCTCAATTGTTGGATGAGTTTTAAGAATATCAAATACGATGTTCAACAAAACCTTGTCATAAATTCTCGAATATTTCCGTTTTTTCTGATCGATGAGATTCAGGATTTGGACTTCACCATGTTGCATCCGTTTTTTTCTATTGCATCTACCTGCGACCTGAATGATTGAATCCAAAGGTGCCATATCCCGAAAGACAGCATCAACATCAATATCTACACCCGCTTCGATAAGCTGTGTAGTAATTATTACCATTTTTTTACCATGGTTCAATTCATTTTTAATTCTCGATATCCTCTCATAACGCTCTTTTGGGATGATATTTGTTGATAGGTACTCGATGCGGTTTTGAGAATTGTGATCATTTTCCAGTTTTTTCGATAATTGATTGAAGAAATCTATTGAGGATCTGATTGTATTGAGGACAAACATGTAAGATTTTTCAGAAGACAGATTCAATTCCGAAATTATATCTTCAATCGTTTTTTCTTTTTCATCGTATTGCAGTATAACACGGTTCAGTTCGGTATTTGAAAAATACTGATTATGATTTTCTACAAGTTCCATGCATTCATTTTTCTCAAAAATCAGTGGTTGGGTTGCCGTCAGGAGAATTACCGTGCAATCAAAATATTTTGAGAGAGCGGATAACACTCTCCCGACCAATCTCCAGTATTTAATCGGAATATTCTGGATTTCATCAAGAATGATAACTGAACCGGCAATATTGTGGAATTTTTTTAAAAATTTGTTCTGGTATCCAATAGTTGAATAGAAGAACTGAATGAACGTTGTAACAATAATTTCAGAATCCCATGATTCAATTAATGCAAGACTATCTTCGACCGGTTTGTCTTCTCCTTCATGTTTATACTTAATTTCAGCCAAATGATGATGTTTCAATAGATATGATGATTCATTTTTTTTAAAATCGGGAATTGTTTTTTGCAATACGTCATCGAATACACTGAAATTTTGATCGATAATGCTGGTGAAAGGTAACGCATAGATAATTCTCGGTTGGGGGGAAAATTTGTTTTTTATCTTCAATGCGGCAGCAAGTGAAGCAAGGGTTTTTCCGGTGCCCGTCGGGGCAGTTATAGAAAATATTTTCTGATCAGGGTGTTTTTGAATATTTTTAATGACAGAATCGAAAATATCATTCCGGATTTTGTTGATATTACTTTCATTTTCTTTTTGAAATTCGGATCTTGCTTTATACTGTTCGACAATGTCTTGAGGGAGTGAATGTCTCTGTATGGCTTCAACACGCCCCGCATGTTTCTTATCGGAATCGATCAGGACAGAGTAAAGTATCTGGGTTATTAAAAAATGGAGCATTTCTGTTTGATCAGAACTTTCTTTATTGAAATAATAGGTATCTTTTCGTATAGATTTGATAATTTTATCTAACTCATCCGGAGATAAATAATTTTTTTCATATTGATAGAAAAAATTGAAGATTTTGCCTACTTCGATGCCGGACTCCACAAAAAGGTTGGAATAAATTTTTTCAATTTCATATTCTTTTTTTCGAATATCCGATATTTGCTCTCGGATATTTGAAAACTCTTTGAACAATTGATCGGAATCTGCATCATTTTTAATATCATCTAAATTTCCATGATGGTGTTTCACGATAAAGTATCCAAGAAGTGGAATGTTTTTAGAAAGGGCATTATTTTCATATTTTTTTATTTTAACAAATTCTGATAGTACTTCATAGGTAAATAATGCGGAAATCAAACCGTGGTGTGTTAAACCATCTCCACTTCGTTTTTTGTCAAGATAATCCTGAAAATAGTGAGTAAATTTCCCGAAATCATGGGATATTCCAATTAGATACGCGACATCTGATAAGAATTGTTTATCCAAATGATTAATGCGCTTATCGAGCAGAATCCTTCGCCCGGTCTCACCGACAGATCTCAAATGGTCTTTCAAAAGAACATCTGGTTGTCGGTGTGAAAAAAAAATCGTCATATCACATAAAGATAATATTTTCTGATTGGTCTTTGTACGATATCTGGTATGCCGGTTCCTTCAACGATGCAGCAATAGCCTTCCCGTTCCTTTCAAAGATATATTCTTCATAACGGGTTACTTCACGTTTTCCAGAGAAATCGGCAGGCATTTTTTCGAGGAGATATTGTGCATTCGCGTCTTCAAATATTAATCCTCTATCAATTATTGCACTCTTTCGACAAACTGTACTCAAATTCACACGGCTCTCATGAGAAATTTCAGAAATCGTCCCTTCGGAAATAAATTCAAGTTCCCCTAAGAATTCTGTGATCCCCAAATACGGGGGATAAACAAATAAATTCTGTTCCAATCGATCCTTTAATTTTTGATGAATCGTTTCACATGACAAATAAATCCGATAGCAGATCTCCAGATCATCAACCGAACAGACAACTTCTAAGGGGATTTGCACATGTTCGAAATTGGGATTATCTGACAGCAAAGCATCAATTGAATAATTACTCGTATTGATGTAATTCATTGTCTGCATAATTTTTCTTACAGGTGTTTTTAGAGAGATGGCAACTTTACAATGAGAATCATTTAATTTTTCATAGTATGTATCCCGCTCTTCACCCAATAGTCCTGCAACTAGGCCGATAATTACTGTGCGAGGGGGAAACGTATAACTCAACGAAGAAGAATTTGTAAAATACTTCCGGAAATGTGCCAGGCGACCTTTGAGATCAAAAATAAGAATCTCGTTCACAGTTCTTTCCTCATGCAGGAGATTTCTTTTCGATAGGTTTGATTGTTATTTGTTGTAATTTTCCATTCAATTCTGCAAACTGCTGGGTGATCTCCCCACCTTTTATTTGGAATTCTGAGCTTGACCACCATTTCACGGACTTTATCTTATCTTTGTTTTTCAACAAGAGATCCTTAAGCTTGGATACATCTAACACGTAGTCAGAAACATAACGGATTGGAACTTTTGGATCGCTGTCAATCGAAATGTATTTCCTTAAGTCACCGAGTAAAAATTCCGGAGAGTTATATTCAATCCGTAGATATAACCGGGGATACTGTCCAATCTTTGTCCGAGTTGCCATGAGGGGGATGCTATTAACGATTGCCTGATCAAACAAAGTGATGTCTTTATCTGTCAAATCTGTATGTTCAGCTCTTTTTGCGCTGATTATGCCATGGAATGCTATAAGTGAATAATCAACCCGGTAATCTTTACCCATTGCACCCTGGACATTTCCACCTTCTGAACTGAAATGAGAGGTAATACCATTTGACTCCATAATACTGACTTTATTCAGGGAATGGCCCCAATTGAATTGAACAGGACCTGTAAATTTTCTCGAAGATCCTTTTCCCTCTCCTTTCTCTACTTTTATTGGCATAGTAGCCCCAAAAAAACGTACATCAATGAGTTCAGAGAGTAATACCTCATTGGACAATTCTTCAATTTTTTTCAATTTTTTCTGTTCAGCTAGATGTTTCAATCTTTCAGTTGCAGTAACTGCTCTTCCATCAATATTACATACAAAAATCGGTTCATTCAGATACTGTTCAATGTAATCCCGAATGTACCTTTTCAGACGTAGATCGGATACAAGGTTGATTTCACGATCAGTATCCATTCTTGGTTTGTTCTCATTGTCCGGGTCGCCATTCGGATTACACATCTTGGCATCATACACAAACAAAATTTCATGATTGTTTGCAATTGTAATCTTCTTTTCAGTGTTTTCGCTCATTTAACTTCTCCTCCATCATCCTCTGTTTTGATTTGACTTGGAACTTCTATCTCACCTTTTGAAATCGCCTGATACGTTACGAAACTATACCCGGAGAGAATATAAAATACATTTTCCTGATTGGTGAGATTCCAATTCTGACTATAGGTATCAATCATTTTTTTGTATTGATGGAATACCGATTCATTGTATTTCAGGATTTTATACTGGATCATCTTTTCAAATACTTCATTTGTCAATCGCAGGATTGATTGAACCGTCATACCCTGAAAATTAATTTTGTTGAGAATCGGTTTCGTCTTATGTCCCGAACGATATTGCGAATTCCCAATGTTCCCCACCATATATCCAAGCAAGAACAATGTCTTTCTTGGATTGTCGTATATTCCAATATTTTCCCAGAATTTTTTAATATCTGCCGGAATAGAATCGATGTCACTATCCATTTCCATAGTCAAACCTCTCAATAATTTTAATTCTTTAAAGAATAACAAGGCAAAATTCAACTGAAGCGCATTCAACTGAAGCGCTTTCATCTCCAGCCAGCTTTTAGGAGAGATGTTGTAACCTCCCCGTTCATAGAAAATAATACGAAGTACTTCTGTATATTGTTCGATTAAAAAGGAATAATCGATAGATCTCGCTGAAAAGATGGCATCTAAAATACCTAAAAATGTTGAATAAGCACGGTCATTATTTCCTATCGGAATAGTATAGTAAATGCTTTTCAGAGAAATTTTAAGATAATTATTCTGAAGGGGATATTCCCTATCTATTCGTGTTGAGATTTTCTGCAGAGTATCATTGATTGTATCGAGCCTGCTCGGAGGTACATCCTTTATTAGTTTCAGAATTTTAAAATCGCTCTTCCCTTTCCGGTAAAAGAGATAATTTATCACAAAATTATTTTTCTCATCTTCTTCAAATTCACTGAAATTTTTCAATTCCTTCTCAAATTCTGGAAGTGTGGTGAGGTTAGATAAAGCATTGTTTTTATGAGTTACATATTGAGAAAACCTGAAATAATTAAGGTCAGGGTTCTTGAACAGAAAATTTGGAATCACATAACAACTGATTCCGCCTAAATATGTTTTCAAATTATTATCGATGAATCTCTCCCCGGATAACAAATCTGAATAGCACATTTCACAGATATTGAAATTCTTAGTAAATTTTCCATCTAAATCGGATGAAAAGCCCAATTTATCGGTCATATAGAATTTAAAACTCAAATTTGTTGCAGTACTTGTTGTTGCCAAATTTTTCTTATCGCATAAGGAACAATTTCCCTGCCGAACAAAATTATTTTTATATGTTTTGTTTTTTGGATCGAAGAGGCATCCAATTTTTTCATTGTAAAGCATTTTTCGATATTCTTCACGCTGAACAAGAAGGTTGCCATTAATTGCTACCGTGAAAACTGCAACTTCATCGGCCTCTAATCCGGGTTTCAACAATTTCAAGACTATTTTGTTTAGCTCATCGAGATATTTTCTCGAAATTTTTTTTGCTCGATCTTTTAAATTTCCCTTTTCCAGATCAGTCTTAATCTTCTCAAAGTTTTCAACAAAATGTGAACGCATATCCTCATCAAGACAATCAAATTTTTCCAATTTTACTCTTGAAAATCCGTCATCAGATTCAAAAAAAATTGACATTACATTTTGAAGTTCAGATTTCAGGGGGGATGTTACTCTCTCATTAATATTAGAGAGTGATTCTCCAAAAATAAACGAGAATAAATCGGAAGTAAAAAAGATTTGAGGTTTATTTCCAGGATTGTTTCCAAGCCAAAGATATTTTTTTCCGGAATCCTCTCCGACTTCCTCAAAACTAGATTCAATAATCTGATTTTTAAGATCAAAATTAAAGATGACAACATGCTGCTTGATCAGTTGCCCTTTCTTATTCTTCTTTTCAAAAGGAATTTTTTTCGAGAAATTTTCTAAGAGGTTATCATCGCCAGAACTCTTATTCGCATATTCCCCAATTTCCCGTATCGCTTCAATCATAGAATTAGCCCATGCGCACCAGAGACATTATTCTTATACGGATTAATCTGCATCAAGATTCCCTTTTATTTTATGCAATGATCCCATGTTACACGCACCACACCTTATATATTGTCTATTGCACCGCGAAAGTGAAACTCCCCAACTATCACTCCTTAAAATCCGACCTCACTCATTCCGGACCCCCCAAAAATCACCCTCCCAGACCCTCATCCAGTGATATCCAGTGATCCCAAAACCGATCGTCAATCCAATTGAGCCTAATTGCGCACATTTGATCCTCCGACGTTATTTTTTTAAATCCGGGCTCGCAGGGATGAGATAAAAATGAATTTACATCCATTTAACCTGAATTCCGCACATTTGCCGATCCCGAGTAAGACATACTCCGGATTGAAATCGCTAAAATGATTTCTATTTGCCAAAAGGAGCCTGATTTGAAATGTAGCATCACTCCTGAAAGTCACATCCCCTAAAGAGGGTTTGTCATCGACGATGATGGACAGAACCCGGATGGAGGGACTCCGGAAACTGGGGTTCCTTTCGTTTTGCCTGCTCCAGCCTGATCGTAAGCGAGATCGGCCATCCAATTGAGCCTAATTGCGCACATTTGACTCTCCGACGTTATTTTTTTGAATCCGGGCTCGCAGGGAGGAGATAAAAATGAATTTACATCCATTTGCCCTGAATTCCGCACATTTGCCGATCCCGAGTAAGACATACTCCGGATTGAAAACACTAAAATGACCTCCATTTGCCAAACGGGGGCTGATTTAAAAAATGACAGCACATGAGAACCTCCTATGTCCCAAAGGAAGTGTTCTCCAACGGAGAGAAGGCAAACCCTGATATGGGTATCAGGGTCTCATATTGCCGGAGTCCCTGTAGGTTTCATTACAGGGACCGGGCCGGTACCGGGTGCTGCTGCTAAAAGTGGCATCCCGTCTCTGCCCAGCTCGGTGATTGACTGGTCCAGAACCCGGAAGAACCTCCAAGCATACCGGGGCGAACAGAGCCAGAGCTCGCGGGAGATCTCCTGCGATGACGCAATGAACCGTAGCGCCGCAATCTCTGCGTTAAGTTCCCATCCCATCTCCTCAACCGTACAACAGAGCCGCCGCACGCATTTGATCCGGACGTCCGTTAGGATGCCCGGGTTCATGATGGTAAAATCACAGATACTGCCGGGTTCCCGCAGGTAATGCTGGACAATCCCACGTTTCTCTGCAATGAGGTTTGCTTCTTCCAGTGCCCGTATGGGTTTTCGTCCCCGCGTCATCAGATCACTCCATGTATTTTGGGCATTGCAGTGATGCTGGAACTTTCCAAAACCCCAGTGTTCATTGTGGCGATGCATATCTTTTCTGTAACAGGACAGATGCCCGGAATAATTACGGACTTTACAATATCCTGACCTGCTGCTTCAGTTGTCTTGTCTTCATTCTTTTTCAAAGTAAACTCCTTTCATGTGATTTTGTTAAACACAGATCCGGATTTTCTGCGCATGCTTTCTTTAATTCAAGGGGATGCGAACATTTGCAACCGGATCGGGTGCATCTCCAGTCAATAGTGATTCCGGGTATATACGCTTGCCTGAAGCAGTGTGAAAATAACGAAACGAACAGGAAATTGTTTCTGTAATCAGATTCTGACTTCAGGAACAGCGGGAATTAAAATGCAAAAAATGTACATTCCACAGATTAAAAAAAGAGAGATGATGTTTATTATACAGCGGACCGGCAAAATACAAAAAAAATCCGGTCACTGGTATTCCGGATTCTTAAGAAACATCCGGCCCTGCTCATACGCGGATTTACCGGAGAACGTTGCAACCACTTTATCCCCATCACTGATAACAATGACCGGCATTGCATTACGGATTCCAAAAAACATCTCAAGCAGATCCGTCTCTTCGATCTTTAGCCCATTGATGAGCGATGATGCAGGTTCAAGATCAAGTCGTTCCTGTACAAGTATATCCGGTTCAATGCGGAAAAAATAATAAAAAACCTGGTACGCGTTTAACAGATCTGATACTAAAAGTTCATCCCGCACGGGTTGTTCGAGTGCATCGATACTTCGGGCAAGTCGACCCACATCATCATCCGCATCTTCGAGCAGTTTATCCGCAACGGCAACGAGCCGGGAATATGGCAGGGTTGACCCCTTTTCACTCATGAGCAGTCATTGGTTGTAAGAAGCATAAAATATCCCGGATAGAGATCACACCAGAAATACCGGCACAATCCTTATTCTTCTTGATGAGGAATGTGTAAAGGTGAAAGATGAGGATATCGACTGGATGATCTATCACATCATCGCCCGCGAACCCGGAGTTACTACAGAAAATCTTGTTGCCGCAAGCGGACTTGATGCAGCAGCTACAGAATCCTCACTTGTCCGCCTGCAGAAGGCATTCTTAATCGAGCGAACAAAAGATACCGTGCGGGTGCTCAGCTTTGGAGAGTCCCTGATAAAAACACAGGTAAAATATTCTGATGATTTCCCGATAGTTTTTGAAAATGGCGTGATAAAGGAGAAGAAACGTTTACCATGACACATCATGAAGTTGCCATACTCCGTATAGGCCATCGCCCCGAGCGCGATCAGCGGGTGACCACGCACGTTGGTCTCACAGCCCGGGCGCTGGGTGCAAAAGGCATGTATCTTGCCGCTGCTGACAAAGGGGTAGTAGAGAGCATCGCAGATGTGGTAAAACGCTGGGGAGGCGAGTTCTTCTGCAAAGACAATATCAAATGGCGTTCCTGCATCAAGGACTGGAAGGCAGAAGGGGGTGTGGTTGTCCACCTCACCATGTATGGCCTTAACCTGCCGGATGTGATTAACGAAATCCGGCCGCACAATAAGATACTGGTCATCGTTGGTGCCGAGAAAGTGCCGGGCGATATCTACGGACTTGCGGATTACAATGTAGCAGTCACAGGTCAGCCCCATTCCGAAATCTCAAGTCTTGCGCTTTTTCTGGATAATTTGTTTTTGGGAAAAGAGTTTTCCTGTGAATTTCCTGGCGCACAGATCAGTATCATCCCGTCACGCATGGGAAAACAGACGGTGGAACGGTGAAAGGCCGGGTCCTTGTCGCAGGTTTTGCAACACGCCATGTGGTGCAATCCGCATTTCATGCAGGCTATGATGTCTGCGCTGTGGATCATTTCTGCGATCAGGACCTTTTCTGGTACACTAAAGATCGGATTAAATT
>Ga0194039_1001367_pt1 | contig 13132 bp, 9 predicted proteins | sample JunL228m_MetaG_FD_148679 | JGI IMG/M metagenome (GOLD analysis project Ga0194039, IMG submission 148679) | Anoxic zone freshwater microbial communities from boreal shield lake in IISD Experimental Lakes Area, Ontario, Canada - Jun2016-L227-8m | ecosystem: Environmental > Aquatic > Freshwater >...
AACATGTGGCGCCGCTGCCGGCCTGGGTGATTAATTCTTCGTGGTTGACGGAGCGTAATGTGAACAGCAGCTCGGGACTTTGGTCCAGCCGCGCGCCGACGCCGTAAAGCACCGCCGCCACATGTTTGCACATGATCGCCCAATCCGGGCAGGAACACTTGAGCTCGATTTCCTCGGGGGATGGGAAAAGGCCGGTTTCCTTGCGGGTGATGATGCCCATCACATGGTCGGAGAAGTGCCCGCGCAGCAACTCGACCAGCGAGCCAATCGCGCCCGAGCATTCCTGGCAAAGCCGCTTCCACTTCGCCTGCGCTGCCGGGGCGATGCTGATATTGACCCGGTAAAGCTCGGATCCGCTGACCGTCGCCTCGATCTCGCCGGACTGGATGTCCAAGTTGACCACCGACCCGTTGCGGACGTAAGTTCGGCCGCGCGGCAGCCGGTTCTCGTAATCCATGTAGGACTCGAGGTTATCGCACCAGGCCTTGCCCCAAAAGGTGCTGGCAATCGTGCGGCCTGCGATATGCACTGGTCGAACGATTTTCCCCTTTTTTGCCAGCTTCGCCATTTCTCGTGCCGCTTTGAGGCGGCGCTCGCCCACCGATACGTAGGGTCGAAATCCGTAATTGTTCCAGCTCATAATACGCAGGCTGATTATGCTTCGGTCGCCCGGTTCAAGTCAAGCGCTACGAAGCGCAACAGTTCGTCGTTGCTCATTTCCGTAAGTAATTTCTCGCCCCCGCCTTCCAGCAACTCGGCGGAGAGGGATTTCTTGCCTTCGATGACCGCGTCAATGCGCTCCTCGATCGTGCCGCGGCAGACAAACTTGTGGACCAGAACGTTTTGCTTCTGGCCGATGCGGAAAGCGCGGTCGGTGGCCTGGTTTTCCACCGCCGGATTCCACCAGCGGTCGAAGTGAATGACATGGGCGGCCTGGGTCAGATTCAACCCGGAGCCGCCCGCTTTCACCGTCAACAGGAAAAACGGCGGGCCATCATCGCGCTGAAAGGCCTCGACCAACTTGCGCCGCTGGGCCACGGCGGTGCCGCCATGCAGCACCAGGCCCGGTCGCCGGAAAACCTCCCCCAAAAACGCCGACAGCGGGTCGGTGATTTCCCGGAATTGCGTGAACACCAGCGCCTTTTCCTGGCGCTCCGCAATCTCCTCGGCCAGTTCACGCAGGCGGGCAAACTTGCCGCTGCCCTCGGGCGCGTATCCGCCGTCCCCGAGCCATTGCGAGGGATGATTGCAGATTTGTTTGAACCGCATGATAAACGCGAGCACCAAACCTTTGCGCTGGATGCCGTCGGCCGCTCTCAATGCCTCGGCCAGTTCGGAAACCGCCTTCTGGTACAGCGCCGCCTGGGCCTTGGTGAGCGAGCACCACGCGCGCATCTCGGTTTTTTCGGGGAGATCGGTGATGACACGTTTATCGGTCTTGAGCCGCCGCAGGATGTAAGGCCGCGTGAGGGCGCGGAGCGGGCCATAATCCGCCTGGCCAAAGTCTCCGCGGCCCCGGATAAACTTCGTGAACGCGCTGGCGGTTCCAAGCAGGCCCGGGTTGAGAAAGTCGAAGATGGACCACAAGTCGCCCGCCCGGTTCTCGACCGGTGTGCCGGTGAGGGCAAATCGTGCCTGGGCCTTCAGTTCCTTGACGGCCCGCGCCTGCCGGGTTCCAGCATTCTTTATCGCCTGGGCCTCATCCAGAATCACCAGGTTCCACGCCCGCTGCCGCAACCTGTCCAAACGTGTCACCATGCCATAAGTCGTCATCACGAGATCCGCGCGCTGGCCAGCGGGTGATTCCATCGCCGCCGACGGCTCCTCCGCCTCCGAAGGATGGACGATAACGAAGCTCAAGGCGGGGGTAAACCGTTCGATTTCCGCGCGCCAGTTCGCGAGCAACGATGCGGGCACGACCAGGAGATTGGACAAACCTTGTGCCTTAAGTTCAGTAGGCGGGCGTTTCGGCCCACCCTCTGCCAAGGCCGTTTCGACCTTTCGCTTTAACAGCACCGCCAGCATTTGCACCGTTTTGCCCAGGCCCATGTCGTCGGCCAGGCAGCCTCCCAACCCCAGGCGCGCCAGGAACCCCAGCCAATTCACCCCTACCGCCTGGTAAGGGCGCAGTTGCGCCTGCAACCCGGGAATGTCCACCCCGGCACCCAACCGGGATGGGTCTCGCAACTCTGCCAAAACTCCCTCCAGCCATTCGCCGGCCTGGATGCCCGCCCACTCGTGCTCGACTCCGGTTGCCGGCGTTTCCTCGGTGCCGGCTGCCCCCGGCTGGAACCCGGAAATCAGGCGCATCCCCTCGAAAAACGTCACGCCGTCACGCCGCGACAGTGTTTCCACCTTCTTCCAATGCGCCAGCGCCTCGCGAAGCTTTCCCGGATCAACTTCCACCCATTTGCCGCGCACCAACGCCAAGCCCTCTGCCGCTGTGAGCAGCGACTCCCATTCCGCTTCCGTAAGCGGTTCGCCATCCAGCGTCCGTTGCACTGAAAAATCCAACAGCGTGTCTGCCCCCAGGCCCGCTCCCTGGTTGTTACCCACCCGCACGCTGATCCGGGGACGTGGCGGACGCCCCCCTTTCCACCAATCCGGCAGCCGCACGACCACCCCCGCCTCTTCGCACGCGGCCGCTTCTTTGAGAAAACGGTAAGCCTCGGCCGGCGTCCACGGCAGCGGTTTGAAAATCCGGCTGCTGTCCACCAACTCCCGCACGAAGCCGCTCTTTTCGGCGGCTTTCTGGACCGGAGAGAGCAGGTTGAGCAGCGCCGGCTTGTTGCCGGCGCCGGCGTATTCCTGCAAGGCGCGGCCCAGGGGCAGATGTTGCAGGCGAGACTGGCTCGAAATACGCGAGGCATAACTGGCCATGAAGGCAAAGGGATGCGTCGGGTGGCGCTTATTCTCCGCGAGGTGAAACGTCACTCGTCCCACCATGCGCCACAGCGGATGGCTCTCCTTCAACCACGCGCCTGCGCCCTGAGGATGGCGGGAGATTTCGACGCCGACCAACTCGTCCAGGCTGCGCCAGAGGTGGGCCAGCATATCCGCGCTCAAATACTCGCCGCCGCGCATCGGCGGAGCTGTTTCCGCCAGCGCCGAAAGGTCGACCTCAGCCGGCGGAGGCAGCGCCGCAAGTTCGTGCGCCTCTTCCAGGCCCGCAGTGTGACAAAGCTGCGTCAGAAAGCGCCGGGCCAGTTCCCGCCACCACGCGCCGGCCGGGGGCAGCGCCGCGTTGAGTTCCCGCGTGCCCAGGTGCAACAACCCACGCGCGGCCGATTCCGCAAAGGCCGCCGCCACCCGCCGCCCGGTCTCCACTTCCAGCCAGGGCGAAGGCGGCACTGCGTTCTCCACGAGCAGCAGCCCGTGCGGTGTCAGAATCACGTCTGACGGCGTTTCGATCAAATCCGGCATCGCCGCCATTGTGTCGGTCGAGAGGGCTGCCCTGCAAGCATCCTTCGGCTGAGATACCCCTCCTTCAGGGTGGTTTCAAGAAATCGTAGCCGCCGACAACAGCCAACAACTCCGCCGCCTGCGCTCATAGCTATAAGCTATCACCTGGATACGAACGAAGTATTGGCCCCATTTCACTTGAACCGCCACGGTTAAGCTGGATTAAGGCACTACTGCGAGCGTCTTGCTTGATGCCAGCTTTATGAAACAGATTTGCACACGAACGGAAAGCGCCGAACTGGGGCTGCGCAAGCCTCAACAACAAAGGCCAGGATGAGCAGAGAAGCTCATTTAACCCGAACTGTGGCCCTGTGCGGGAGAGTGTCGCGCATTATCCCCGCGACAATCCCCTGGTTGACCCGGTCATGATTCTCCACTGCATGCATGCGATAAAACTCATTTACCAGAGGACGGTTGGCCTTTTCAAACAGGCATGGCTGTTGCCCCAGTCAATCGCGGATGCCGTCAAGCAAAGGCAGCAGAAGTTCGCCCTGAACTTACTCGAAGCCGAGCGGCTCGACCGGATACGCAATCCGTCGAAGTACCGTGGAAAGTGAAACGCAGAACGTAATTATCTATGAGCAAGAAAGTCTTACTAACCAGTGTCTGCCGTCCGATGGGGCCAAAATATGGCGACGCGCCTTCGGTCGGCTATGAACTCCTCTACGGGCAGGTGACGCGTGCCCAGGGCCTGTTCAGCCCGCGCACGTTCAATATCCATTTTTCCCTCGAGTACATCGCCCAGAATCTCGATGTCCCGACGGTAGTGTTGCAATACCCCTCCCAGAGCGAACTTATCCGCGAGCTCAAGAAGGGCTACGATTACGTAGGCGTCTCCTTCCTGTTGGCGGTTATGCACAAGATGAAAGATGTGGTCGCGTTGATCCGCCGATACGCGCCCGAAAGTAAAATCGTTCTGGGGGGCTACGGGACGGTGCTCAAGGACGAGGCGCTCAAGCCCTACGGCGATTATATCTGCCGGGAGGAAGGGGTGGGGTTTTTCCGCCGGCTCTTGAGCGAGCCTGAGATGCCAATGCCCTACAAGCAGCCGCTCCTGGTAAGCTGGCTCAAGGTATTTGGATGGAAGGTCTCGGGCACGGGAAAGATCTTCGCCGGGTTGGGCTGCCCGAATGGCTGCGATTTTTGCTGCACCTCGCACTTCTATTCGCGCAAACACATCCGGCTGCTGCCCGAAGGCAAGGACATCTACGCCGTCGCCGAGCGTTACCTCGATCTGAACCCGAAGCTGGTATTGCTCATCATCGATGAGGACTTTCTGCTCAACAAAAAGCGGGCAATGGAGTTTCGCGACTGCGTAATGAAAGGCGGAAAGACTCTGTCCATCTTCGCGTTCTCCAGCGTCAAAGCCCTCAGCCAATATACGGTCCAGGAGATTCTCGAGATGGGGATTGACGGCTTCTGGATTGGATACGAGGGGACTCGCTCAGGCTACGCCAAACAGGAAGGCCGGCCGATCGAAGACATCCTCACCGAGTTTCGCGAGCACGGCATCACCATTCTGACCTCGATGATCATCGGATTTGATTACCAGAACCGCGAAGTGATCGCGCAGGAACTGGACGGGCTGATGAAGCTCAAACCGGCCCTGGCGCAGTTCCTGATTTATGGCCCGGTTCCAGGCACACCGTTTTACGAGCGGATCACCAAGGAAAACCTCCTCCAGGAGGTGTACGCCAAAGACCCGGACCTCTTTTACCGCCGGGGCGACGGGTTTGCGACAATGGTTAAACACCCGACGTTGTCGTCCGGCGAAATCGAGGATATCCAACGCTGGTGTTTCAAAGAGGATTTCGAGCGGCTCGGCCCGAGCATTTTCCGCACCCTGGAAACACGGCTTCTCGGCTACCAAAAGCTCAAGAACTCACCGAATCGTTTCTTGCGCCAGAAAGCCGAGTATTACGCTACAGAGCTGAGGGCTGCGTATCCGGCATTCCTCGCCGGAAGGCTGCTCGGGCCCAACGCACACGTTCGGCGTTGGATTGAAGGTTTGGAAAAACGCATTCACGCAGAGCTGGGTTCTCCCGGGCTCCCGGAACGACTCCGATCCGTGATGGCCGTCGGGGCCGCGCTGTGGACCGGTTTGACTCTGAAGCTGGACCTTTTTCAGCATCCCAAGCTCATGCGCACCGCATATCGGATGCCGACCAAGCGCTGGGCCGGCTATGATTTGTGGGAGGAACTCCATCGAAAGAGCGTGTTCCCCAATCTTTCCGTTCAGGTGGATCTGCAACACGCCAAACAGCAGGTGTGGATGCGCCTCGAGGGCGCCCTTTCCTCCACCGAAGCCGCAAACCTGGGGCAGCGAATCCGTGATTCCCTGGCCCGGAGCAAGAGCCGTCTGGTGCTCGACCTCAAGAAACTGCATTGGGACAAGGTGGACGACCTGGGCCCCCTTAGAGAAAAACTGGCCGCCTACCGCTCGCGCATCCGCCTCATCTTGCCCAAATTGGCGGCGACGCATCCCGAGGTAATCCTGCTGGCGAGCATGTTCCATCCGTATAAAGCCTGAAGAATCAATGTAGGGCGCGCGCACGAGAATAGGACCGGCAGGCCAAGCGATAGATCATCGCGATGCAGCAGTGCCCGAACTGCTCCAACACATGCGCGACCTGGAGAAGCAGGTGCGGGAACTCACCGCCCGGCGCCCTGGCTGAGCACCACCGTTTCAGCAGGACACGCGCCGCGAGTCCCGGCATCTACCCCATGATTGCAGTTCGGCCGCGCCCCCGTTGTCCTCGGCCGAATTGAATTCTCAAGGCCACGCGCTTCTTGAACGGAGCGCTGCGCCATGAAACCGCACCATGTGAGGGTGCATGCGTTTGGGGTCAACCGGATGGCCGCAGAGATGGCAGGGCACGGTGCTGCTTGAGTCTGCAATCGGTTGGTCCTCTAGCGACGCAACTGTTGGTTGCCTTCTACCCTTGCCTCTCTGGCCTGGCTTTCGAGTGTTCGATCCCCTCTGACCACGAGGGGCCGTCCTGCCATGACCGACATTTCCCGAATTGAAAGGAGTTTTCGTTTAATCAACTTAGCATCAATTCATCGCTTTGGCTTCAATTATTCGTCAGTGTGTGCGGTCGGGGTGCATGTTGGCCGCGACCCAACACAACCAGAGCGCCTGCGGTGACCAACAGCAACGCACTAATCCCCAGCGGCACGCGCCACCCAAGCCAGTTGAGTTGCCTCAGCGTGGCCTTCGCCGGCGCAACAGCAGTCGCGCCCGAAGTAACCCCTCGAACCAGATCATCGACCATAGTGGTCAAAGCATTCGCAGAGACATAAGTCGAAGTTAGCAGCCCCCCGGGCAAAACACCAGTTAGGGTCGCTGGCTCAGGCTGACGTTCTGAGGTGCTGCATCGAGTCCACAGGCGCTTACCACATCCCCGTTCTGCGTCCTTGGAAGGCGATTCCGTGCGTTGTAAACCCTCTTTTGGCAAACCACCCGGCGCAAGACTGACGTGCTGGATGCCCGTATGCTGGATCACCACAGCATCACTGGGATTTGGAAGCCAAGTTTTATCCTTAGCGAGAGTGCGCAGGTTTTGCGTGTGCTCTGGGCTAACACCGCCCGTAGCCGCAATCTGCGTTTATCCGCTATTCATGCGTTCATGCACTTCGTCGCTCAACAAGCCCCGGAAGTCTTGGCCCTCACTGCCAGGGTGCTGGCCATCCCCGTCAAACGCTTTGAACGTCCCTTGCTCGGCTATTTATCCCACCCAGAGATACAGGCCATCTTGAACGCACCCCCCGCGACCACCGCCAGCGGGCGGCGCGACCGCATCCTCTTTGAATTGATGTACAACACCGGCGCACGGGTATCGGAAATCGCTGCGCTCAACCGGCAGGATATCCAACGGAGCTGGGAACTCGGAGAGTTGGTTCATGGCTTTGGGATTGAACAGGAGGAAACGGAGTAACCGAGAATTAGATCTGCCATTGCCTGAATCGGGCAGGCGCTTATGCGAGAGCGGTGCCAGGATACGGCGCCGAGGTTATGTTGCAGGGCACTAAGCCGGCCCCGCCGCGGGCAGCTCAAAAGTTGCCCCTTCGCGCGCCGCTTCGACCTGGAGTTTGCCGTTTCTGGCGGCGACGAGCGATCGAGCGTGGGCCTCCATTTGGAAGATCTTGGCGTCGTCGTGGTTGGGGTCGTGGTGGAAGAGCAACAGCCGTTTGACCTCGGCCTCGAGGGCGAGCGTGACTACTTCGTTGACGCAGCCGTGGCCCCACCCGACATGCTGCTTGTATTCTTCGCAATCGTATTGCGAGTCCATGATGAGCACATCGGTGCCGCGCAGAAACTCGATCATCTTCCGGTTCTCACTGTGGGAAAAGGTCAGGGCGGTTGCGGCGCCGCCACCCGGAGCTGACGGTGAGGAGGGGTCGTCGTGATGCGGCTCGTTGTCCGGGAAAAAGGCGATCGAGCCGTCGGATGTGAACAATCGGTAGCCGACACATATCCCCGGATGATTGGCGAAGCACGCCTGCACGCGCACGGGGCCGACGTTGAAGTTCATTTCCTTGAGTTCCTCGATGCGGATGTTGGCCGGAACCTCGCGCAGGCCAATCGGGAAGAACGGGGTTTCCATCTGGCCGGCCAGCACGACTTCGAGACCATGTCGCGAGCCTTCGTAACCCAGGATGTGGAGGCGGTTTTGCGGCTCATAGACCGGCGTGAAGAATGGCAGACCCTGGATGTGGTCCCAATGGGTGTGGGTGAGCAGCAAGGTCAGGTCGAGCGGTTCGGTGTCGAACTCGGCAATCAACGAACGCCCGAGCAACCGCAGCCCGGTGCCAGCGTCCAGAATAATGATTTGGCCATCGGCGCGGACTTCAACACACGAGGTGTTGCCGCCAAACTGGACGGTGGTTGGACCCGGAGTGGGAATCGAGCCGCGCACGCCCCAGAACTTAAGCCGCGTCGGCGCTTTCCGTGCTTCGGCGTGACCCGCCTCGGCGGCAATCCGCGAAAGCAACTGGAGAAATTGGGCGGAGTCGATCGGTTTAGTGACGTACTCATCCGCCCCCGCCTTAAACGCCGCCTGCCGATCACTCTCGAACTGGCGACTGGAGATGACGACGATTTTTGTGTGCTGCAGCAAGTTGTCGCTGCGCAGTGCGCGGCAGACCTGGAAACCATTGCTCCCGGGCATCAACAGATCGCAAAGCACGACCGCCGGCTGGTGCAACTTGGCGAGTTCAATGCCGGCGTCCCCTTCTTCGGCGTCGAAAACCTGCCAGCCATTCTGCCGCAACAGGTGGCCCAGCAACTTCCGATAGTTGGGATCGTCGTCAATGATCAAAACCGTCTTCATGCGCGCGTGGCTTGCCGTAGGGGCTATCTTCGCGCATTCCGGGGCAAATCTAAAGCAAAAAAGATGCGTCCTGGAATCCCGCAGGGTGGTTTCAAGAAATCGTAGCCGCCGACGGCAGTCGGCGCTAACACTCCGATAATCAAGGAAAAGTGCGCCGACTGCCGTGGACGGCTACGATTTTGCAGGTTCATGAATCCGCCCTGGGACGGAAGCAGGGTGGTTTCAAGAAATCGTAGCCGCCGACGGGAGTCGGCGCTAACACTCCGATAATCGAGGAAAAGTGCGCCGACTGCCGTGGACGGCTACGATTCTGCAGGTTCATGAATCCGCCCTGGGACGGAAGCAGGGTGGTTTCAAGAAATCGTAGTCGCCGACGGGAGTCGGCGCTAACACTCCGATAATCGAAGAAAAGTGCGCCGACTGCCATCGGCGGCTACGATTTTACAGGTTCATGAATCCGCCCTGGGCCGGAAGCAGGGTGGTTTCAAGAAATCGTAGTCGCCGACGGCAGTCGGCGCTAACACTCCGATAATCGAGGAAAAGTGCGCCGACTGCCGTGGACGGCTAGATTTTGCAGGTTCATGAATCGGCCCTGGACTTGAGTCAGGGTGGTTTCAAGAAATCGTAGTCGCCGACGGCAGTTGGCGCTAACACTCCGATAATCAAGGAAAAGTGCGCCGACTGCCATCGGCGGCTACGATTTTGCAGGTTCTTGAATCCGCCCTGGGAATTCCGAGAGGACGCGCGGACCAGGCGTGGTCGGAAGCCGAACTCCGAATTGCGCCGCTTTTCTTTGCGATCTTTGTGATCTTTCGCGGCTATTAACTGCTCTTTTTAGGTTTAAGGCTGGATTGGGATGTCAGCCGGGATGGGCTGTTTTTCGCGCAGCCGGCGCGCCGCCTCGCCGACCAGCCGCAGATACCAGTCGCTGGGTAAACCATCGTAGCCGACAAAGTGCCCTTGGGTGGGGGGAGAGCTGGTGACTTTAAAAACGGCTGTGCCCTCGTCCACTTCGTCAAACATGGCCACGTACACGGTGTCCGCGCCCAGTCGGGACAACGCGTGGAATTGCTCCCAAAGGAACTGGCCACCCCGACGCGGAATCAGACTCGTGCCAGGCGCTTGCCGCTGCAGATTGTCCCAACTGAAGCCCGGATAAACGACCGGGATCCAGAGCATCACGAGGCGTTCGCACTCGCGCTGATCTTCGACCCAGTTATTGGTGGCAGCGTGCTTCGCGCCGGATACATCGATCACATAATTGCCAATATTCCAGGGGCAGTAAGCGCCGAACCGGCCGTGGAACTTCTGCCATTCGGGATCGGGGTTATGTCGCCAGTCCCAGTCGCCGCCGCCGACCAGAAAGGCGGAGTACCGGCTCGGGGTTCGGAAGAAGTCGATCAGGCGGTTGGCCAGTTCGGCGTTCATTGGATTGTGCGGGTTTCCGAAGTAGAAACCCCAGATTTGCACAACCGGCTGGCCGATCTCATGCAAGTAACGCGGATCTTCGACGACTTTCTCGTCCACCATCTTCTTCCAATCCGCCGTGAGGACATCGAACACCCGGTCCGCTGGCATGCCGGCGATATCATAGGAAAGCGCCCAGACCCGGCCGGTCTTGATCGCCGCAGCTCGGACATGGTGGAGCACCCGCAAGCGAGTGGGATAGCGTTTCGCTCCCGGCCCGCCGGGGAGATCCACGAGGAAGTGTTGCAGCCAGGCGCCGTCGATGCCGTAATCGCGCATCCACTCGAAATGGCGCAGGACGGTTCGGGCGTTGTCGGAGGTGAACAGTTCAGCCTGCTGGCCCCCAGGATAGGTGAAACCCGGCGCCGGATAGCGCTCCATCGGGGAATAGTCGGCCATGTCCGGCCACAGCTCGAAAGTCAGAAGGTCCGGCACGATCTGCCGCGAGTCGCGACTCCAATGAATCCAGCCCAGGTTGGCGGCGTCATCCGGGCAGCGGAACCAGCCCTGGTAACCGCACATTACTTTGCCCCGCAAGGACGCCGCATCCTCAGTGCCGGCGCAGTCTGCGGGCTTTTTGGCAGAGGTTGATTGTTTATGACCTGTCGTGCATCCGGCCAGTAGGGCGATGAGGAGAATGAATGTGCAACGTGGACGCATGGCGGCAGCTAACGCCGGATTACCTCACGGATAGAGGCAGCATTGACATCGATGTTCAGCAGGCCCGGGGGCATCCAACTCTCCCAGGAAGAAAGCCGGACGGTGCCTGAGCCACCAGTCATAACCCGAATTAAGCAGGCCCATTCCTGGATTCGGCCCGTCGCCATGCGCGCTCCTGCTTGTGAGTTTCAGACCGCAGCAACTCTTCGGCGGACCAGCCTTTGCTCTGCGCATATTGGGCCAACTCGAACAACTCCCTCGCCACGCGCGCGCGCGTCAGCGCGCGCGGCGGAGGCGACAAGACGGATAACTTCGCCCGGCGCGCTTTCTTCAACAGCTTCTCAGCGCGCAGCAACGCCGGCAGGTGTTTCGGGATGCCGTCCAGGGCCGAAGGCCGCGCGTGGCGTGTTCCATGCTTTTCGGCGCGCTTGATCTTCTCCCAGTTCGCCCAGACTTGGTCCACGTCCTTGACCTTGACCTTGAGCTTGCCGAAGACATGCGGATGGCGGCGGATCAACTTATCGGTAATCTGGCGGACGACCTTCTCGAAATCAAAGGCCTGGCGTTCTTTCGCCAGTTGACAGTGGAAGACCACCTGCAACAGCAGATCGCCCAGTTCCTCCTCCAGTTCATGGTCGTCCCCGGCTTCAATGGCATCGATCAGTTCATAGACTTCCTCGACCGCATGCCACCGCAGGGACCGGTGGTTCTGTTCACGATCCCACGGACAGCCTTCAGGCGAGCGCAGTCGAGCCATGACGCTCAGAAGATCCTCAATAGCTGGCTTTTGTTTCTTCATGCGATGACGGCGCGACGTCCGATGCTTTCCTACAGAATGACCAGATTGTCTCGATGCACCACCTCGACGCGCTGGAGCTTTCGGGCCTTGATTTCGTCGGAGGCAAATCCGGCAATGCCGCGTGCGAACTCGGTCCCGTCCAGATCGCAAACTCGCACCACCTCCCCGGCCTCGAAATCCCCATCACAGCGCGCGACACCGGGCGGCAGCAGGCTCTTTCCGCCCTCGCGCAATGCCTTCTTCGCGCCGGCATCGACAAACAGCGTGCCCTTCGGATGATGGAAGAACGCGATCCACCGCTTCCGGCCCTGGAGACGGGTCGGTTGCGGCACAAACAACGTGCCTTCTTCATCGCCCCTCACCACGCGGGCAATGGCTTGCTTCTTTCTGCCCGAGGCGATGATCAGCGGAATGCCCGAGCGGACGGCTATCTTCGCCGCCTGAATCTTCGAGGCCATCCCGCCAACGGCGGTGGCGCTGTCAGTTCCGCCCGCCATTGCTTCCACTGCTTCGTCAATGTGTTCGATGGTGGGAATCGTCCTGGGATTGGCCTTGCCGAAATTCTCCAGCACCCCATCGACGGTGGTCAGCACGATCAGCAAGTCCGCCGGCAATAGCGATGCCACCAGCGCGGAGAGTTTGTCGTTGTCGCCGAATTTCAATTCCGTAAAGGAGACCACGTCGTTTTCGTTGATGATGGGCACGACGCCGTGGCTCAAGAGGGTCACCAACGTGTTGCGGGCATTGAGATGACGCTCGTGATGTTCCAAGTCATCGTGCGTCAGGAGAATCTGGGCCACCGACAGTCCGTGCGCGCCGAAGAGTTTTTCGTAAATCGCCATGAGCCGCGATTGGCCCACGGCCGCACAAGCCTGCAGCTCCGCCAGATCGTTCGGACGTTTCTTGTGCCCGAGCGCGCCCATGCCGGCTCCCACCGCGCCGGAGGTCACCAGGACGACCTCTTTGCCCGCCTGGCGTTGTGCCACGATTTGCGCCACCAACTGCTCCATTTGGGCGAGGTCCGGCTGCTTCCGGCTATCGGTCAGCACACCGGTTCCCAGCTTGACTACGATGCGGGTGACATCTTTGAGTAATTCGGAACGCACTTACAGCTTTCTAAGTTAAGGAATTCGTTCGCGGCAGTATGCCAACCAACCCAAGTTCAGACCTTCGTTACGGCTTGGCCTGGATTTTCTGAAGGGCCTCCTGGGCGGCTTGCGGATGCTGCGCTTTGATGGATTCGGCGAGTCTCTTCACGGCCGCTTCGGCTTCGGGGCGGACGCTGGCGTTGGCCAGGAGCGGCAAGGCGAGTTGCAGGGCGTCGGGACTGGCGGCGCCGCCGAGTGTGCCGAGAATCAGACGCAGATCAGCATCGCCGCGCGCGCTCTCGAGCAACTGACGATAGCGATCG
>Ga0194039_1001370_pt1 | contig 13106 bp, 12 predicted proteins | sample JunL228m_MetaG_FD_148679 | JGI IMG/M metagenome (GOLD analysis project Ga0194039, IMG submission 148679) | Anoxic zone freshwater microbial communities from boreal shield lake in IISD Experimental Lakes Area, Ontario, Canada - Jun2016-L227-8m | ecosystem: Environmental > Aquatic > Freshwater >...
CTGCTTTCCCTCCTTATTATATAGGGTACGCAATTTTGCTTTTTCCCCGATCGCAAATCAAGACTTCGACTTATCCCCCATCTTATCGAGGAGCAGCTCGATGCCCTGCTCCACGGCATCCTGGAAAGATTTGATTTCCCCGGCCTCCTGTAGCCGCCGGAGCTTAACCCAAGTTGCGCCTTCAAAACTGATTGTTATCCGCTTGTATGACACAAGAGCATCTTGAATATCAAAATAAGTAATACGAACAAGAAGGGAAACAGGACCGTGTCCCAACTGGCCACCGTGCGCAAAAAACAGGGCGGGCATTGCTCTATTGGGGCCAGTCTGTCGCTAAACGATCAACTGCACAATAACTATTGCCGGGCAAGTATCCGTCCTTATAGGGAAACTAGGTTTCGCCACCCTCCATTAAAAATATTTGCACAATTATCTATTTTTTACACCCCACAAGGGTTTCTTGGAAGTAGTATTCAGATGATACCCCCTCGTTGGGCGTCAGGATAGCATCCTTTTTATCGTAAACACATTAGCAGCAGAAGAAGGAGGAAGTGTATGCCGTATCGCGAATGGAAAAACTTGCTGGTTTTGGTACTATCGGGCCTGATGGTACTAATGGCGACGGTCAGTGCTTGGGCGGCAGTTGTAACTCTGTCCTGTACAGAGAGCGTTACAACTGGTCAACCAATCTCTTGTGCGGCTACGGCCACACCTGACGCCAGCGAAACACTGGCCTACCTGTGGAGCACTGACAAGGGAGCAATTACCGCAGGCCAGGGCACTGCCCAAGCAACAGTTTCTTCTCCGACAGTTGGAAACGCATCGGTAAGCGTGCAGGTGACGGGAACAATAACACCCGTAACTCCAGTCGACTACGGTTTTGTGTATGGTTCCGGGACATCGGCCCATGGCGGGTGGGGAAATCCTTCGCTCATTTTTTTTACAAAAAATCTCAACAAGTTGCCGGGCGGGACGTGGATAAAGTCCATCAGGTATACTGCCGCAAACCGCAATCCGTTCCAGTTTGCCATGGGAAGCTCTTCGGACATTAATAATGTAGAGTTAAGGTGGCTAAGTCCTTCAATAACACCCGGAGTAGTAGGCGAAAACACATGGACCCCCTCATCGCCTGTGCAAATCGAAAATCTGACTACAATGTATCTCGGATTTTTTCATCCTGGGGCAGGGGCTGCGCCAACTATCGCTTACAGGTCGTTGGCGAACGGCTCCAGGGTAAAAGACCCTGCATCTATGACCATAGGCTCGACCGCTGTTTACGGAGTCAACAGTTGGACGCCCTCCATGGCTGCCGCAACCATAACGGCGCTGGACGTACCGCCCTCCGTGTTTACCAGGACCGCCGGAGTCACAGTGACCCCCCCTCCCGGGCCGACAGCCACAGCAACAGGGCCAACGACGGCATACGTTGGGGATACGAAGCATTACGCGGTAACGCATGACGCAGGTGTCCCTGTGACAATCACCTGGAGCGCCAACGGCACGACTTACACTGGCGCCGAAGTGGATATCCCCTTCCCCACCGCGGGTAATCAGACCGTGGCAGTGTCAGTGGCCCCGAACGCATACCCCACCTCCATCGGGACCGGCAGCATCGCCGTAGCGGTAACCGTTCCCGCAACCCCCGTGGTTTCCCTGGACGGACCAGCGACAGCCTTTACGGGCGATACGAAACAGTATTCAGCAACTCATGACGCCACCCTCCCGGCTACGATTTCCTGGGATGTCAACGGAACAACCTTCGCAGGCAGCCCCATTGACGTGCCCTTTGCCACAGCCGGAAGTTATACCGTAACTGCCACGGTAACCCTGACCGGTTACCCCACTATCTCCAGGACCAGCACCAAGTCGGTTGCTGTTTCCACCCCCGCCCCCACGATCGCCCTGTCGGGATCAGTGACGGCCAACGAAAGCGACACCAAGCCTTATTCGGTAAGTCACGACGCAACTGTCCCGGTAACAATCGAATGGATGCTTAACGGCAGCCTCATCGACGGAGCTACCGGCCTGGCGACGGATATTTCTTTCGCAACCCCGGGCAACCAGAGCGTGTCCGTAAAGGTATATCCCACGGCCTATCCGGATTCGAGCAGAACCAGTTCCTTAAATGTAGCTGTTGCGGGAGTCCCCGTGCCTGTCCTCACCCTGGATGGCCCCGGATCTGTCGTAGAGGGCGAAACGAAGCATTACACGGTCAGCCACGACGCAACCCTGCCCACTACGATCACCTGGGACGTAGACGGAACGGCCTTTTCAGGAGCCGAAATAGACGTCCCTTTCACGGTAATCGGTAATCATAACATGGCGGTAACGGTCGTCCCGACCGGGTATCCGACCAAAACCAAAACAGCCACCAAGGCAATTACGGTTACCCAGTATCCTTCGCCCACTATCACGATGACCGGTCCGGCAACGGCTCTCGAGGGTGAAACGAAACATTATTCGGTAACCCACGACTCAGCGGAAGCGGTCACCATTAACTGGGATGTAGACGGAACCGCCTTTTCGGGCGCAGAAGTGGACATTCCCTTCGCAACAACAGGCAGTTACAACGTGGCCGTAACAGTCTATCCGACTGCTTATCCCACTAAAACCAAGACGGCTACCAAGGTGGTGACTGTTTCGCTTCCCCCGACCCCGATTGTCTCGATAGACGGCTCGGCAACGGCGATCACTGGAGAGTCAAAACATTACTCCACAACCCACGACGCAACCCTGCCCGCTTCGATCGTATGGGACGTAAATGGAACTACCTTCTCGGGTGCAGAAATCGACGTCCCCTTCGCGACGGCTGGCAGTTATAACGTAACAGCCACAGTAACCCTGACCGGCTACCCCACTGTTTCCAGGGCCGCCACCAAACTCGTTTCCGTTTCGCCGCCTGTTCCCACAGCGTCAATTACTGGGGCAGCAATGGCATTCGAAGGCGAAACAAAGCATTATTCGGTAACCCACAATAATGAACTGGACCCGATGACGATTACCTGGGACGTGGGCGGAACGGCTTATTCAGGTGCGGAAATTGACGTTCCCTTTGCCACCGCAGGCAGTATAAACGTAGTCGCAACGGTGTTCCCGACCGCATACCCCGGATCTTCCAGGACCGCCTCCATGAATGTAGTGGTTTCGGTTGTCCCGAAGCCTGGGGTTACCCTGACCGGACCTGCTTCTTCGATAGAAGGGCGGACGGAAAGGTACAGCATCACGCATGACGCGATCGATCCTGTAACGATTACCTGGGACGTCAACGGAGCTGCTTTCTCGGGCACAGAGATCGACGTTCCCTTCGCAACAGCAGGTAGCTACACCGTGGCAGTGACGGTCTATCCGACCGACAAGCCTGATAGAGTCACAACGAAAACCAGGGTTGTAACAGTTGCAAGTTATTCGGCACCATCAATCACGATGGACGGAACCCGTTCAACCGTAGTGGGTAGAACGGAGCGTTTCACGGTAACCCACGATAACACAATCGACCCCATGACCGTCACCTGGGCCGCCAATGGCCAGGCTTACACGGGCACAGCAGTAGATATTCCCTTCCCCGTCATCGGTACCCACGATGTCGTAGTTACGGTGGCTCCGACTGCATACCCGGCCTCTTTAAAGAAGGGGACGATTACAGTAATAGTTACGGCGCCTCCTGCCCCCACAATAACGATGTCCGGTCCCCGGACAACAGTAGAAGGTAAGACGGAGACGTTCTCAGTAACTCACAACAATACGCTTGACGCCATGACCGTAGAATGGACAATCAACGGCGAAACAAGCCAGGGCAACTCGGTAAACGTCCTTTTCCCGACTGAGGGAACATACGCTATTGCAGTTTCGGTCTTCCCCACGGCTTACCCCACATCTGCGAGGGCAGGCACGATTACCGTAGTGGCCATCTCCGTCAAGCCACCGCTGGCTTCGATTACCCCGGTCCGATCGGGACAGGTTAGCGTTCCAATCAACCTTAACGCCACAGCAAAGAGTCAACAGGACGGCGTGGCTGTGGTGTCCAAATGGGAATTACCAGGCGGGATCATGGTAGACGGACTTACCGCCACCTACACCCCCGTCACAGGGGACATAGGCACGCTCGTTTTTAAGTTCCACGCTTACCCCGAAGGATACCCGACCAAGGAAGTGGTTCTGGAGGCCAAAGTTCCGATAACGAGCTACGAATTCCCGGTCTTCACGCTTAAAAAGTATCACCAGCCTACAGGCATCGCGCCTTCCCCTGTCACGTTCACGGTTAACGCGAAGCTCCTGGGGTATTCCGATACACTGACCTATACATGGGATATGGGAAACGGCGCCACGGTTCCTAACAAAAACAAGGTGTACTACACTTACATTCAGCCGGGTACTTTTCCTGTGTCCGTAACCGTGAGCGATAGCAAAGGCAATACCCAAGTGCTCACCGATACAGTAACTGTAACCGGTTCGGCCCCAATCACCATCAGCGCCATCTCGGTGAGGGGAACGAACGCGTACATGAAGCCACCGGTGGTCGGTATATTCAAGCCGACTGTTACTGGAGGCAATCCCAAGGCGGACAGGTTTGTTACTTACGCCTGGACGGTTGATGGGCAGCCAGTCGGGTTCAACTCAAACAGGATGGCTCATCTGTTCACCGCCGCAGGCAGTTACGAGATTGGATTGACAGTTAAATCCAAAAACGGACTTACAGGCAGCGGATTGGTTACCGTTGTGATCAATCCCAATCAGGCCCCGGAATGCGAGATCGATTACAAAGACGTTCCCTTGATGAAGCATACACGGCTTATCCCGATCTGCACCGACGCGGACGGAAAGATAAGGTCCTTTTTCTGGAATCTGGGAAATGGGCAGGCAATAAATGCGAAAAATGTTACCGCGAGGTACACGGAAAGCGGAACCTATACGGTAACCCTAGTCGCTACCGACAACTCCGGTGGCCAGGCAATCGTGACCAGGGACATCGAAGTAACAAGGTAATCATAATTAAATAACCTCTTTCAGACCGGATGATGAATTAATTTCATCATCCGGTCTTTTTGTTGCTCAGGGAAAGTAATATCAAGTAAAGGAGGCTCCGAATGGAACTACTAAAAAACATCACAACAATTGCAGGCGGCAACATAACCCTCCAGCAGAAAACAGGAGGAATTGTTTTCTGAAAACAAACATCCCTACAAGCGGCAACACATTAACAAATGAGGAAGAGGCCCAACGGGGCGTCCCGGATAACAACACGACCCGAACAAGCAGAAGGAGCAATTAAAGCATGGGTCTACCTACTATTATCGGCGTAGGATTGATGGTTGTCTCTATCTTGGCATGCGTTCGAGGATTCCACCGAAAAGCGTGTCTCGGTTTGCAGCAGCCGGTGCTACGCCCTCCGTCCCAGCGCGACACAGTGAACTTCCTTTGGTCCGCCTGGACCCCGAGGCCATGGCGAATCGGCTGCCTCCAATCGACAGCAGGAAATGAAACGGCAAGAATTGAAGGGAAAGAAGGCTGGAAAAGAAGGGAGGCCGTCCGTCGCGTGAAGAAGGCATTGAATGTTTTGTCCCCGGTTATTGGCATCGCCCTCATGCTTTATTACAGTGTTTGCGACACATCCTGCTCCAACCTGGCCGGGTCCATTTTCTACGTGGACCTCAAGTATGCCGGGGTCGCGTTCATGGTCGCCATGCTCTGTCTTGCGATCCCTTACGACAAAACACCCTTTTTCAAAAACCCGACCCAATACCAGTACCCCCTATTCACACAGGCGTACAACAAGCGCGTGAGCATGCTGCGAACAATGATGTTGTCCGCGGCGCTTGGCGGAGAGCTGCTTCTTTTGAGGTTTCAAATCATCAACAACACGTATTGCCCTTACTGCCTGGCTTTCGCGGCCTGCCTGATCGTCCTTTATTTCATAAATGTCGATGCTTTACGGCGCGACCCCATGCACAGACGGCTATCTCTTGCCTTTTTCCTGGTCGGAGCAATAATCTTTGCCCTGTACTTCGAGGGAACCGCGGGCCCGGCTCTTTACGGCATGGCGGGCCTTTTGCCTCTCAGCGTTTTCGAAAGAACCGCCGTGGGCGCCGCCTTCAATCGCGGCTTTGAGGCACGCCTGGTAGGCACACCCAAGGAGGCAAACCCCTACCCGAACAAGCGGCATAGTAACGGAAGGGTCGCCTTTGCGCGGGCATTCCACCGGGCACGGGCCGAAGGATGGGAACGCCAAAACAAAATCATTAATGAGGAACAAAATCATGTTAGCTGTAATGGATAAGAACACTGGAATAAAGACGGCGGCCTGCGTTAATCTCTTGGATGAGCCAACCCTTCCGCCGGGCGGGCAAATCTTTCCCTATCAAACAGTAATCACCGCAACCACTGTCGATGAAGCATCTGCCGTTGTCGATCAAATAATGGAAATCATGGGCGAAGTAATGCGTGGCCGCATCCCACCGCCGGAAGTATTTGAAACGCTCGATAATCCTGAAGCACCCCGGAGCGAAGTTAACACGCTTCACGGGAAAATCAACGAGGAAATATTGCTCCGCCTGTTTTGCATAGCCGGCGCCGCCTACACGTCCGGCAATCTCAAGCGTAAAAGCCCGGTAAACACGCTATACCAAGCAGTGGAGCTGCTTGGTTTTCAAAAAGTAAAGGCACTGGTTCTCGCTCTCGCGTTTTTTTCCGGCACCGATCCGCAGATGAAGCTGCTCTTTGCCCAAGCCTACGCAACCTCGGTTCTTGCCGGATTTCTTGCTCAGCAAATGGAATACCGCCAGGAGTCGGCACGCAAAGTGGAAATAGGCGGCTTGCTTTTAGATGTAGGGCGGGTTTGGCTGATGCTATACCAGAAACAGTGCCAAGGCAAAGGACCCCTGATAGACAACGCTTTTGAGATGCAATGGCACCCCCTGATGGGAGACAAAATCGCTCGCCACTACCACATGCCTGCTTATGTGAGCGCAATGATTCTCTCAACCGCGCTGCACCTTAACGGGAAATACCTTATGTTGATTGGTGTAGCGCGGCTCGCACATAATGCCGTTGCAGCAAGTTTTCATCAACACCAAAATCGCCTTGCCTTCTCCTGCGACACCCCAAAACCAGATGATGACATGAATACGCACATTGCTACGATCATAGCCGACCAGTTCCGTGCGGTTGGATTGGCAAATCACCTGTTTGTAGTCCAGAGGGCAACCACTGCTTGATAGTGTCCCGAGGCCTAAGTCTGCGGAACTTCTCCTTATGGCACTCGCATAAAACCGTTTGATCTCGTTGGTGCGGGTTGTGTCGCCAGGACTGGAACCTATCTCCGCATCTATCTTTCGGTAAGCTCTCCCTGCTTTTCTTGCCTTTTCTCTTGACATAATTATACTGTTCTGTATAATGCGGATCAGCATAATTACGAGGAGGTCAACCTGTGTCGCCCATCAATCCCTTTAAGTACGGCAGAGTCGTATCAGGCCGAGATTTTTTCGGCAGGGAAGATTTGATCGCTCAACTTGCCGAGCACATGGAATCTTCGCAAAATGTCGTCTTGCATGGAGACCGGCGGGTGGGAAAGACTTCGCTGATACACGAAATGGTTCGCCGGAAGAAGCTGACGCTCTTATATGTGGACTTTATGAGCGTTCGGTCGGAAGACGACATGTGCCGGCGCATTCTGAGGGAGGTTATCGCACTGGAGAACGCTTCCGGATTTCTCAAGAAAATCATGGCCACCCTGGCACATCTCCGGCCCGTGCTGAGCGTTGATCCCATCACGATGGCCCCGGAGATCAAACTCGATGCGTCCCTTCGCCTCGGCTCGTCTTCCATTTCCGAGACTATAGCGTTAATCGCATCCCTGCATGGGGAAAAGCCCAAACTGGCCGTTGCATTTGATGAGTTCCAAGACATAGGAAGACTTCCGGCCGCCAGCGAAATTTACGCCCTGATGCGCTCCAAAATTCAATTCCACGAGATGATCCCTTATATATTCGCCGGCAGTAACCAGCACAAGCTAGACATGGTTTTTACCAGTCCAGATTCGCCTTTTTTCAAATCGGCGATTCCCCTATCCGTCGGCCCGTTCCCTCGCGAAGAATTTATGAGCTTCATCATTAAAAAATTCAAGCTGGGGCAAAGAGTCATCAATAAGGCTTCTTTAACCGCAATATTTGACACCTGCAGGGACGTCCCGGGGGATGTGCAGCAATTTTGCGAGGCCGTTTGGTCGGTCTCGGCGGGGAAAGGCATTATTTCCGAAAAAACGATCGCGGAAGCCTTGAATCTGATTTTTACAAGAGAACGCGGCACATACGAATATATCACGGCAAACCTTACGGATGTTCAAGCAAGGTGCCTCTTTGCCCTTGCCCGCATCGGGGGATCTTCCGTTTTCTCCCAGGCTTTCAGCAAGGAATCCGGCAATCTGATAGCAACCAATCAAAGAGCCGTGGAAATGTTGCTAAAAAAGGGAATCATATACGAAAACCGCGGCGCCTATGAATTTATCAGCCCCTTTTTTAAGCACTGGATAAAAATAAACTAATAAGCCTACAAACGGTTGGTAGAATTTTCAGGGGGCGCAACAAAATCCCTAACGATAATATCTCTTGAGGTTACCGCGCCAGTCGTGTAGTATGCAAGTAATTGCAAGAGGATAGAAAAAACGAAAGGAAATGAAGGGAAATGAATAAATCGGATCTTATCGAAAAGCTGGCCATCAAAGAGAAGATTTCAGGGAAGCAGGCAACCGACATCATAAATCTTATTTTCAAGGGTTTTGAGAATACCATGAAAGGTGACGGTAGAATTGAGATCCGGGGGTTCGGGAATTTCTCTGTCAGAGAGTACGAACAATACCAGGGAAGAAACCCTAAGACCGGCAACCTGGTCAAGGTGCCGCCGAAAAAACTGCCCTTCTTCAAGATTGGGAAGGGAATGAAGGAGCTCGTAGATAAGCAATGAAGGGGGCCGAATACTTGGCGCATACCCATGCTCAAGCCTCCTCCTCAGCGTATCTATATTTTACTCTTTCTTGGCCTGACTTTTCTTCAGTCATGGGCGCCTTCCCGCGGCGCCTCAATCAGCTTTAAAGAAAGCGTCTCAAGAACAGACTCTACATTGTCGCCGGCCAGCAGTTCTTCCACCCGCATACGCATGGCCTCGTACTGTTTGTATATTTCGAGCAAGGCTGCCCATCGTTGAGGAGTATCGTCGATGATCTTCGACCCGGAGTCTTGCAACTGCCTGTTCATCATAAAATCGCCTGGCTCTGAAAGATCAAGATCTCGCCCCGGCTTATTGCTGAACAGGTTGAATTTCTCGCCAGCGAAGTATCGGTGCACTTGACATCCTCCCACGCCCAAAAATCGTGGGATTCCAAGACCAACGGCTACGCCGCCAATCTCGGGGTTCCTGTTGCTGCTGGCATTGAATCACCAGTCACTTGGCAGGCGAGCCGGGCATGTCCTGCCCTTAGTATGTTTATTGCCGCATTCACATCAGCATCGTCAGCATGGCTGCAGGCTACACAGATGAAGCCCGCCTGAGTCAGGCGGTTCTCCTTTGCGGTATGACCACATGATGAGCACTTCCTCGACGTGTTCCGGGAATTCACAGCCACCACAATTCCATTCGCCCAACCAACCTTATATTCAAGCTGGCGGCGGAACTCGCCCCACCCGGCGTCCGTTATTCCACGGTTAAGGCCGGCCTTCTGGCGGACGTTCCTCCCGGGATCTTCGATGGTCCCCTTCGCTGATTTGCTCATGCCCTTTACGTTCAGATCCTCAAGAACGACCAGGCCGTGGTTTTTGGCAATCGAGGTCGTTGTCTTGTGTGCATGATCTCTGCGCGTATTGGCAATCTTGATGTGCAGAGCGGTTATCTTCGCTTTTAACTTATTGAAATTCTTGGAGAACTTAGTCTTACGGGCCAGGTGTCGCTGCAGCTTGGCTAACTTCTTCGCGTACCGGTCCAGGACAGCGGGATTTGCTACGATCTTGCCGTCAGACATGGCGCAAAGTTTCTTTATACCCATGTCGATGCCGACGTCCTTAACCCGGGGTGCGGCTGAAGCAATTACAACCTCGCAGGTGATGGACGCAAACCAGTGCTTACCCGTCCGGGAGACGGTTACGTGTCGAAGATCTCCCTTAATCGGCTGACTCTTGAAGAATCCTACCCATCCGATTTTCGGCAGAAGTATCCTCCGGTTGTCTATCCGAAATCCTTGGGGGAACCGGAACGAATCGACGGTCTTGCCTTTCTTCTTGAATTCAGGGAAGTCCGCCCGGCCCTCGAAGAAGTTCTTGTATGCTTTGTCCAGATCCAGCACTTTCTGCTGAAGCACCTGGGACGGTGCATCCTTGATCCAGTCGTATGCCTGCCGAAGCTGGGTTATCTCGCGCATCTGCACTGCTGAAGACATTGACTTCTTCCTGGACGAGTAGACCATCGTGCGTTGTTTCAGGCAGAGGTTCCAGACCAAACGACATACGCCCGCTGTCCGAGCAAACTGCTTCGCTTGCTCCTCGCTCAGCTTCAATCGTACCTTATACGCCTTATGTATGGTCTTAGTTGTCATTGGCCTTTCTGGTCCTCGATACAGCGGGTGTCCCATTTTTTATTTTCTGTTTTCACTCTTGTCTCCTGTTGTCTCCTGCCTCCTGCTGTCCTGCGACGGCCCCACTTGTCTCCCGTTGTCCTATAATGCCCATTTGCCGAAGCTGCTTCAATACCTGCAGCGACTTCAGCTCCTTCCCCAAAATATGGCGGATGAAGTGGCCCAGCAATCTCCGACTCTCCCGGACAGCCCGAGGCGAAAGAGTAAACTCCGCCAGGCTGCTTGCAAGCGCATCCTTCGCGTAAATGAGGCTGAGGATGGTTCCCATATGCAACGGAGGTTCAGAGGGATGGATGTCCTCGCACCGGCCACACAAAAGGCCTCCGCGGCTGTTGCTGAAACGGTAGGGGCTTTCGGCTTCCAGCGGCCTGTTGCAGAGAGAGCAACGGTCAATAATTGGTTCGAAACCGGAAAGACAAAGCAGGCGCATTTCAAAGAAAGACAGTAAAGCAAGGCTGAAGGGCTCCTTGTCCATGATGGACAGGAAGTCCGTTAGCAGCTCGAAAACTTCCTCGCTGGGCTTGCCTTCCACGGTAAAGGCCCCGGTCAGCTCGACCAGGTATGACGCGGACGTGCTTTTTTCGAGGTCAGCGCGGATAGCGGGAAAATGGTTCACCACATCGCATTGATCAACGAAGGCCAGAGAATTGCCCTTTCGGGAGAAACGGATATCGGCGCACGAAAAAGGTTCGAGAGCGTTGACGAAACGACGCTTACTGCGCCTGGCTCCCTTGGCAATCCCCTTTATCTTGCCGAATTCGAGAGTAAAAAAGGTCGCAATACGATCCGACTCCCCGTAATCAAGAGTATGCAGAACAACCGCCCTGGCTTCGTGGCTGGCTCCTGTATTCATCCCTACGAAGGCCTGCCCTGGCAACAATACTCGCTGGGGGATCTCCGTAGCAGTTCCGCTGCTTCAGCATAGAAGCAAGCCTCTTCCCCTCCCCGGCCAACCATGTCGTCGGCGTGGCTGAGACGAGCCTCCAGCCCGTCGATCTCCTTGTTGAGGGTACGTACAATTTGCCACGATTTAGAATTTGCTGCCATTCATGCTCCTTCTGCGCATTATTTTACTCGCCTTTTTTCTCACACTTGACCGGGTTTCCCGGGCTGTCCGCACAAAGGGAACCTACAAGAATGCTGATGCTTCGCTTACCCATGAAAAGGCATTTCTTCCACACAGGGAGGGAAAAGATCCTGAAGGCTGCACCCATCCACATGGATCGTGCCGACACCATCATCGCTGACCGCGTAACCACTGCCCATATCGGGGCGTTCGCCAACATAAGCCCAGGCGAACTTCTGCGCACCCTTCAGTGTCTTGTATTTGCGGGCTTTATCGAATCCGTCGCTTGCCCGGTACGTAACCGTTATTGTTTCTCCTTTTTTCACGCCTTGACCTCCCTTTCTCTTTCCCGGATATCCCGCATGGCACTTGAAAGACCGCTACCATCGAGTGGCCAGATCCCCAGCCCGGTATGCGCGTCGCCAGCCCGGTGAAATATTTCAATATAATCGTTCTCTGGGTCGCCGCAAAGCCCGAATCCTGACGGAAACATCAAGGTGCAGCCTTCGCGAAGCAGTTTAATCACCGTCGGATGGTTCATCTGCCCTTCCCTTCTAAAGTTTAAACGCTTGCGCGGTGGTTATTTGTCCGATAGTCTGCCCGCCTTCCTGCAACACCTTTACGAACTGGCCGCAATTCAACAACTCTTTAGGCATTTCGATATACCGCGCCCGATTGTCGTTTATGATTTCCCCGACTTTCTTGATCTGACTGTCGTTCAATTTGAATGTTTCACCTATCTTCATCATGGCTCCCCTCCCCTTCCCGTTAAAGTCCAAGCCTTGCGATAACCTCGTCCTCGGATAAAACCTCTACACCAAATTTCTTTGCCTTCTCGTTCTTGTCGCTGCCGGACGTTGCATCGTTGGTCAGAAGAATGTTGGTGTTCTTGCCGACAGACTTGTGGAAGGTATGCCCGGCTGCTTCGAGCCTCGCCACAAGCTGGTCTCTCGACCCCGAATTCAACTTGCCCGTAACGCAGATATTCATGCCGGTTTTTGCTGCTTCCTTCGCTTCACTGTAGGTTTCTTCGATAGAAATGAAGCCGTTTGCGAAAGCCCATTTCATCAGGTCGGAGGTCAACCCCTTTACGATCTTCTGTGCGTTTACGTCCTGCACCCCTTCTTGCTCGATAAGCATGGGAACCAGCTCGTCCATGCGCCCGGCCTGTGCCAGCTCGAACATTTTACTGAGAGGAATATTCTTGCAAATAGGTTTGCATCCGGTTCTGCCGATACCTTCCGGCGAAGTCACTGCCAAAACGATGTAGTCCTTGATCTTGGTCTGGCTGAGAATGACATTGGCGAAATTGCTTATGGAGGTTTCGCCAAGTCCGTCTATCTCGCTTGCCCTATCCTTCATCGCCTGGTTGTGTACGAACTGATAAATGGACGGAACGTTCGAGAGAAACCCTTCGGCAATCAG
>Ga0194039_1001371_pt1 | contig 13104 bp, 9 predicted proteins | sample JunL228m_MetaG_FD_148679 | JGI IMG/M metagenome (GOLD analysis project Ga0194039, IMG submission 148679) | Anoxic zone freshwater microbial communities from boreal shield lake in IISD Experimental Lakes Area, Ontario, Canada - Jun2016-L227-8m | ecosystem: Environmental > Aquatic > Freshwater >...
CTGTTAAGTTACCCCCCGAACCGGTCATCAAGCTCCCGCAAGAGGTCGTTCCCAAGCCTGCCCCCGTCCAGCGCCCGTCCGCCGGGGCCTTCAGCCACTACAACTATCGGTCTCCATCCACCCCTGAGCCAGGGAACCGCCCCGAAGCTGAGCGCGTGTTCGCCCAGGGGTTGGAAGCTCAGAAGGCGCGACGGTTGACCGACGCCATCCAATCTTATCGCGTGGCCACCCGACTGGACCCTCGCTTCTTCGAGGCGCAATACAACCTCGCCCTGGCGGCCACCGAAGCCGGCAACCTTGGAATCGCTTTGACCGGATACGAATACGCGCTTGCCATCCAGCCGAATTCCGCCGATGCGCGCTACAACTTCGCCCTGGTGCTGAAGCAGGCCAACTGCCTGCCGGACGCCGCGAACGAACTGGAGCGGCTCCTGGCCACCCATCCGAATGAGGCTCGCGCCCACCTGGCGCTCGCCAACATCTACGCGCAGCAACTGCACCAGCCAGCGAAAGCCCGCCTCCATTATCTGAAACTCCTGGAGCTGGAACCGCGCAGCCCGCAAGCCAACACGATCCGCTACTGGCTTCAGGCCAATCCCCAATAAACGGAAAAACCTCGGACCTCAAGTGTGGCAGTCGTCCTTGCTCGGGATGAAGACATCTGTGGGCTTCAGTTTGGTGCCGGCGGCGGCAATCCGGGTTGTGGTGCGGCAATTAGTTTCGGCATCCCCCCTGCAAGAACCCGGGGTCGTTTGGCATAGCGCAAACGGGTGGCCCCTTTGGCGAAGTTGTTGCCGTGTGCGACTGGTCAGGAACTCGGCGGTTGGGACTGACAGTTATTGGCTTTCGTCAGTGATAACTCCATCCGACGTGATGAACAGCTTCGGATTGTGCGCCTCGTCTTTGAAGGAAACGATGTACACCAGGCGATCTCCCCAGTTTTCCTTGTTAATGGCGGAATAACCCGAGACCGGCGCACGTTCCTCGATCGTCTTCATGACCTTCGGCGGCACATCGGCGGGCTTGACCCGCGTGCCGTGGACTGCACTGACCGCCACCGTCAGGTCGTGATTGAGCACACTTCCGTTGGGGGCGACGAACAGTGGCGGGAAAATGTCCGGCTCGCGGAAATAGATCTTATACACCACACGCCCCGAACTGGTGTCCCTGTAGGCATCCAGAATTTCCGCGCCGCCAGCCTGGGCGAGAACCGTGGCCTGGACGACTGGCGGCAACGCGCCGAATTTCGCGCCCACCGACGTAAGCGGTTTGTGGTATGGGGTCTCGTGGTCCGCCTTTTGGGTCGGGCGAGGTGTCCCACATCCAGCCAGCAATACGGCGCATGCGGCGGCGGCAAAAATCTGCGTTTTCATAAAGGTGAAACAATGTATGCCCCAGGCCAGGGATAGCAAGCACGGCCTGGCCCTGTTTGCAGGTTCCGTCGCGCAAAGTCAGCTTGTCAGTTTTCGGTAAGGGCCTGAAGATCGCGCCGGGGGGAGGCCCAGGCTTTTTTGGCGGCGAGGACCACCAGTTCGTGCAGGGACTGGTAATCTGGATCGGCGGCGTCTTTATAGATGGTGCCCTCGCAGCTTTGGCTGCCGCCGGCAGATTTGTTCAGCGGCGCGCGCAGGAAAAGTGTGAGGTCGGGCCGGCGAAGGTCGATCCAGTCCAGGCGAGTCACCTCGGCGGGCTTGTGGCAGGCGCCGCAACGGCGTTCCTGGACGGTGGTGATCTGGCGGGCAAGCTCTTTGTCGCTGGCGATGTCGTATGCCTTTTGGTTCGCCCGCTTGTTGACGAAGCGGTCGTGGTAAGGCGCATTGGCGTCCATCCATATCGTCAGTCGCAACCGTTCGTCGCCATTCAGTTGCACCCGCGGGCGGTGAGCGGCTCCGTCGATGGCCTTGAGGAGCTTGCTCTGGTGCGCTCCGTAAGCCAGCGGTGGGGTAATGCTGGCATCTTGCAGGTTGGGTTCAGCCGCCGCCACCAGTTGGGCTCGGGTAATGGTTTCAAATGCGCGGTTGAAGCCGTAGCCGGCAACCAGCCCCCACCACTGTTCAAACTCGCGCGACCAGTCTGTCAATCCGCCGCAAAAATCCAGCCCGCCGGCCGGCTTCAGTCCGCTATGGCACTTGACACAGTGCGCGTCAAAGATGGGTTGGATGTCCCGCAGAAAGCTTACCGGGCGGTTGCCCCAGGGTGGTGGAGTAAGCTGGTGCGGCGGCAGTGCCGCGGCCAATGGCGCCGGGTGGGGACGCGGCGTCACACCCCGGGTTTCGTGGCATCCGGCGCAGGCGCGTTTTTCTCCTGGCTGAAAGCTAATGAAACTCCGCATGCGGCGCAATTCCATCCGGTTCTCGTCCAACAACTGGAAATAGACCGCGGTGTCGGCGGGCACCTCAAAATGGGCGCTGCCGTCGCGCTCGACCGGCGCGTCGCCGAGAATCCGAATCGGGGTCCAGTTGATCAGGTGGGGGCCTTTCTCCCCGTAGCGCTGTCCGCCGAGCTGGTTGTCGTAAGGCCAGCCAAGCGGCTCGGCAATGCGCACATAACGAATACGGTCCGCAACTTCTTCCGACCCGTAACCTACATCGCTGATGACGCAGGTGGCGCGGTCCTTGGACAAGTCTGCCAGTTCAGGAAAGACTGGCGGTCGAGGCCGGGCTCGCAGCGGGATCGGCGTGAAACAGGAGATCGCCGGGTCGCGGTGAATGAGTTCCTTGTTGCCAAACACATCGATCAGGTAGAGCGCGTAGCCCTTGGCGTCAGTCTCTTTATTCGAGTAAGTGTAGGCTGCGAGGAAGCACTTCTCCGAAAGCGCCCAGGGTGTCGAGTAAAGCCCACCGCCGTCTTGCGTGCCGCCCTCTGGCGCGGGCACACCGTCCATGCCGCCCTCCGTCGGTTTCACGTCAGGGGTCACGATGGATATGCCTTTAGGCTCGTTGATTCCGAGAGATGGATCCACGACGACCAGCGGCCCGACGGCCAGCGTGTGATGGCCGGCGGCGATGCAGACGAGCTTCTTGCTGTCGGGAATCGAGCGGCTGTCCTCCAGGGACCAGGGATTGACGAAGTGCTGCTTGAAGACGGCATCCGCGCCGGTGCCGTCGGGCCGGATGGTCCAGATGGACTGGATAAAAGCCCAACTGCGCTCTTGATATTCCCAGCGGAGATAGGCAACCGTGCCGTCATCCAGCGTGTGAGGCAGGTAATCGCCGTCCTTGTTCGCGCTCAGGCGCCGGATGCCGCTGCCGTTGGGCTTCATCACGTAAAGGTTGCAGCTTGTTTCGTCCTTGTCGTATTCGTTGCATTGCAGCGAGGCGCCGCAGCGCTCGGAAACAAACACAATATCGCCATTGGGTGTGTACGTTGGGTCCAGATCGCTCCATTCGCCCGAGGTGAGTTGCCGCAGGTTCTGCCCATCAATCCCGATCTCGAAGATGTGGATCGGCTCGACTGTGCGGCGGAAATTGTAACTTCTGGCGCGGTCCAGCCAGCCTTCCGGCGGCTCATCACTTGGCGTGCGCGCATAACCAAACACCACCCGGCTCCCATCCCACCATAAGTCCATCCCGTGTACATGGCCGGGGCCGAGCGCGCGATTGAGGAGGGAGCGGATGCTCGCGAGGGCTGCCGATTGTGGCGCAGGCCTCCCGCCCGCGCTGCTTTCGCCTCGAGGCGCGGCGAGGACAGAGGCGAGTTTCCGTCCATTGGCGGCTGACAGGATGCACAAGTCGCCGCCGGGATGGGAAACCCACGGCATGTGATTCAGGCAGACATCGGGATAGGTCTCCTGCGTGAACCGTTTCACGAATAGCAGGCGATCGAAATCAAGCGCTGGATTGGCGAACACCAACTCGCGCACGACCCAGCGGGTGTGCAGGTAAACCGCGCGGCGAAGGTCGTCAGAGGCATCTCTGGGCAGTGCCTGGAGGCGTTCAGCGGCCTCATCCAACTTCCGAAGTGACGGAGCGCAATCCACTCCCGCCTGGCGCGTGCCGGCTGCCAGCTTGCGACCTCGTTCAATGAATCTTGCGGTCGGATATTGCGGTGGCGCGTCACTCGGTTTGAGGGATTTGGCGGTGGACCATTGGCTGATACTGCTTTGATTGGCTGGCCGATGCAGCGCGAGATTGCGCTTGGGCGCGGCGGTCCCATACACCTCAACCTCATCCAGATGGAAAAAGACCGGGACGGAACTGGGGATTTGCAGCCGCACGAACCTCCCGCGCACATCGTCCTCCTTGAACCGAACTTCGAGCGGCGGCGCGCCGCTGATGCCTCCGAAATGCTTGTCTTTGTTTTCGTGCCGGAGTGCCCACTGCCTGCCATCCTCCGAGGTCAGGACGCGCAAGTTGTCCGCGTTGTGCAGTCCGGGGGCGTAGTCAAGCCGGTTGAAAATAACCACTCGGCTGATTGGCAAAACTTCGCCCAGGTCCACCTGCCACCAGGGATTGGGTTCCTGCGCCGTGTGGAATGCATATTTGCCGTCCTTGATGCTGTCGCAGCCGCCACGCGCGTCAGTTTCCGTCGAAACCGCCCCGGCAGCCCCATCCTCGATTGCCTTGGCCTGCATCAGCCAGTCCTCCTCGATCTGCTGGCAAAACACCTCGCCGCTAAGCGCCTCGTCGCGCGGGTGCGACGCCGGCGGCACGGGTATCAAACCGGCCGAGAGCAGCGCCGGCCAAAGAAAAACGAACAGGCTGGCCAAGACGGGCCTGGCGCGCCGACGCGGGTTCAGTGTCGGGCAAATAAGCACGCCATTGTCCTATCAGTTGCCAGCATTCGTTACAACCTTCTATTCTCACTTAGAGAAATCGAAAAGCCTTGCGTCGGCAGAATCTGTCGATTAGCTTTCCTGGCGCTCTTGATTTAGCCGGCGTTTTCCGCGCTGGTTCAATCCCGCAACTTTAGAGACTAATGTCGGGCTGTTTCTGTTGCGTTCCTGGGTTGGTAGCTCAGTCGGTAGAGCAGCGGCCTTTTAAGCCGTTGGTCGCGGGTTCGAGTCCCGCCCAACCCACCACCTTGTTTTATGGGCAAATGCTCATCCGGCGCGGATTTTCGGATCGGCGATGCGGAGAATTCAATCTGCCTCGATGGGGCGTGCCTCGGCAGCGCGCAACCAAGAGAGCGCCGGGTGCGGCCCGGCGACCGATGCCAACCCGAGGTCCGTGGTTGCACATGGCTTGAGAAACAGCCGGCGTGAAAACGGGGAGTTAGTTTTCAAAGTGGAGTTTGTTCGTTTGCATCCCAAGATTCAGTGCCGGCGCAGGCGGCGGTAGGCGGTGAGGTATCGATTGAGGCGCTCGCGGTCTTTCTCGGTGACATCATTCAATCGGCGAATATCCATATTGTCTTCCAAGTCAGCCAGTTTGACCCGGAGCGCTATGGGATTGGAAGCGGAGCGCTCAACAAACTGTTCGTAGGTCTCTCCTTTGCGTTTCGTGACGCAATCCAGCGCGTCGAGGATGCGTTGGGGAAATCCACTCTGACGCAACTTGTCCACCGACCAAACATCCCCGTGATCCTCGACGACGTCGTGAAGGATGGCCACGGTCCTTTCATCCTCGGACTCTACGCGAAACATCACACGCAGCGGGTGGAGAATGTAAGGGTGACCAGCCTTGTCCTTCTGGCCCTGATGGGCTTCGACCGCGATTGCGATGGCATTTTCTAACAGCGACATGCATCCAGTTTGATCTCAGTGATGCAAATGGGCAAGAAGCTTTGCCGGTGCCTTCGGGTTCGATCGACATTATCACAGCCGCCGGGTCGCTCAACTTTGCCAGCATGAGGTTCTTGAAGCACAAATCGATGTGCTTCAGCGACTTACAAATTGGCTCCAGAGGCAGGGCTCGAACCTGCAACCCGCCGGTTAACAGCCGGCTGCTCTACCATTGAGCTACTCTGGATGCCAGAGAGATACGCAATCTACTAGCGCAGTTTGTGAGCGTCAAACTGATTTTATCGATAACTGATTTTATCGACAAGAGCAGGATAACCACGGCGGGTTCAAGAAACCACAGAGCGTGAGGCGAACCCCATCTGTATTGACTCAGCCAGTGACGAGCGTTCCGACTCTTTCTCCCATCACCACCCGCTTCAGATTATGCAGGCGGAAAAAATCAAAGACGATGATCGGCATTTTGTTGTCCATGCAAAGCGAGAAGGCCGTCGAATCCATCACCTTGAGCTGTTTCTGCAGGGCCTCGGAGTAGGTAATCTGCGAATAGCGCTTGGCTGCGGAGTTTTTCATCGGGTCACTGTCATAAATGCCGTCCACCTTGGTTGCCTTGAGAACGACTTCCGCGCCGATTTCGTTCGCGCGCAAGGCGGCGGCGGTATCGGTCGAAAAATAAGGATTGCCGGTTCCGCCCCCGAAGATCACCACGCGGTCCTTCTCCAGATGCCGCACCGCCCGGCGTCGAATGAACGATTCGGCGACCTGCGACATGGTGATGGCGCTTTGCACCCGCGTGGCTACTCCGAGTTTCTCGAGCGCGTCCTGCAAAGCGAGTGCGTTAATGATCGTAGCGAGCATACCCATGTAATCACCGGTGGCGCGTTCAATACCTCGTTCGCTGCCGCTCAGGCCGCGAAAAATATTGCCGCCGCCGACCACCACGACGACTTGCACGCCGAGGTCGCGCACTTCGCGGACTTGTTCCGCCATGTCCCGCACCGCCTCGGGGCAAATGCCAACGCCCGTCTCGCCGCCGAGGGCTTCGCCGCTCAGTTTCAATAGAATCCTGCTGTATTTGGGGTGTTTAGTTCTTTTCATGGCGTTCATCTGGTTTGCGGTCGAAAATCCTGAATCGATTTTTAGCACTCGTTGCCCGCCGCGTCAAATCAAAGCCGCAACATTCTGATCAAGCACTGGTGATGGCCCAACTTCGTCCGGTGATGTCAACCGGTGATTGCGTGGCCCAGTCGGTTCGTTTACTTTCAAGCCATGACGTTTTCGGCCGGGTTGTTTCGTGGTGCGCTGGTTCTGCTCGCTGGCCTTGCGCTGAGCGGTTGCCTGCGGTCCGCGCCGAGCCAGTTGGACGAGGGGAAGGAATCGCATTTTTTGCTCGGGAGAAGCCGCGTCAGTGCCATGGACTACGAGGGGGGGATCGAGTCTTTCGGGAAGGCATTGGAGGTAAATCCCAAGTCGGCTTCGGCGCATTTCGAGCTGGCCAGTCTATTCGAGCAAAGGGAGGTCGATCCGGCAGCGGCGATTTATCACTATGAGCAGTATCTCAAGCTCCGGCCGAAGGCCGACAATGCTGAATTTGTGACCCAACACATTCTCGCATTGAAAAAGGATTTGGCCAGAACCGTTTCCTTTGGCCCGGTGACGGAAAAGCAGCAACGCGAGATCGAGCGTCTCGCAGAGCAGAACGGGCGCCTCAGAGAAGAGAACCGGCGGCTGAGTGAGGAAGTCGAGAAATGGCGCGCCGGCGCGATGGGCATCCAGGTTCTGACGAACCAACCCGGCGCGACATCGCTGGCGGTGAGCGTGGTCAAACCGGTCAGCCCGGGTCAACCGCCTTCGCGCGCCCCCGCGGCATCTGATACGATCACCAACGGCCCGCGGCCGGTCATGCCTGCAACCATCATGCCTGCAGCCATAAAGCGGACGCACACGGTTAAAGCCGGTGAAACAGCCGCGAGGATTGCTCGGAGATACGGGGTGAAACTGGAGGCCCTCCGGGTCGCCAACCCCAGGCTGGATCCCCGGCGGCTGCGCCCTGGTCAAACTTTAAACATTCCGGCGGCCAATTTCTGAAATGCTTGGCCACGATCTTTGCGCGTCGCTGAGCGGAACGGCACGCTGAATAAAACTTTGAACAAATGCGCACCCCACAGGTCAATTGTCGGAGTATTTTGTTGCGGCAGATTCCGGGGTGTGGAATATTTTCCAGGGTTTTGGGTGTGACGCGGGTGCAAGTTTGCAGAAGTTTGGGGCTGGGCTTAAGCAGTTTTTCCGGTTTTGCGAAGAGCGGGTTGAACGCTGTGAAATTGGCTCCGTTCTTGATCGGAAAAAAAATAAAGATTTATTTGACACTTGTTGTGGTTTTCCGGTAAATGGTATCAAGTTTTAGCGTTGGCATTAATTCTGTGGGTGTGAAACAAGAAAAATATTTAGCTATGAAAAAGATCGTTGCCTCCGTCGGGTTGGTTGCGCTGAGTGCGTCTAGTCTTCAGGCTGTGGAAGCTGCCATGCCTTCAGAGTTCGGCAGGTTCTGGAGTGTTCAGGCTGCCTTGCGCGGTTTTTATGATGATAACATAAACACCATTCCAAGCAATCAGCCAGTGCAGCCGGGTTATTCCCGTGCCAGCGCGGGTTTTGAAGTTAGCCCTTCAATCTTCCTCAATGTGCCCTTAGAGCAGACCTCGATTGGGGTGAGCTATGTGTACGATTTTAAGTATTACGACAATAAACCTCAGGGCCAGAGCGAAAACTACTCGCAAACCCAGATTTTCGAGGCGGCTATCAATCACGCTTTCAACGAGCGGTATCAAATCAGCGCGAAAGACTCCTTCGTGATTGGCCAGGAGCCGGACATGTTGCGGGCGGGAAATACCTACAACACGTTCCAGCGCATTTCGGGGGATAACATCCGCAATTATGGAGTGCTGAATTTCTCGGCGCAGATCACACCGGTGCTTGGGGCAGAGGTCGGTTACGCCAACACCTTGTTCAACTATTCCGATAGCTCCGTTGCGGCAAATTATTTCACCGGCGAGGTTTCGCCGAGCAATGCCGGGCTTTTGAACACGATGGACCAAACGATCCACTTGGATGCGCGCATGCAAATTCAGCCGCAGACCATCGGGATTGTTGGTTATCAGTTCAGGGCGATGGATTACACCGCTGATCAACTGATCGGCGGCAACATAGCTGTTCCGGGATCACTTATTAAGAGCGATGTTCGCAACTTTTATGCGAATTACATCTATGTCGGGATCGACCATAATTTCCGGCCGGACTTGACGGGGTCGTTTCGGGCTGGTGCAAGTTACAATGACTATTACAACAACGATTCAAATCAGAACGGCCTCGCTCCCTATGCCCTCCTTAGCCTGCGCTGGACCTATAACCCGCAATGCTATGTAGAGGGTGGTTTCACTTACGACTTCACTACGGGAACGGCGTTTAACCCCGCGAACGGCAAGGGTGATCTTACCCTTGGAGCCTATGCTGCGAGCCTCTATGGCACGGTTCGGCACCAGATCACCGGGAAGCTCTCGGGGTCTATCATCGCCCAGATCCAGAACGATAACTACTACGGCGGCAGCTACAATAACGCAAACCAGAACTATTTTCTGCTTTATCTGGGGTTGGAATATCAATTCAACCACTATGTTTCTGCGCAGATCGGCTATGACTATGATAATGTTTGGGGCGACATAGCCCAGCAGAATTACAACCGGAACAGGGTTTACCTTGGTGTCACTGCCACCTATTAGTTTTGTTCAGTAGTTTTGAGTTAATTGACGGGGGCTGGGCTGTCACCACCGGCCCCCTTTTCTTTGATCTATGGACCCACTAAAAGCAACGCCAACTCCAGAAACAAAACTGCATTTTCTGGATTATTGGCGCATCATCCGGCTGCGTAAGACAGTTATTCTCGCGGTTTTTCTGCTTGTTGTCATTACCGCCACGCTGGTGACCTTCATTTTGCCGGAGTCTTTCGCGAGCAGCACCCGCATTAAAATCGAGCGCGACCAGTCGGACGTCGCCGGTTTTGCGGAACGCGGGGCAGGGGGGACGATCAGCTATGATCCCTACTTCATTCAGACGGAATTCGAGATGATTCAGTCTGACTCGATTCTCGGGAAGGTTGTTGAGAATCTCGATCTTAACAATGCGTGGGGTAAGAAGTATGGTGGCGGCACTCGTCTCACCACCGGTGAAGCGACATCACTACTCAAGAATAGGCTCGACCTTCGCCCCGTGCGCAATACCAGTCTCATTGAGATCCGTGTCTTTAGCGAAAAACCCGATGAAGCCGCTAAGATCGCCAACGAAGTTGCCACTGTTTACAAAAAGCACCGTGTGGATCAAAGGAAAGAGATGAGCCAGGGCGGCATCCGGGCGCTGGAGGAGAGATTTCTGGCGCAAGAAGAAAAAGTTTACGTGGCCCAGACAAATGTGGATTACCTGCGCAAAGAGCTGAATATCTCGGACGCAATGGCCAGTGGGGAGGGTCCATCTCCCTTGATGACAGCCGAGACGCTGCGGCGTGTCGAGGCTATGCGAATTGAGAGCCGGACTGAGTGGGTGCGCCAGCATACCCTACTCAATCGCTTGAAGGAGCTTAAGAAGGAGATTGGTCCCGAAGGTCTCGCCCAAGCGATCCCGACTGCCGCCACCGACCCCTTGCTGAGCTCATTGCTCGATCGACTTACGCTGGCGGATCAAGGGTTGGTAGTGATCCAGAAGGAATACGGTCCAGAGCATGCCGAAGTTTTGAAAACCAAGGCCGCCGTCGAAGATTTGCATTCCAAGATTACCAATCGGGTGGATGGCATTATGCTCGGCCTGGAGGCGCGGGTGAGTTCCCTCAAGACCAGTCTCGAGGATTTGGAAAAGGAAGTTGACAAGGCCAAGACCAATGACATCGCGAACGCCACTCAAAGCCGGCCTTACTACGAGGCCAAGCGCAAATTGGATGAACTCCAACGATTCCGCCAGATTCTCGACATGAAGATTGCCGCCGAGAAAATCGATGTGGAGCTGCCCAAAACCATGATGGTGGAAATCGTGGACAGCGCCAAGCCCGGGCTGAAGCCTGTGAGGCCGAACAAACCGCTCAATATTGCTTTAGGTATCATCATCGGCTTGGTGGTCGGCATAGGTCTGGCCTTCTTTATCGAGTATCTCGACACGAGCGTAAAGACCATTGACGACGTGGAGCGCTCGCTTCAATGTGCCGTGCTCGGCGTCATTCCTCAGAACGTTGGTTTGCTAATGGACGAGGGAACGGAAAGTCCGCACGCGGAGGCTTACCGCGTGCTGCGTACCAACCTTTTGTTTTCCCGCAAGGACGACAAGCTCAACACGGTTGCTGTGGTCAGCGCAGGGGCTGGTGAGGGCAAATCCACGACGGTCTTCAACCTTGCCTCCGTCTTCGCTCAGAGCGGGCAGCGCATCATCGTCGTGGATTCCGACCTGCGGCGCCCCACCTTGCATAAGATGCTCAAGGTGACCAACAACCTCGGCCTGACTAACTATTTATTGAAGCAGAACACCTTGGAAGAGGTGATTCAAACCACCAAGCTTCCGACCTTGGATTTCCTGCCCAGCGGGAAATTGCCCAGCAGCTCATTGGGCATTCTCAGTTCCGGCCAAATGAGGGACTTGATTAGTGAGCTGAAGCAGCGCTACGATTTCGTCTTCTTTGATTCCCCACCCATTATGGGCGTCAGTGACGCCTCCATTCTGGCCAGCGAAGTGGACATGACCTTGCAGGTCATCCAGTACCGCCGCTATCCGCAGCCGATGAATATACGTGCCAAGCAGTTGATCGAAAAAGTCGGGGGCAACCTCGTCGGTATTGTCCTCAACAACATCAACATGTCGCAGGACGAAAGCTACTATTACTACAGCGGATATTACCACGATTACTATTACCGCAGCGAGGAATCCGAAACGGGAGCGCGGGCGGACGCCAAGTCCGGCGACAAAGCCAAACTGGACATCAAGCAGAAATATTAAGAGGGATTTGGGTTCAAATGAGCATTAAAATTGTCGGTAAGAGATTGGGGCGTTGGGGCGCGATTTGTGCGTTGTTGTTGGCAGGACTTTTGTTGGCCGGATGCCAGACGGCTTCACCCAAGCAATCGCCTGGTGAGCGGCTCGACACCGGCGCGGGCGCGCCTGGCAATAAGGAACCTGACGTATTCCGTGTGGGCGACTCCGTGACGATTGTTTTCACAGATTTGCCCACTCAACCTCCGGCGTTTGAGGAAAAACTAAAGGATGATGGCACCATTACGCTGCTGTTGAATCAGACGTTCATCGCGGCTGGCAAGACCCGCGGTGCCCTGGAGAAGGAGATTCGGGAGTGTTACGTGCCCAAGTACTACAAGTACATGACCGTCACGATCAAGCCAAAGGAGCAAACTCTCTTTTACTACGTCGATGGCGAGGTCAAGGGGCCCGCTCGACAGACTTATATTGAACGGACAACCGTCCTCAAAGCAATTGCCTCGGCACAGGGGTTCACTGACTTTGCCAAGAAGAAAGCCGTGAGGTTGTCCCGTGTGGATGGCCGAAAATTCACTGTCAACTGCGTCAAAGCCAGAGAGGACTCCAGCCTTGACTTGGAAGTCTATCCAGGTGACAGGGTTTTTGTTCCTCGCAAGATCTTCTAATGATTCAGCTTAAGATCCTGTCCGGGAAAAAGGCGGGCACCGCATGGGTCGCCCGCCGTTTTCCTGTAAGAATCGGACGTTCGGCTGCCGCCGACCTGCAACTGGAGGAGGACGGGGTCTGGGACCAGCATCTGCGGCTCGATTTCAATCCCGCTGTGGGGCTGGTTCTGACCGCTCAGCCTGACGCCCTTGCGTCCGTCAACGGCCAACTCGTTGAGCAGACCGTTTTGCGCAACGGCGATGCCATCGACATAGGCTCGTCAAGAATGCAATTTTGGCTGAGCGAAACCCGGCAGGCCGGTTTGCGGCTTCGCGAAGGCCTTACGTGGTCTGCCATTGCGGCCATCTCCCTCGGTCAGATTGCCCTCATCTACTGGCTGCTGCGCTGATTAGTGCCGGAAATGCCTTAGCCCGGTGAACGTCATCGCCACATTATGCTCGTCTGCTGCGGCGATCACCTCCGTATCACGCACCGAGCCCCCGGGTTGAATCGCAGCGCTTGCCCCCGCTTGTGCCGCCGCGATTAAGCCGTCTGGAAACGGAAAGAACGCGTCGCTGCAAACCACGCTGCCTTGCAAGGAAAGTCCCGCCTGACCCGCTTTCCAAACCGCGAGCCGGCTTGCATCCACCCGGCTCATTTGGCCTGCGCCAATGCCCAGTGTCCGGTTGGCGGCGACGTACACGATGGCGTTGGACTTCAGATGCTTCACCACCCGCCAGCCGAACAACATGGCCTTAAGC
>Ga0194039_1001374_pt1 | contig 13084 bp, 8 predicted proteins | sample JunL228m_MetaG_FD_148679 | JGI IMG/M metagenome (GOLD analysis project Ga0194039, IMG submission 148679) | Anoxic zone freshwater microbial communities from boreal shield lake in IISD Experimental Lakes Area, Ontario, Canada - Jun2016-L227-8m | ecosystem: Environmental > Aquatic > Freshwater >...
CCTCGGCTCCCGGCAGGTCCGTGATCAGCGGCATCACGGCTTCGGCAATGTCGACGTTGTCCATGCGCCGGTACCGGTCAGACAGGAAAGCCCGAGCAGTGCCGTCCAGTGTGCGCAGGAGCCGTTTCTCGGGCTTTGAGTCAAACCAAGTATTGACGTTGGTGTTGAGCAATTCCGGCTGCTCCTGGCGCATCCTGTCATAGTACTTTGCCGGGATGCAGAGCCTGTCGGCGATTTGGCGGTGTGCGAAGTCGTTGACCAGAAAGTCCTCTCTGTTCTCGCCCGTCACGGTCAGTCTGCTCCCGCCGCCTGCCTTGGTGCCAAGACGCATTGCCCGCGTGTCGACGAGGAAGTCCCGCTTTGCTTCGGCCTGTCGAAGCAGTGTCGCCGCCAGTTCTTTGATGCTGATGCCTTGTTTCATGTTCATCGCTTCCTTTCTTTTTGTTCGAAGTTGTTTGTAGCAGATACACAAAGATAATATTTGTTTGAAATTGGCTTAGATACGGTTTTTTCGGAGCATAGAAAAACGAAGTAGAAGGGCTTGTTGCCTCTACTTCGCCTTTTTTCCGTGGATTTGTTCAGGGAGTTCTTATGCAAGTGTCAAATCATAAAGTTTGATTTCAGGCCCACTCTTGACTGCAAGGTGGGAACAGTTTTACGCTTGCGAAACTTATTTCAGGTTTTCTTTGAAAAAGGCTCCAATTTTGTCAAAGGGGATAAGATTCATCCGGTCGTACAGGTCCACATGACCTGCGCCCGGAACAATGTAGAGTTCCTTCGGTTCGGCAGCCAGCTTGTAGGCATCTTCGCTGAACTCTCTGGAATGAGCGATCTCGCCCGCGATGAAAAGCATGGGCCGGGGAGAAATCGTCTCGATGTCTGCGAATGGGTAAAAATTCATGAATTTAACGTTACTTGTCAGCGTGGGGTGCGTCGTGAGTTTAGGCGACGAGCCCTTGGGAGTGAATTCACCTCTGGTCGTCCGGTAGAAGTCGTAAAATTCGCGCTGGATGGGATGGGTATCTTCCGTTAGCTCATGCACGGTCCCGCTGGTGTATTGGGTTTCACCACCCAAAAACTCCACATAGCGTTGCTCCACTGCCACTTCGATGATCTGCTTTCGTTGCTCGATCGTCTGCGCGTGATTTAGCGCGTTACGGTTGGCAGCACCCATATCGTACATGCTGACTGTCGCAATGGCTTTCATGCGCGGATCGATCTTGGCCCCGCTGATGACAAAGCTCCCGCTGCCACAAATCCCGATAACACCAATCCGCTCCCTGTCAACAAACGGCCGGGTACCCAGGAAATCGACCGCTGCACTGAAATCCTCGGCATAGATATCCGACGAGACAGCGTTGCGAGGCTGCCCCTCACTCTCTCCCCAGAAAGACAAATCCAGGGATAAGGTGACAAATCCCTGTTCAGCCATTTTCGTGGCGTACAGATTCGCACTTTGTTCTTTTACCGCGCCCATAGGATGCCCGACAATGATCGCAGGATTTTTTACGTTTTGATTCAACCCGTTGGGAATAAAAAGACTCCCTGCAACTTTCATGTTGTATTGATTTTTAAACGCAACCTTCTGCATGGTGACCTTGTCGCTCCGGTAAAAATTGTCTGCTCCACTGCTCATGTCTGCAGCGGCTGCAACTCCACCGCCGGACACGGATAAAACCAAGCCCATCGCCATGGCTGCGAACAATTGGATACTCCGAGTAATAACCGATGTTTTTTTCATGATGATACTCCTCCTATTTGTTTTTTTCGAATTTGATGGTTTTCTGTGTACCATCGTACAATCTGGTGTTAACTCCAGGTCAATAGGGTAGACAGAATTATTTTTGAAAATAACACTTGACCTGGAGTTAACTCCAAATGATAAACTTCTTTTGGGATGGACTGTAGCGGATCGCTATCCTGTCAGGCTATCGGCTGTCCACGTGAGCAAAAAACGAGGAGTGAAACAGATGGTGATCTCGGAAGTAAGTGAAAAATATAGGCTGACACAGGATACCCTGCGTTATTATGAACGAATCGGCCTTATTCCGCCGGTGAAACGGAAAACGAGCGGGATTCGTGAATATGACGATTATAGCTGCGGCTGGATCGAATTTATTCATTGTATGCGCAAAGCAGGCATCCCGGTCGAAGTCCTTGTTGAATATGTTCAAATGTATCAGCAGGGGAGTGAAACAAAAGAAGCTCGCAAGGAGCTTCTGCGCGGAGAATATCATCGTTTGGAGGAACGCATTGCTGAATTGCAGGCAGTAAAAGAGCGCTTGGCCAGTAAAATTGAAAATTACGATGCTCTGGAAACGTCTTTAACGAATTAGGCCGACGGTGCAGAGCGGACGGAATAGAAGATTCGACAAGGAGGGTTCACTTTGAGAATACGAATCAAAATTTTGTCAGTACTACTCTTGCTGAGTATGAATTTTGGTCTTGTTGCCTGCAGCAGCGGGCCCCAGACTAGCCAGGCGAACGGTGCAGGAACCTTGGTGAAACAAAACGCGCCGGAACTACAGCAGGCAAAGGGCGAAAAAACAGCCGGAATACGAATCAAGGTTACGGCAGGCAAGCAGGTGCTGACGGCGACATTGCTCGATAACGCCACTTCCCGCGACCTGATCGCAAAGTTTCCCCTGACGGTTCCGATGCGAAACCTCTACTCCCGTGAGATGGTGTATCGCTTTCCCAACCCGCTGCCTGCCGAGCAAGCGCAGCAAAGCGGCTATCAGGTGGGTGATTTGAGTTATTGGACGCCGGGGCATAGTTTGGTGATCTTTTATGAACAGAACGGCGAGGTCATCAGCAATTTGCAAAAGATCGGCCAGTTTGATTCCAATTTGGCTTTCTTTAAATCCATCGAGGCCATCGATGTTTTGTTTGAACTGCAATAGCTGTGATTGAACGATCGATACACAGAAAGGTCGCCGGAATATTTTTCTGTTGCTTTTAGTAGTTTTGGGAGGATTTGGCAGCTTACCCCTCAGTTTCATGCCAAAATGCGGCGCAGAAGAGCTTCTTGCCGCTACGTTCATCAGTCTTTCACCGCTGATTTATTGCCCATGCCGGAGCAAATAAGAACACCTGGAACCACCGCTATGGGTGATTCCAGGTGTTGCTTGTTCTCGTTTATGCAGTTTATCTGTCGACGTCGATTTCTATAACAATTCCCTAATTTTCAAACATACCCCGGTTGCATCATCACTCAGCTTTCCGCTCTCCGCCAGTCGCCTCAGCGACGCTACGTCCACCTCAAAGTCCTTCCCACACAGCGACCAGAATCCCGCATTCTCCGGCTTATCTATTGCGTCGGTGAAGCCGTCCGTAAGAAAATGGAGACAGTCGCCTGCCGCTATGGGAATCACGCCCTCGTCAAACGCCGCGGCCTCGAATATGCCGACAAACATGCCGGGGGTCAGGATTTCCCTGCCATTGATATAAAATCTCGAAATACCGGCACCGACATATTGCAGCTGCCTCTGTGAAAAATCCAGTTCAAACCCGAGCAACGTGGCATAGGAGCCTTCGGCGAAATATTTTTCTGCGCGCGAATTGACCCACTGTACCTGCTCACTCAGCGACAGATGCGACACCACCGCCTCCCGAAGCAGCGCAACGATGGAAGCCGTCTGCAGGGCTGTCGCCACTCCATGACCGGATACATCGATGAGAAAGCCCCGGAGTACGGTCCCATCCTCTTGCCATTGCAGATAGTAGGAGTCGCCGCTGACAAGATGCGAAGGGTAGTAATGGGTACGGATACAGACAAGAGGCGATTCGGGTACCTTCGGCAACAGCTCCCGCTGCGCCCTGCAGGCCAGCTCTACGTCACGCATTACCTCTGCCTGCCGTCTACGCTCTGTCGTCAAGTCGTGCATGGTTCCCAGGAGAAATTTCCGTCCATCGATGGTTATGACTGTACCGGCACGCTCAATCGCTACGATGCTGCCGTTTTTATGGCGATAATTTTTCACTTCCTGCGGTAATGCATTTTGTTGTTGCATTATTGCATGATGGATGTTATCTATTTTACCCGGCGAATCCATAATGAATGATTTCACATAGAGAGGTGCATCGTTCGGCAACGAGTACCCTAGTATTTCGGTAAACCTGCGGTTGACTTCCACAACTTCCTGCGTCTCGACGTCCACCAGCGCCATCCCCTCAAAGGATTGTTCCAATAACGCCTGATAACGCATCTTGGCTGAGCGAATTATTTCCTCCGCCTGCTTGAACTTGGTGACGTCCTCGCTGGTGCCAGTCACTCGGAGCAACTGACCGGAATCGTCACGGTCAATGCCGGCTACGGCCCTGATATGGCGGACATTTCCATCGGGCCAACACACGCGGAATTCCACGTCGAATTCTGTTTCACCGCTCAGCGCCATCTGAATTTCCTTGACATTTCGCTCTCGATCTTCAGGATGAACGCAGGTTTGCCAAAATTCAAAAGCGCCTGTGAAATCGTTTTTATCGGCTCCGTAGAGTGCAAACATTTGATCGTCCCAAAACAGGACCTTGTTTACGAAATCATATTCCCACACGCCAATCCCCCCGGCACGGGTGGCCAGGTTAAAGCGGGCAGCCAGAGTCTCCAGTTCTTTCTCCGTCTGCTTACGTTCGATCGCCATGGATACCTGGGCGGCAATGATGGATAGAACTTCTACGTCGGCGCTCCGGTAAGCTTGCCTTTCCTCAGACAGATTCAAAGATAAAACCCCAAAGGGCTTCCCGTTTGAATCAATCAAGGGGGTGCCCAGATAATGTCGCGCTTGCGCATTTTGCTCCTTGGCCAGAGTATATTCACTTGTCTCGCTCAGTCTGTCCAACTCGGCCGGTGTGAAACGCACGGCCCGTCCCAGGCGCATGACATACTCCGTCAAGCCTTTGCCGACCGGCCTTCGCGCGGGAACGAAAGTAACCGTGCCCGCGTTAAACGGTACCACGATTTCATTGGCCGCTTTGTCCAGCAAATTGACAGTCAATTGTTGCAGCGACAATATTTGGCCGATCAACCGGTGTATGGCCCAGTACATTTCATCCAGTGAAGCTGCTGTAATCGCCGTTTCGGCGATTTCCCGGAGCACGCTCTGTATTTCGACGCTATACTGTAGCGCCTCCTCCGCCTGCTTGCGTTCGGTGATGTCAATGTGTGTTCCCACCATCCGCAACGCGCGTCCCTGCCCATCCAGCGTCACGCTCTTACCGCGGCTGAGTATCCAGCGCCAGTCTCCGTCCCGGGTCCTCAAGCGGAACTCTATCTCAAAGCTTTTGTTGCGTCCTTCACTACAGTCTTCATTCACTTGCAGGACGGACGCAAGATCCTCCGGATGAAGCAGGTCTGTCCATCTGTTAACCTCCGTCGGAAAAGCGCCGTCCTCATACCCCAGCATATGATAGTACCCCGGACTGAAATAACATAAGCCGGTCAGGGTGTCCAAATCCCATAGTCCGTCCTTGGTGGCTTCCATGCTCAGAGTAAAGCGGTCCTCGCTCTCCCGCAGGCTCTCTTCCGTCCTCTTCAGTTCCGTCACATCATTCATCGTCGTAATAAGCAGGCGGTACGCCGCCACTTCTACGATCTCGGCGGAAAACAGGCCGAATAAGGTTTCCCCGGAGCGATTCCAAAGTTTAACTTCCAGATTGCGAACACTGCCCTCACGGAGCAACGTTTGCCGTAATTTATTTCGATACTCCGCGTCCTGAAAAATATTCAGGTCAGTCGAGCGTTTGCCGATTACTTCTTCGCGTTCAAAGCCGAGTGTGTGTAAAAAGGTGTCGTTAACGTCCAGGTAGATGCCTTCCTCCAGTGTCGATATCGCCATCAGAGCGGACGTTGCCTGAAACACCTTGGTCAGTTTTTCCTCGGATATTTTCAGCGCGGAAATGTCTTTGGAAACTCCAAACAGCGCAGGACGGCCATTCCAGGCACCGGTAGTCACCCGGGTTTCGACCGGAATTAATTCCCCACTTTTGCTGAGCAGGGGGATCAGGCAGGAGTCTGCCGTTCCCACCAGCATTTTCTCCACGATCTGCCCGGCTTCCGCCCGCCTCGGCTCAGGATGAACCTCCAGCACCGAACGGCCGACCAATTCTGTTTCCGTGTACTCCAACCGGTCCAGTACCGTCTGGTTAACGTGAAGAATGTGGCCTTCCTCGTCCAGCACAAAGAGGAAATCTTCGATGGTATTGAAAAAACTGAGGAAATTCGCTTCACTTTCACGCAATGCTTCTTCGGCCTGCTTGCGTTCAGTTATGTTGCGGCAAAAACCAATCATTTGTCCATTCTTGTTTGCCAATAGCGTCGCGGCCATCTCGATATCGAAGATGCTTCCGTCTTTCCGTCGATGTCGACCTTCGAAGCGAGCCAAGCCATCTGCCCGAATGCGTGCAACAATTGCTGCTGTCGTTTCTGGATCTTCGTCTGCAATAATATCGGTAATATGCAGTCCCTGCAGCTCTTCCTGCGCATACCCTGACATTGTACAATAGGCTTTATTCACATCCAAGATATATCCGTTTCCATCAATCAACCAGAAACCGTCCATCGTGGACTGGAGGATGTTACGTTTATTTTCTTCGCTCTCACGCAGTTTTGTCTCTGCCTGCTTGCGTTCGATTGCCATGGATACTTGGGCAGCGATGATGGAGAGAACTTCGCTGTCGCCCGGCTGAAAGGATTGTGTCTGATTTTTAAAAAACATGGCCATGATTCCGAACGCCCTTCTATCGGTGTTGAGCAACGGAGCGCCCATCCAATCATGAATTGGAATAATGCTCGGCAGGATTACCTCGCCGCTCTCTTGCAAGCGTTCCAATTCTCCCGAAGTTACATGAACAGTGCTGCCTTTTGACAGCGCATACTCCGTCAGGCCTTTGGCAAGCGGTCTTTTCTTCGGAAACGACATATCCTTATCCTCAAGATATACAACCTCAAGCTGCCTGGATGCCTCATCAAGTAGTGCAATGTGAAAATTTTCGACAGGCAAAACCCTATTAATTAACCGATGAATCGTAGCGTAAAGTTTCTCCATGGATTGTGACATGGCTGCAGCTTCGGCGATTTCGCGGAGCACACTTTGTATTTCAGCATTGCGTTTCAGTGCCTCCTCCGACTGTTTTCGATGGGTGATGTCGATGTGTGTGCCGATCATTTTCAGTGGTTGACCGTTACTGTCCCATTCCTTCACACTGCTGCAAATATATATCCAAATCCAATGACCATTTTTATGCTTGAGTCTTGCATCCTCACTAAAATAGCCTTCTTCGCGCCAAACATTCTTCTGCAATAATTTAGCATTCCTATCCAAATCTTCCGGATGTATCAATTTCTTCCAGGTTTCAGCGCTGATCGGTTGCAGCTCAGTCTTTGTATATCCTGCGATTTCTGCCCATTGTTCATTGCAGTCGAATTCACCGGTCTGCACATTCCACTCCCAGGTACCGACCCGGGATCCTATGATGATGCTTTGCATTTTTTCTTCTTGGGTCTTGAGTTCGGTTTCCAGGCGGACGCGCTCGGTAACGTCATGAATGATGGACAGGAGTTGTTCCTTCTGCCCAACACGAATCGGAGTTGAATACACTTCCACCTGGCGGATTTCACCACTTGCCAGGCGATGTGGAAACAAAAATGCGTTCTCGTTTCGCAAAGCTGCCTGTTTTATTTTTTCCGCAATCTCAACCGGCGACATCAGGTTTATTTCGCTGATTTTCATTTCTTTCAATTGCGCAAGGGAATACCCGTAATAGTTGGCAGCAGCCGGATTGGCATCAACGATATGGAAGGTGTCCTTGTCCACCAGCAGCATTACTGATTTATTCTCCTGAAAATACGCCCGGAACCGTTCCTCGCTTTCGCGCAGTGCCTCTTCAGCTTGCTTACGGTCGGTGATGTCGGAAGCAATGGCTTCGATAGCGATAGTGTCGCTTCTCAGCTAAAATGACGGCGGATTTCCCACCGCCAATGGCGTTGGAATTCTGCCGACATTCCGCCACTGTGCTGAGAAATCTATCGCCAGTCATTCGAAACAATAAACGCATATCCTGGAAAAACACCCTCAATAATCAGCTGTCATTCCAGGATATGTTATAGAAAATCTGCGAAGAATCAAGCCGGTTTGCGCTGGCGATCATAATCGGCCAATACCCGGCCCACCATGTTTTCATCAATGACCTGTAGATTTTTCGTCAGCGCTTCCAAAAGAGCTTGTCCGGCAAATTGATTAATCAAGCGGGGTATGCCCTGCGTTGCTGAATGCAGCATCGACAGAGCCACCTCTCCAAATACCGGCGTGCCGATTCCTGCCACACTCATCCGGTGCCGGACATATTGGATTACTTCCTCTTTGGATAACCCCGACAAGTGAAAAGATAACTGGATCCTTTGCGCCAGCGCCGCATTTTTCTTCAAGTGGAGCGGTTGCCGTATTTCTGACTGAGCCACCAAAATGAGCGGGAAGAGTGAACAGGAATCCAATCGATGATTCATGGCGAATCGTAATTCGGTAAACATCGCTTCAGATAGAGTCTGCGCCTCATCAATCACGACCAGAAAAGTGCGGTCGTTTTGCGCGGCTCGGTCTTCCAAAAGCCCGTTCCATAGGCGCTTGGCCTTTGCAAGTGAATAGGGAGACCGTTCTCCGGCGTGAAACAACAGTTCAGCGTAAAAATCACGGGGCTTCAAGTCAGCCAGATTCATGTATATCGGTTGATACTTCAACGGATCCACTGCATTGAACAACCGCCGGATCAACGTGGATTTGCCGCTGCCCACTTCCCCTGTCAAAAGGCCCAGATACCGATACTCCACTATCAGTTCCAGCCGGGCGAAAGCTTCTTGGTAGGAAGTGGCCAAAAATAAGTCTTCCGGTCGTGGGTCGCGGCCAAACGGAACGAGCCAGCGGTCAATGTCCGACATGTTCCACGGCTCCTTTCGCCTTCTTTAATGAGGCAAAAGACAGCGGTGCTTTGGCAAGTGCTTCTTGTCTTTTGGCTTCGGCGATATTAATGAGTGAGACCCCGGTGGACGGCGGCTTGACTTCGGTCTTTTCCGCAGCGATTTTTTTCACTCTCGAATGCACCGATCGATGCACGTCCAGAGGCTTCGCATCAGCAAACCGCTTTCCATCCTGCCAAACCTGAATGCCGGTCAAATCAAACGGATCAAACCGCAACTTTACTTTACAACGGGCCAGGTCGATATCAAGTTCATACTCATTGCCTTGGAGTTTGATGCAGGCAGCTTTATCCGCCTGCCGCGCCTCTTCCCAAAGAAAGATTTCGGTAAGTTCAGCAAAGGTTTTTTTTCGCATGATGCGGGTGCAATTTGCCAGTCTGTTTGCCGGCGTATCCTTGGTAGTTCCGTGCTTGCGACAGTGATAGTAACCGTCAACCCACGAGGCCAGCGCAGCATTAAGCTCTGTAAGAGAGGTAATCGCGCCTTCGGTAATCAACTGATAAGCTTCTGGTTTGAAGCTGGTGTCAACAAATCGAAACAAACGTTCTATTTTCCCGCGACCCTGTGGCCGGTACGGACGGCTGTGCGAAAGATGGATGCCCAATTTGCCGCAAATCCGCACCAAATGCTCCGAAGAAAATGCAGCACCGTTGTCACAATAAAACTTCTCAGGTATACCATATTTCAAAATCGCCTTTTTCAGACTGTCCTCCATCCGAGGCAGTTTTTCGTCCCAATAAAATTCGCAATGGACGACGTAGCGGCTAAAATCATCCAAGATCGCAAACAAGATTGCCTTTTTCTTGCGGCTGGGATCGCTCGGGTCCGGGAGATACAAAGTATGTTGGAAATCAAACTGCCAGATAAAATTGACATCTTCCGCTTCAAAGCGACGAAAACCGCCGGATTGTGTGGGATCTGCCAAAAGGTCCACTCGAGTTAGGCCGGCTTTCTTGAAATAACGCGACAGAGTACTGGCGGCAACGGTACCGGATGGCGCATGACCGCCTTCTTTAAGGCAAAAAAGTATTTGTTCAACACTTCTCTCCGGCCTTTCCCGCCGTAGATTCATCGCCAAGGCCAAGATTTCAGGCGCAATCGCTGCCGGTTTCCGGTGCTCGCGCGGCTTTGGCTTCAAGCCTTCCCAGCCGTAGGCGCGGTATGCGGATAGATAACGCTCCAGGGTGCGAATGCTGATGCATTCTTTTTCTCCGGGAGCCTCAAAGTTCCGCTTTGACGTTTCCAGAAGATACGTTTGCAGCTCCCCGGGCAATAGCGGCGTTTGCCGACTAACCACCGGGGCGATCAGGCCATAGCGGAAAGCAGCGATTTGTTCAAAGTTTGGTGATTTCATGAAAAGCTCCTCCTTTTCGATACGATAATGTGGGTTTTTTCCACACCCTGATCATATCTCAAAGGCGTAACTTCGGACAGATGACATGTTTTGTGGGTGGTTACGGCCCCGACGACAGCGCCATTGATAAATGCAAACGAAGCAGCAAGGTAAACAGGCCAGCCGAATCAAAATTCCCGAAAACCCCGGATAGCTGCCTGCGGATATAGGACAACCACTTGAAGAGACTATCAGCAACCGCTTTCTTCGCCTCCCCAACCGGCAAAACAAGGGCTGGCAGCAAAGTCAGTGCCTGCCCGACGAAAACGCCTTCTTGCTTTACCATCGTAGTTGTCCAAAAGGTTTTCCAGCGCCGTACGGTTTTCTTGTCAATCGTAACTCCAGGACAAATCTCTTTTCCCGCCGCTTTGAGCGGTTCGCCGCTATCCAAGCGAGCTATAACGACCTCCTGCACTTCATTGGCGATCGTGTGCTTGGGGCGGCAAAACGAGGGCATCACACTATGAGTCTCTTTGCACGACTTGCAAAAAAAGCGGAGTATCGTTATGGTTAAAAATTCCGACAGCGTCTGAAGGCCGCGGGTAAACCGGGCATGCTTTTGTTGAAAGCCCTCCCAATGGCAAATAGGGCATACCTTGGGCCGCAGCTCTTCCAAAAGATCTGCAGAGAATAATGCCAAATAACTCTGTACATTCGTGTCCCAATCCATTATGCTTAAATTGGCGAAAGCTGTGGAGAGGGAAACTAGGTTGGCGGACCTATGATGTTTCCCTCTTTTTTTATTTCCGCCATCTCCTTCTTCATTGATGATTGTCGGTAAAACTCAATGCGCCGTATGACAATCATTATGACGCAGTTATGACAACATGTCCAAGAAAAGTCCTTGAAATTACCGACACGCTAACTGATCGGCGACACGATAGGTGCTCCGTTTTCGTCGCACACCAAAACATTGCTTTGATGCAGCCATCTTTCCGTTCCGTCCCTGTGTACCGTCTTGTATTCATAGAAAGCCGGCATTTCTCCGTGCAGAAGGTTCTCCCATGCTTTCTGAAAATATTCCCTGAATTCCGGATGAATAGAATTGACGATATGGGCGCTGCCACTGTATATTTCCTCCGGAGTGAAGCCTGTTAACTGAAGCGATGCCGGGCTTACATATTCGTATTTGCCATCGGGCAGAGACATCCGGTATATCATGACTCTTGCATTTTCCGACAATTTTCTGAACCGAGTCTCGCTATCACGCAATTTGTTTTCCATCTGTTTTCGTTCAATCGACATAGCAACCTGTGCTGCGATGATGGAAAGAACTTCGATGTCGCCGGGGCGGAAGGACTTCGACGGATCTCTTGAAACTACGGCCATGACCCCGAAACATTTCCCTGCCGAATTAAGTAAAGGAGCTCCCAACCACTCATACGTCGGAGAAATTGGCTGGCGGGTTAGTTCGCCGCTCTCCAGCAATCCCTGTATTTCTACCTGTGTTACATGAACGGGCCTCCCTTGTCGCAGAGCATATTCTGTCAAACCTCTCCCGATAGGTCTTCGTTTCAAAATTTGATTCGTTATGTCTACGCTATACCCGTCCACAATTTGATTATTCTCTTCGTCAAGCAAAGCAAGGTGGAAGTTTTCTGTCGGAATCACCTCAAGTAGTAACCGATGCACTTCGCAGTACAATTCGTCTAAAGTGGGCATGACTACAGCCGCTTCGGCGATTTTTTTCAATACAACCTGGATTTCGGCGTTTCGATGAAGTGCAATTTCATCCCGCTTGCGCTGCGCGATGCCTTTCAGTAGCAGTACAACAAACAGAACGATCAATATGCTTACTATCCCGCCTGCCCAGAGGTATCCGGCAATACGCCTGTTTAAATCCGCAAAAACAGTTGCTTCAGACTCTCCCACCGTCACTATCAGCGGATACTCACTGAGCGTGCGATAGCTGAAAAAACGTCGAATCCCGTCAACAATGCTTTCGTCCGTATAAATGCCGGCTCCACTGCCGGAAAGTTCATTCCTCACTCGTTGACCAAAATCCAGCCCAATGCTTACTTCATTCCCGGATTGCTGCACACGCAGCGTACCGTCGCGGCCAATCAGCGCAATCGAGGAATTTTCGCCCAGGTTGAGCTGCTTGTAAACCTGTGCGAAATAGTAGGGGTCGACACCAACGACAATAGCCCCGCCGAACGAACCATCCGGCAGATTAATGCGTCGGCTCATTTGAATGAGCCATTTTCCGGACGCCCGTCCCAGGAGCGGCTTCCCGATATATAGTTTTCCGGTGTCAGCAGTTCTATGCACCTGAAAAAATTCAAGGTCACTATTGTTGATGCGCGCAGTAATTTCCTGGCTGCTGGCGACCAAGTCACCATTTTTATTCAGCACTCCCATGGCTACGAAGGGTTGGCCCGAAAATCTACCTTCCCCTACAAGGCGACGCAGGTCGATGTCGAGGCCATCTTTTTCCGCCCGGTTTTTCAAATCCAGCACAATCTGGTCCAAGCCATTGATCGTGCGCACAGTGTGCTCTTCAAACAGGCGGGCGTAATTGGCGTTTTCTTTGACCGCGCTTTTTATTTCCAGCTGCCGTTCATTCTGTACTATATAATATAGCCCAGCCCAGATGCAGCACAGCAGCACTACGCCGAACAAAATGGTTAAAGCACTGATATTGCGGAGCAATTCCGCAATTTTCACTCTCATTGCACACCTCCGAACGGATTTATCCTTTTCTTCGGTGCATGTTTTGCATA
>Ga0194039_1001376_pt1 | contig 13051 bp, 15 predicted proteins | sample JunL228m_MetaG_FD_148679 | JGI IMG/M metagenome (GOLD analysis project Ga0194039, IMG submission 148679) | Anoxic zone freshwater microbial communities from boreal shield lake in IISD Experimental Lakes Area, Ontario, Canada - Jun2016-L227-8m | ecosystem: Environmental > Aquatic > Freshwater >...
TGTACAGCTCAAGCAGCTTATCACCATCCTTAACCTTTTCAACGATCTTCAAAAGCGGATGAAAACACTCGGCAGACATACGGGAATCGTCCAGACATCGACCGATGTTTATATACAAAAAAAAAAATATCCATCGGAAAAAAATCACAATGAAACGCACCAGCCTGTCTTTCAACAAATCCACCGACCGCAATGTCCGCGCCAAGATCGGCGACATGGTGCAATTCATCGAACAGCTGGCGACCGATGCGGAGGAATCCGAACGGCTGAAGAAGGTGAACTCGGATCTTCATTCACAGGTCGAGGATTCGAAAAGGCAGATTGAAGCCAAAAATCAGGAAATTCTCGACGCGGCCACAGATGTCGAATACCTGAACGACCACGTCGATGCCTTGAAACAAACGATCGAAGTCAAGAACAAGAGCCTACAGACTAAGGAGCAGGAAATCATCGACGCCACCGTCAAGAACATCCAACTGGAAGGCCGTATCACCTCGATGCAGTCTGAGCTGCAGGCCAAGGACCAGGAAATCACAAACCACACCATCAAAATCACCGCGCTTCAATCCGAGCTCAACCGTGCGGATGAGACCATCATGTCTGCGCAGAGCCACTTCACCGACTGCATCACGCTGGTGACGAGCGCCAGTTGCATCCCGACAACGACTGGACAGCTTATCAGCATCGAGGCTCTGGTCAAGGTCTGGATTCACGATACGCGCTTCAACGGGGACATTTTTTACCCGTACATCTGCCCGTTGACCAAACAGACCACATCGCCGATCAAGGACCTGCGCACGATCGAGATCCTCACACGCATCGGAGACTCTCTCGGCCTGCAGAGCGACACCCCGTTCCACTTTCGGTACAAAATCAACGGTGACTGGGAAGTGTACTCCGTGATCGATCAGCTCTCCATCATGTCCAAACTGGTGCTCTCGTACCATCGCCATTCCAGCTTCACCGTATGCGTGAAGGATTGCCACTTCATCTCGGGCATCCACACCATCACCAACGACATCCAGACGTTCAGCCTCAACATGTACGTCATTTCTAACACCGGCGAACCGACCAAAAACTCCATCGAACTTCATTTCGAATCGGGAGCTTACAACCCGTTCCATCGCTGCATGTTTGTTTGACCATTTTCCGGCGAAAAATAAAAGACTGTGATCAAGTTTAAAACATTTTAATTTTTCTCTAATTTCGGATTGGACTCGGATAATCGCACACAAGCTGTAGAAAAAAACACGAACCAATCCAAAAATGCCTCCATCGCCGATGTTAAGACTCCTTTCGCCTGAGCTCGTTGCCATTTCACCGCCAGACGACATTCAATCTGAAACAGATGTCATCGATCTTTTATGCTACTACAAATCGCTCTTCAACCACTTCCAAAACACCAACAAAATGGAATTGGCCGACATCGTCTCACTCAACACACCGAATCACAGTCCATTCGATCGCATCGACTCATGCAGCGAAAATGAAGTCGCCCGCATGGCGGAGATCGGAAGAAGGAAATATGGAAATCCAACCACTCCGTTTTCCAACACCGTCACCGCCAAGACGCCCGGGTACATTGCCTCGGTGATCAACGGATTCGATCCATACTTTCAACGCATCGTGCCAATGTGGACCACCGAGACCAACATCAATACCACAATGTTCCAGTGCATGCACCGAGTGATCTACGGCGACATCCTTCAGAATGGAATAGACAAAAACCGATGCATACGCCTCGTGATGCTGATGACGGAAGCACTGGCCATCGCCAATTACATGAACATCGACGCAACACCCCTCAACCAACGGATCAAATTCTGGTCCATCTCCTTTCTATACAGCATGTACAGCCGGAGATGGGACACGGCGCCGGATCATCGTGCATGGGTCAACGCCTCGATCGAGACATCCATCAGAGCACACGATCAAATGCGTGCCGCCGTGTTTAACAAGACCAACAATTGCTTCCGGCGAATCAGCCGCTGGTCTACGAGCCTCTCGCGACTCAGGCGCATCATGACCCTCCCAAGATCAGAGGAAGACGAGCGAGTTCTCGTGAATACACAGATTACAACGCTGCTGGGCCTTGATAGCGGCGGAAAAATCAACATCACACCGGAACAGGAAGCCGCATTCAATACAGCGATACAGAATGCCCGGGATGTCATACACACGTGCGAAACCCTCGCCAACATGGCCGAAGTTCTTCTCGGGGATCCAGTGGCAGAGATTGTCAATCCACAAGAAGAAGAAGAAGAAATCCCTGTGGCACCAGCCCGCACGCAATGGCTCGATCAACAAATCAATCGCATGATGCGTCAAGCGGTTAACGACATCGTGGAGGAGTACGTCGAGGAAGGAGAAGGCCAGGCCAAAAAGAGAAACAACCGCGCCAAGAACCAGCGCCGCAAGCAGGCAGCGCGCAATGCCAAGGCCGCCGCGATGGAGGAGGTCGCCTCAACGCTGGACGGCATGTGCAAGCTCGTGGCCGAGCAGACGGTGGTCCTCGAACACAAACGCATTGAAGAGGAAGAGCGAAAGCGTATCGAAGAAGAGAACCGTCAGCAGATGGAGGTATGGAGTTGTTTTATCCATCGATTTACATATACTAATTTTATTCACCCAGGCCGAGATCTCACGCCTCGCCAGAGTCCGTGTCCTCGAAGACCGCCACACCCTTCCGTTGGACTTCCGTCGCCAGCTCATGGCCAGCATGCTCCCCGACCTCGAGAGCGCGCTCGAACCCACCATCGAATGCTTCGTCTGCTACTCCGACCTCGACTTCACCCGTTACACTGACATCCGCTTCCTCACCTGCTGCGAAGGCGGCTCTTTCGCATGCAATCGCTGCATCCGCACCCACGCACAAGATTTCGGCCACGACGCCATCGGCGAACAGGGCGTTGTGCGTCAGACGGCCTTGATCCGCAAAGGATTCGGCTTGGCGTGATGATGCTCGTTTTTTCCAATAATGATCCAATCGATGGGATCGAATTTGAACATTCCTTCCGTCCGCTCCGTCATTCCGTTCTCCTTGAGTTGAATGTAATCGATGTCCATGCGCACCATCTCCGTCACCGATAACCCCATCCCGATCACATCCGCCAGATCCGCGCCAAAGTGCCTGAACGGATTCGCGCCGAACGGAAGCATAAACCGCGCGTGTTTCAGATTCGCACCCGCGCACTCGACCCATTTGAGGGGATCGGGCTGCACGAGGACTAGGTCCGGTGCATGGAGGCCGTAGGAGATGAGTTTGTCGAGCGTTAGGCCTAACCGAAGCACGTCGCTCCAGATGAGAATGGGGCGCGGGTTGAACCATCCGAAGATTTGGGTTGATTGGCGTGGGGTCAAAGAGGCCATTTTTATCAAAGAACCAATGATTTATTTATACGAAAAAAAATTATTAAGCTCAAGGAAGTCGCGATGGCTGTATGGCTTCAGCACCAGTATCTCCACACTTTGCTTGATCAATCCGCACAGCACACGGATCACTCGGCGCGGCACCGCTCTTATTTTTTTGAATCTTACCTGTACAGCGACTCATACATTCCAAAACAAGGCCAAAAATGCTCATCAAAATCACACACACAACAAAGAAAACTGTAACAGCTGCATATATATAAAAAAAAAACGGCGACAAAAACACAAACACCACCAGAACAAGAGATCCAACCAAAAATCCACGTCCCATCAGCCCACCAGTAAAAAATACACCACCCGCAATGATTAACAATACAGTAAAGATCTCAATCGCTGTCTCCATGGCATGACAGTCGCCTCCATCCCACAGAGGAATATGTAAATTTTTGTAAATCCAAAAACTACCACAAAGCATCAGGCACACAGAAAATCGAACTTAAGTACATCAAAAATCTTAAACAAAACCATACTATGGTCGACCGACACAAGTTAATTCGGTAAACCATAGTATGATCTGATTAAAATCACGAGCACGTAAAAAAATCCTCCAAATCACATCAAACGATGTCCTCCTACCCATTCTTCCAATGCACGCTGTGCAAAACCCGCGTACAGCTGGCAATCGAATGCACGCCAGGCACCCTGCCAGCCCAGGTCGTCGGCGACCGCAGGATGAAGCTGTCGTCTGAGTTCGACAACGGCGATTTCAGCAAGCACTGCAGGGGACAGGGCGCGCGGTACAACCAGCAGCGAAAACTGCCGTACTCTCAGCAGACCCTGCACTTCAATTTCGCTGGCAAGTTCCACGGCCTATGCTGCTTCTGCGCCCTCAACAACGGATTCGGCACCGAGCTGTTCATCACGGCCGCATGCTTCAACTGTGCTCGGAAGGAGGCGCTACGGGCGGAGTTCGCGAGACTCTACAAGATTCGGTCGGCGTGCAAATGGGCGTTGCTGCCGGCGGGAATCCTCGATAAGATCATTCAAGCGTTTTTGGGCCTGTCCGTTGTGGATGGACGTGTGAATGAATTGTAAAAACGCATTTATTCGCCAAACGCAACACAGGCCCTGCGCTTCCTGTAGAACTCAGTGTTCAGCGGAGGGATTTTCAGATCATCATTCGGGAACTTGACAATCTGAGACTCGGGCGTTTTGGGAGCCTCGATGGCGAAAGACACTTTCCTGTTCTTGCCGAACTCGAGGTTGAGAGGAGGCATCGTCAACTCGTTGTTGGGAAACTTCATGATTTGGGACTCAGGAGTCTTGGGCGCGTCGGTCATCTCTGGGTGTACAGAAACACATGCACAACGCTTAAATACCTATCCAAAACAATTTTTGACTAGTCGAAAACCAGCGGGAAATCCGTAAAAAAAACTAAAACCTCCGACATACAATTGTAAATTTTCTCATCAAACGCGCATGGAAGAAGCAACCAAACGACTGACGGATGCACTGACGGATCCTGCAAGCGGAGCGTCTGCTGAATCGATCGCGGAGATCAGAGCGCAGATGGAAAGGCCAGAGGTCGCAGCTGCCGTGTACCGGCATTTGACGGAGCGAGACTTGAGCACTTATGATCCTAGTAAGATCGCGCAACTGCCGCCAAACCAAGCTGAATGGATGCATAAACATTTTCCATCTACAAGCACGAGTATGTATCTTCGCGCGACGTTTATCGGTACACTCAATCCCAATGGTATCGGTATGAATATCAAACGCCTGCTCTTAAACGATGCGCGAGTGCTTTCACTGCACGACGTTGGCAGCCCGGCCTTGAAGATCTTTGCGGACAAGTCTACTGAGATCACAAATCCTTTCATCTATGGAAAAATGCACGCTGTTTTCCTGAAAGCAGATGACAAGTGCACTAAGATAGATCTGTGCGACCTATTCGAATGGTGCAAGTGCTCTGTGGTGGATGACAAACATGCAACCGTTTACGAGAACATGAGCATTCGTTTCATGGAAACACCGTTTGGGCGTGTGTGTTTGGCAGTGCATGTGCTGCAGAATGCAGACGAATGCAAGGTGAACATTCGGAATGGAGACAAGACTGTGCAGATACGAATCAAGAACGGTCCCACTGTGATCGGAATCGGACTGCACACGCCCAACTACTGCAAGCTCTGCAGAAAGCCCAGATCAGACACGACCAAGCTCAAGGAATGCAGCCGATGCCTCACATTCGGAATCAAAGTTTTCTACTGCAGTCGAGCATGCCAGCTGCTGGACTATCCAAAGCACCGTCACGTCTGTACCTACGATTGGTCCGCAAGCGATTGGCGTGAGAACGCCCCGTCTTTCTGTCGTGAATGAAATGTAGAAAACGAATTTATTCAAACGCGCTAAGTTTGCGCTTCCTGCCGAACTCAGTGTTCAATGGAGGGATTTTCAAATCAGCCGCAATGGCGAAAGACACTTTCCTGTTCTTGCCAAACTCAAGGTTGAGAGGAGGCATCGTCAGCGCGTTGTTGGGAAAATTCATGATCTGAGATTCAGGAGTCTTTGGCGCGTCGCTCATGTCCTGGCTAAAGGCCACGGCGGTCACGGAATGTCACCTACAATTTGTACAGGTAGCCAGATACTTTTTGTGGCTAGCCAAAACCATTTCTGGCTAAGTGTACAAAATATAGGCGTTATCCAGAAACAGTTTCTGGCTACAAATTTTAGCCAAATCCAATGTCCTGGCTAAAAGGTCACGGCGGTCACGTCGGCACCTACATTTTTGTACAGGTATCCAGATATTTTTCTGGCAACGGTGTCACCTACAATTTTGTACACTCAGGTTGCCAGATATTTTTCTGGATACCTGTACAAATTGTAGACAGAAAAAAAATCCATTCCACCCAACACCGCCATCAAAAATGTCCGACGCATTCATGTTCGACCCGCCGGTGCCTCCTCCATCGTCGTGCGCAAACGCCACATGCGTACAGTATCGCATCCAGCACCGGAACATGACGATGAAGAAGCTGGAGCTCGAGAAGGAGCTGGAGCAGCTCAAACGAGCCCAGGACGCGCACTTCAACAACGCGGTGTCACGGAATGCCGTCACACAGTTCCGCGACGCGGCGACGGGCGAGATGGGTATGATGATGCCCAACGGCGAAGTGATGACGAAGGAAAAGATCATGAAGAAGATGGAGATCGCCGCCAAGTGCATGGAGACGTCGTGCGCGTATGAGAAGCAGAATCGCGGGGTTACGGAGGAGAACAAGAAGCTCAAGGAAGATAATACACGGCTGTTCAACGAAGGAAAGCGACTGCATAATATTCTTATCGGGTTTGAGAAGCCAAGGCGATACGATACGTTCACGGACGAGCAGCATGAGAGGACGCTTATCATGAATGAAGAGCTCGCCAATGAGGTCGAGGCCCTCGAAAACGAAACGCATCGTCTACAGGAGGAGAACGCGTTGCTGGTTCGACGGCACAAGCGCCTGAAGGACGAGAACACGCAGCTCAAATCAAAGAAGCCGGACGAACCAGAGCAGCAGCCCTCCTCGCCCCGAATCGCAAAGAAGAAAAAGCGCGACATGAGACTGGATTCAGACGACGAAGCTTCCTGGGACCAGATTTCAGCGACGCCTCAGCGCGCACTCTCGCCAGACGCGGAGAATGTGATTGATTTTTCGGACGAAGAACGTACATAAATGGGAATGTATGCCTCTGTTTCAAGAGCAAAAAACATGCTGAGAGCAGCCCGCGCGAAACAGACGAAACTGTCGGGTAGCCGCCCTAAGGCCTTTCCGTTCCACGACTGGGTAGCACAGGCAAGCAGCGGAATAATAAAACCAAGCACGTATACTGTGAAGCTGGACGGATTTCGGTTCAACGTTCGCACTGGCGAAGACGGGAAAAACGCATACTTTACTAAGAACGAACACCAGATCAAAGTCACAGAGACCCCTGGCAACATCCTCGAGGCAATCGTGCTGTACATGGACTCCATGAGCCCGATCATCAAGCCGTCGAACTTTCTATTTGACAATCGCATTCCTGCGTGGGAACTTAACATAGAGTTCACGGCACATCAGCAGGATGGTGTCTCTGATCTGCAGGCGCTGTATCATAAACTGTGCCTGGACTCTACCACCCACCGTCTTGACGAGGTAAATTTCAAATACCAAGCCACGATCTTCGACGCGAGGTTCCGCGAAGAAGGAGATGTCGACTATCCATACTGGCAGCGCCTCGCCACGATTCAGGAGTCGTTGGGCAACGGGAATCAGCATTTCACCCTATCCGAAATCTGCGACGCGGAGGATGCGATGGACACGCTCCTGAACGAAGAAGGGCTCGTGGCCCATTCGAACGACTCGGTATTGAAAATCAAACTCCCGAGATACGTAATGAAGGCCAGGATCATCGCAGTGGGCGACACCACCGGCCTGTCCAACTTCAATGGCTTCAGCCGTATCCTATTCGGCGTACCATCCGCCGACGGGTCCTGGAACGTGCTTCACATGTCCGATTTTACGGAACTGCTCACGGATTTCAGCCGCCCGGGGAGCGGGAAGGCATTCATTCCTCCGCAGAGCGTGAAGGTCAAGGATGGGCGTGTCGTCTGCGAAGGAAAGTTTTCGCTGCAACCGCTCGTCAATGCACTGTTCCAGGAGATCAGCAAGGCCACAAGGCTCCCGCCGTCGAAACTCTCGCCCAAGTCGGCGACCGCGCAGTTTGCGGGTGTGGGGAGAGTGAACTATTCCATCGGGAGGAACCGTTCGCACACCTTCGAACCAGGGGACCAATTCCTCGCCACGGAAGTCAATGTGACGCTGGGCTGCTCGCGTCTCTGGGAGCTTCACAACGGCGAGATCCACCTTCAGCCGGCGTGGATTCTGAATGTTGGGAACTACGGACACGAGGCCTATTCGGAAATCGAGGACCACACGCCGATCGAGATGCTGCGCAAGATCGCGGAAGAAAAACCGTACACCGCGTACCAGATGGTGGGCATGCGCGTCGGACCGTTTTTGGGGCTCGAGGACAAACTTCGCGAGAACATGACAGACGAAAAGTTTTTTGTGTATTAAACTTGCGTAGTCGTGAAAGTCAAAATGAAACCACTGCTGCGAAAAATCGACAGAGCACTCACGCTGTATCTCAGCCCGCCGTTTCCTATAACCAAGGAAGAACATTGGAATTGGGAGTGGTCACCAGACACGCCGCCGCCAGGAAAATGGGAGCCGCCAGACGGCACAGAGACAGTCGGAAATAATGGCTTCGTGTTGACCCCAAACATTGTATGCTTCCAACGCGGGCGATATACACCTGGTATTTTCGAGCAGTTTGTGGCGATCGATGCGGATAGGTTTAAACACGAAGTTGAATACGTGAAAGGTTGCATTGAGGGCATAGCATTCGACTTCCTCGTCGTCGCCATGGACAAATCCACAGTAATTAGCGGCTGTTTGGTGGAATTTAGATTCAACGTTGAAAACCGCGAAAACCCACCGTATCTGTACATTTCGTCGTTATGTACACACAAAGATTATGGCGGAAGAGGACTGGCACATCGCATTGTCGACGCAGTGAAAACACTCGGCAAGATGATGATAAAACAGGCAGGAAAATATCCGTCATACACAATCCCAACCAGTGGGCTCTATGTCGGACTTGCTGTGCGAAGAACAAACAGGGAAGGCCCCCTAGACCCAAACTACGAAAAACTCATCAATCTATACAAACAATGCGGCATGAGCCTGCGCGACGGAACAACGCCGCCGATGAATTACAGATCATTCACCAATCACAGCAGATACGCATGGAATCTCGATTCAGATGAAACACTCACATCGATGTGGGTCAAGATTGATAATGCATCCTTGATTCTGATGTAACTCTCACATCGATGTGGGTCGAGGTTGTGTAATCCTAACACCTTTGAAAAGACCATTATCGTCATCATAAACAACGACCTCCGTACCACCGTCCACCGCCAGCAACCCCTCCAGCACGAAAATAAACAAATGCGCACTGACGAAAAACACAAACGCCGCATGCTCGAAGAGCCATCCAAACACATGCACACGCCTCAGCGCCGCAGTGACGAAATACACGCCCGCGAGCAGGCACAGCACAAACGACAAAACCGCCAAAACCAGCATCAGGTCGTCCAAACGACTCCAGGCGTCTCGCGCGAATCGGTCCCACACGTTGTAGACCATTAGCAGAAAATACAACGAATTGGCCGCAATGAAGAGCGTCGTCCCCACGAAATGCGGTACGGAGATCTCGCCCGTGTCGTTTCGATACCGCGCCGTCAGCATATTCCATCCGATCCATGACACCACCATCAGCAGCAGCTCCGATACCAGCAGACACGACCCACGCCCCTGATTGATGCGCCAGACGAACAGCGCGCATACGATGAGCTGAAGACCCACCAAACAGGTCATCAAATGCCTGTAAACGCTATCAGTCACCAAAAGATCGGACACATAGTCATTCTCCCACGCCGACGGCTGAACGGCCGAGTTGTTCCGCACCCACTCCCAGTACGGGGCCGTCGTGGCCAGGGGGATGTAATACGCCATCAGGACGCACGCCTCGGACAGGCTGATCGCGACAGACAAGACACGCAGAGGGTCCATTTCCACGGATCAGGCCGTGCATTTTGTACACGTAGAAGCAAAAAAAAAGACAAACCAACCTGAAAAAAAACATGCCAACCATCGCCGCATCCAAGACCGCGCTCGTGCAATCCAGTGCGCGTATCGATCCGGAGCTCATCGCAAAGCATACGGGAGCAGTCCAAATAAGGTTCGCAAAGAATAAAGATAACTGGCTCTACGGCATCGAGTGCGGAAAGATCAAGCGGTTCGACACATTCAGCACGGCGCTCAAGGCCATTGAGACGGACACAGGGCATCGCTTCATGCGCATATTGGATGACAACGGGAGCAGCGATGGAAAGATCATGCTGGATCGTCCATTCCCGAACAGCCTCGAGTCGGAGACCTGGCGCCAGACGGGCAACGAGCTGCTGATTCCTGGACTGAAGCGACTCAGCAAACAACTCAAAGTCGACTTCGCCTATAACGTGCACGACGCGGGAGACGGAAAGCGCAAGCGGGAGACTACGATGCCGAAGAAAATAACCAAGCCGAGGCAGCAACGAGCTGAAAAGCCGAAGCCTCAACAGCAAACCGAAAAACCGAAAAAGACCAATGAAGATCAGCCCAAGCAAACGGACGAATCAATCATCGTGCAGCCCAACGAAACAATCAAACAAACCCCAGAACAACAACCCACAATCACCAGCTTCGCCCAAAAGGCCCTCGAAGCCGTCACCAAATCGCACGCCGACACCATCGCCGCAAAGGACGAGACCATCCGCGCCCTCACCGCCGCGTTGGTGGCCAAGGACGAGCTCATCGACGCGCAGGCAGAGCTTATGCGTACGCTGCAGCGCTGAATGAATTGTATAAAATACGAAACGAATTTGACGTGCAAATGGCAACCAATCCTAACATTATAGAATTACGGCTGAAAGATTTAATGGCATACAGGCCCATCAGACCAGAAAATGCTTGGAATTTCGATGGTTATCCTAGTAGAACGGTACAGCGCATTTCAGTGGCACAGGATATCAACAGCGACATCATCATATACGTTGTATTCTCCATTCAAAAAGACACCTTCGTAGTCGTATCAGTCCAACGAGGAAGTCTTTTATTCAAATACACCGACGCCAAAACGCACGAAGACGTCATCAACACCATCGACACTCTGCTGAAGTCCTCCTAAGCTGGATGGCACCCCACACGATGCGCACGCCAATCCGCCACCTGGCACTCCTTGCTGCAGTAATAAACCCGTTTGCACACCGAGCACGAGCGCACCTTCTCGCCGTTTGATCCTTTGCCGCAAATACGACAGAGCTTCTCGACGAAGGAAGTCCCCTTGAACTTGGCACGGATCACCCCATACCGCCCGGCGAAACGCGCCTGCAGCGAGGCGGCCGTCGTAGCGAGCGATTGCGACAGCTTGGAGAAGTGCTTGCGGGCCTCAGGACCCCACAGCTCGAGCTCCTTATTAAACAGCTCATCGCTCCCCGTGCGAATGTAGAACGGCATCAGCACCATCTCCGTCAGGTAGAGCACCGCCATCATATCCTGCCGCCCAGCGGCCACCAACCGGCAACAGTTGAACATCGGCAGCGCGGACCGATGCTTGAACAAGGCCGCAGTCCCATAGCCGACGCACTGGTACACCCGGCCCTCATGCATAGCGCACAGCGCCAGCCCGGCGAAGGCCTCGGACACCGTCATCCTCAAAGGTTCGGGCACCAGAGACGACAGCTCGTCATCCGTCGAACAGAACATCACCGTATCAGGGCGGTCGCCGATCAGTCCCAGCATCTTGATCGCAGACTCGTCGCCGCTAAGCCGAATCGCGTTCCTGTACGTGCTGATGATGGACGTGTAGTCCTTGCTCTGCTTGCTCACCTCGCCCTCCCGAATCGACCGGTTCGCGTTCGCCACCGACACAAACGCCTGCACGATGTTCAAAGCGGCTGGAATCGTCTGCGGCGAGTTGTTCATCGTCGAATTGTACACGCCGAAGCTGCAGCGGTAGCGCGCCGAGTCGCGATCCATCTGGTAGAAGCCAATACGGGGAAAATCCACATACGATCGCGACTGGATGAACTGCAAACTCGTGCCGTCCCTGCTCTGAAGACAGAACGCAAGGTCCGTCATCCCGACCGCCGGGAAAACGTAGCACAGATCGCCCACGAGTTCTCTGAGTTCGTTGACGGGCATTGGATCGAATGACATTTGGAAAAGTTGAAGATTTTTTTTATTGAATTATGTTTTTTTTTCGATTGTCGAAAATTCACAAAAGATGGAAATCGATGCGTTTGTGGCTGGATTCAGGCCGGAAAGGAAGGATATTCAAAGAATCATGGCGGAAATTACCCAAGGCATTATGGACAATGGATCAGGCCACAATCAAACACACGCCAAACAATTTCATCACGCTCCGCGACCAAACGCATAAAAAACAAAGCGAAAGCGAAGCAGAGGACGAGACCAACAATGCGACGCATTTCAGTTTAAAAGCGAATAAATTTTCAACCGAAAATGTCCTACTGCTCGTCAGGACTTCCCGCGTTAGCGTTTTACATCCAAGGAAACAGCGCGACGTGCACCTACGTGGTGTACCATATAGGCTGCGCGTTTGCAGCTGTGTTTCTCATTTTTGTCTGGTGTCTGATTACATGTAAAGAGCCTAAAACAGAACGAGCAGTTGAGGTGCTCAAATGGTGCGTTGCTCTTGTCTTTGGGCTAGAGGGTCTCGCGATACTCGCACTGTCGCGTTTGATAAATCAAGAACATGTGGATGTTTTTACGCCACAGCCATCAGCACCGTTTTTTCAGGAGATCACCGAAGCAGACATAAGGAGGGCAGCAGAGGAGGCCCAACAGAGGACCCGGTCATGGGAAGACGAAAGATCATCAGACCCATTTAATCGCGGCCAAGCGCACGGTTCATGAGCGGCCCCATCTTCTCAACAATCATCTGGAAGCACTCCATCTCCGTCTCACACCCGTAGTAGTGGAAGACAACGACAACGCGCTCAGCGCCAGCACCGTTCACCGTCCAGTACGCGTCG
>Ga0194039_1001378_pt1 | contig 13033 bp, 13 predicted proteins | sample JunL228m_MetaG_FD_148679 | JGI IMG/M metagenome (GOLD analysis project Ga0194039, IMG submission 148679) | Anoxic zone freshwater microbial communities from boreal shield lake in IISD Experimental Lakes Area, Ontario, Canada - Jun2016-L227-8m | ecosystem: Environmental > Aquatic > Freshwater >...
GGCTCATTCTCGACGGTATTTACGCCAATATTCGCTTCGGATGGCTCTTTAACAAATAACCATGAACACTTCTGAAACCGGATATCACCTGATCAAATATTTCGAAGGTACGGGGACAAAGATCTCCGTGCTCTCTAAATATTTTGCATACAAATGCCCTGCCGGGATATGGACCATCGGATGGGGAACTATTATTTATCCGGATGGAACCCCGGTTCGCAAGGGGGATTTCTGTACTTTCGAGCAAGCGCAAGGTTGGCTTGAATGGGAAGTTCGAAAAGTTGAAACCACTGTGCGCCGTCTGTTCCCGGGGCCACTTTTACAATGTCAATTTGATTCGCTTGTTTCGTTTGGCTATAATGTCGGGACAGGTGAAAAGGGGTTGGGGGGATCCACATTACGGAAAAGAATTTTATCCGGATCACAACCTGATGCGATCGATGAAGCATTTATGATGTGGCGCAAAGCCAACGGGGAACATGATGGCCGGGACAATGACGGCGATGGCCAGGTGGATGAACCCGGAGAAAAACAGACTCTTGCCGGGTTGATTCGCCGCCGGAAATCTGAAGCATGGCTTTACAGATATGGGGGGTTGAAGTTTTTTGAAAGCTGACAGAATTAAATTATTTTTAGATTTCATTAGGTTTCTCCATAATTTTATGGTTAATTTTGACGTTTCTAACTGAGTAAACAAGATTATTTATAGAAATGGCTGAAAAGACTGGTTCGTTGTATGGGAAATGGGGTCGTGATGGTCACCAGATAACAGTAAGGGTTCCCTTAATCGCATTTACTGAGGATAATAACCATATTATTTATTGTCCGGTATTTGATTTGTCCGGCTATGGAGAAACAGAACAAGAGGCAGAACGTTCCTTTAATACGATTATGGATGAATTTTTCACCTACACCACTCATAAAAATACATTAAGAAGCGTGCTAAAAGACCTCGGTTGGATTGTAAAAAAAAGCAAGCAAAAGCCAATGACACCCCCTACAATGGACAATATGCTTAAAAACAATATCGATTTCCTTCGGATTTTCAATCAGCATGAGTTTCGAAAATTTGACAAAAACATAGAAGTTCCTGTATGCTGATAGATGGCAAAGCATCTGAAGAATATCTCACCAGGTCTTTTTAGAAAATACCTCACATATAAGGGGTTAAAACATATTCGAACAAATGCAGGGCATGAAATTTGGTGTAGAAGTGATTTAAAAAGACCCATTACCTTTCAAACACACATTGACCCTATTCCTGAATTCATTATCAAAAATAATCTGCGAATAATGGGAACAGATAGGAATGATTTTATCCTCTTCCTCAAGGAAGGGTAAAACCCAACCTGATTTCTTTACCTCAGTTTATCTTTCCCCGGTTGATATCTTATATCCTCCGGGTTTTTCTTTTTTGGCCGGTTTTTGAATGAAAGTTTTTTTTAAATTGCAGAAAAAAATATGAAAAAGACATTTATTTTAGCAATTTTCCTGATTTTGTGCGTAACTGGATACTCACAAATTGATTCTTCCAAGCAAGCACAGGATACGACAACTTATGTTTATTGCCAGATTGTAGGTACGGGCCGGTTAATGAGCAATAAAGTTACCATTGAAATTGATTTTGGTCAATTTCGGAGTATTTGGGAAGACAATAGACTAAAGGATCCAGCAACTGGAAACAGAATTGTTTTTAACGGGATGATTGATGCTTTGAATTTTATGGGGAATCAGGGATGGGAGTTTGTTCAGGCCTATGCTTTCTCACAGGGAAATAGCCCTGCTGTCTATCATTTTCTCATGAAAAAATCAAAGAAAAGGATTCATGATGAAGAAAAAAATATTGATAAATAGAATTCTATATGTTTTATAAATTCTGAGAATATACCACTAAAAATACATATTATGGGATGGCTGATTTTTTTTGGAATTTTATTCTTGTTTATTCTTGGCGGTTTAATAGTGTCAAAACAAGTTAAGGAAAACGAACAGTCGCTAAAATCCAAGGGATTTGATTTAAGTGCTAAAATTGTGACAGGAAAATATGTTGGGGGGCATCCTAAAATAGATAATGTTTTGGAGTCAACAATTATCTTCCCAAAGGATGAATATTTGCAAATCATGGCATATCCTTCTGGAATAACAAGTATGCCGGTAACAAAAGGTATTATCTCAATAGAAAAAATTAAAAATATTACCATTGAAGATAATACAAGTCTTGAAAAAAGAATTACGGCAGGAAGATTATTATTGGTTGGTGTTTTTGCCTTGGCTTGGAAAAAAAAGAAAAAAAATGAATCTGCTTTTTTGATCATTGAATGGCAGGACGGCAAATTTGGGCATGAGACGACTTTCGAATTCGAAGGTAAAGGATCAATGCAGAATGCAAATACTGCACGTAATAAACTTATTGAAATAGCAAAATAATCCCAAAACACTATTGACTTTACCGTTAAGCGTTGTATATTTGCAATGCTTAAACAAGAGTCCAATTGAATTCACACTTTCTATATAGGAGAAATCCCAAGTCTTCCGCACCCGCGAGGGTCGGACGGTTCTCTTGACCGAAGCGGACTTGGGATTTTTTCATTAGGAGGTACCAACCATGGCAAAACAAGATTGCCTTCCCCCGGTAACCATCGGCGGGATAAAGATCACAACAAATTTAATTGATGCTTTAGCTCACCTTCGGGATTATACGACTAAAGACATGCATTTTTTCACTGAGCAATGCTTGATCATTTCAAGTATTGATATTGATTATTATGGCTTAGAAAGAGAATTATTTTTGATATTCCGAGCCATGTATGGGGTTTTACAGGCCTTGAATGAAAAACAGGAAGGAGGAGACCAGTGAAACAGACACCCATGGATCCACGCGATGCCCTTGACATGGTCGTTTGTAATTGGATTCAAAAATTCGAGAACATCCATCCCTTCACCAATGCAACATACCATGAGGACGAAGAAACCGGCGATCAGTTTTTGACCGTGGTCGACCCCAGAACAGATAGTTGTATTGTTATTTGGCTTGCACCTACATGGCATGGCAATGATGTTTTGAACCTTGCCCGAAGTATTCTTTCTTCTAAAATTAAACGGTAGCTGTCGCACATCAGTCCCTTACCGGGGATCGGGGGCTGCCTATACCGGGCAGCCCCTTTAAATCGAAACTTTTATTCACCCTTAAATAATAAACCAATGACAACTGAAATTGTAAAATTTGAATTCAACAACCAGGAAGTTGATTTTGAACAAAACGACCAAACTTTAATGGTCAATGCCACCCAGATGGCTAAGATATTTGGGAAGTTAGTTGCCCATTTTATGGCAAACGATAGTACGAAAAACTTCATTTCTGCATGTTTAAATAATCGGAATTCCGATTATTTAAATGTTAAAACCGAGGAAGATTTGATTAGTTCAACACAAAAAAGCGGTACATGGATGCACCGGGTTCTTGCCCTTAAATTTGCTGCCTGGCTCGACCCTGATTTTGAGGTTTGGGTTTATTCCACTATTGATGAACTTTTATTTGGTCGCTTTCGCCGAATTGAAGAAAGCCTTCGCCTGAGCGCAGCAAGAAAGAACCGGATTGATTTGTTACGTGATGAACTCCGGAGCGAAGAAAGGTATGCCGAACTTGAACGGCTGGAGCTGGAAGAACGCCAATCGGCCTACAGCCGGGGCAAAGAGAACAAAAACCAGCTCGAATTATTCAGGTCACTGGATTCCTGATAATGAATTTTAATTCTATTGACTCTAAGCCCCGGTAACCCGGGGCTTTTTTTATGTCCTTTAACTTCTGATGCTCTGATTCTAAGTTTGCTTTTCACTTTTCAGTTCACGCTGAATTAACACTTAAAATCAGACATTATGAAAAAGTTTATTGCAATGTTATCGCTCCTGCTGCTGGCAGGATTGATTGTTTCGGCACAAAATCCGTTTTTGAAAGATCAAAACGATGTGTATCTCAAGGTAGAGACCGATAAAGTCGGCATCGGCGGCCCGGTTGCTGCTGATAAAGTTTCTATTTACTCCGTGACCGGAGAAACACCCCTGGGATTATTCGGGTATCCAGGCCATTTTAATCCCTACATCACACTCTATAATTCAAATGGAGTGAAAATATGGAGACTTTTTGCAAACCAGAACTGGTTTACAATCGGCGACACAAAGGATACCACCCAGGCTCTGATCGTTGGGAAAATACCAAAAAGGTGGGTGCGGTTTAATGCCACAATCTATGCACAAAAGGTTATTTCTCCCGTTGGCGTATTTACGACTGCAACGGCCGGGACGGCCACGATAACAACCCTGTTTTCTACTACAGCAAAGGTATCTGACATGGAAGTTACTGATACTACAGGAATCGTACTTAGCCGGTCGGATGGTACCAGATACCGGATTTTTGTAACCGAATCGGGATCCATTTCTATCGCAGAAATCCCATAATCAAATTCTTGTGGGACTCTTCAATAAAATGTCGGTAGAGAATTCGGACCGACGTACCGAACGCAGGTATGGTAATGTTAAAATAGGCAATGACGGTCCGTTTGAAATGACGATTGAGGAACAGGGGAAAACTCAACGTTTTGAACGGGGTCTTGACAGCAAGGCGGTAGAAGAGTTTAACTCGAATGTACGTGCCTGGGGCGATAAAGTTCGCAACGCCCTGGGTTCGTCCGTTTCATCGGCAGGCATAAAGGGTTCCCGCCTCAAGGGCAGCATCCGAAATACCTATAAAGAGGAGTATGGTGAGATATTCCGCCTCGGGTTTACTTTCAAACGCGAAGGCGTTTATGTTCAAAAGGGGGTTGGGCGCGGATATGTGATGAATGGCGGGGTGGTTGTCAAGACTTCGAAGACGATTGGCTTTAACCGCAAGCCAAAACCCTGGTTCAACCACATCATCGAATCTTTTATGCCTGAGCTGGAAGAGATCATTTACGACTATACTGATACGGCTATCATCAACACTGTTAGAATTTATATCCGATAAGCAATGGCAGGCAGTACTAAAATTTCTGATTACAGGTTCTCGATCTTCATCAACAATGATCAGGCAAAACGTTCATTGATCGAGATGGAAAAGGTTATGCAGGGTTATGAGGCTGAGCTTGCAAAACTAGTTAATGAAAAGAAGCAAGATACTCAGGAATATCGCGATGCCAAAAAGGTTTACGATGATCACCTTGCACAAATGAAAAAGCTCCGGCAGGAAGCCGGGCTCCAGGCCTTATCAGTCAAGGAACTTAGGCAGCTCCAAGCCCAGCTTAATAATGAAATGGCCAGGGCTATTCCGGGAAGCCCGCACCGGCAAAAATTACAAGCTGAATTAGATGCTGTAGGCGGAAGGCTAAAAGAGCTTACCGTAAAATCAAAGGATGCCGGCTTTTCATTCGGACGAATGGCTGATGGGTTTAATAAGTATTTTGGAGTTATTACTGCTGTTGCTGCATCCCTAACCGGGCTGGTTTTTTCCTTTCGTAAGGTGGTCGATGTCTTTAATGAGTATGAGAAAAAACTGGATAACCTTTCTGCATTGACCGGACTTACCGGTGACAACCTTACCTGGTTGTCCCAGAAAGCAAAAGAAATGAGTATCGGAGTGGTTGAAGGTAATATCCGAATTACCCAATCGGCTGATGCGATTGTCGATGCTTATACAAAAGTTGGAAGCGCACGACCTGAACTCCTGAAGAGTAAAGAAGACCTCAATATGGTCACCCAGGAGGCTATAATTCTGTCCGAAGCTGCCAATACTGAACTGCAACCTGCAGTAAGCGCTCTTGCCGGTGTTTTAAATCAATTCAATGCTCCGGCCAGTGATTCACGCCGTATTATCAATGCACTTGCTGCCGGATCAAAAGAGGGGGCAGGAGAAATCCCATACCTTACTGAAGCTATTGAAAAATCAGGGACCGTTGCGGCAGATGCAGGTTTATCTTATGAAGAACTGATCGGAACAATTGAAACACTTGCCCCACGGATCTCTCAACCTGAAATGGCTGGCCGCTCCCTGAGAGCAGTTATTCTAAAACTCCAGGAAGGGGCTAACGATACGAATCCTGCTATTGTCGGGATGGCCACTGCAATGGAAAATCTTGGCAAGAAAAATCTTTCTGTTACTGAATTGGTGAAGATATTCGGTATTGAAAATATTACAGCAGCCAAGATCCTTATTAATAATGTCGGTGAACTTAAAAAATATACAACAGCAGTTACTGGAACGAGTGTAGCTCTCGAGCAGGCTTCTATTAATACTGACAACAATTCTTCTAAATTGGCACAGGCACAAAACCGTGTGCAATTAATGTCAATTGAACTGGGAGAAAAACTTGCTCCCGCCCTTACATTCAGCACAAATGCATTCTCCTATCTGATGAAAGCGATACTGGGGTCAATTTCGTTTTTTAACGAACACAAAGCTGCCGTATTATCCGCAATGATTGGAGTTATGGCCTATACCACCGTGGTTTATGGAGTTGCTGCAGCAAAAAAGGTTTGGGCAGCGGCAACCTGGTTGGTTGATGTGGCCATGAAGGCGTTAAAGATAACTACAAAAGCCAATATTTGGGGAGTTGTAATTGCAGGTATTGCAAGTGTCACAACATTCTTACTTTCCTACCGGAAATCAATTGATGAAACTGTCAGATCCCAGCAGCGATTAAATGATTTGAAAAAATCATTTACAGATAAATTGAACGATGAGAGGGTCGGACTCGATTTATTATATCAGGCAATTAAAAAAACCAATAATTCAAGCGTTGAACGTCAAAATCTGATTGATGCTGTTAACCAGCGATATGGAACTACGTTAAAAAACATCAAGGATGAAAAACAATTCCTTGATCAGTTAAATGGGACATACTCAAATCTCATTTCAAATATGCAAAAAAAGGCACTTCTTGAATCAAAGGAAGATGCATTGAAACAGTTATATAAAGAAAGGCAGGATGTTTTAGATAAGATAAAGGTTGCAAATGAAGCAGCAAATAAAACCTATGGATTAGGAGAAGGGGTAGAAGTAAACGTGCCAGGCGATACCCCGGAAGCAAAAAAGGCCAGAGAACAGTCGTTAAAAGATCAAAATACCTATTTTTCTCAATTGACTCTGGGAGCTAAGGTTTATAAGGAAGAACTTGAGTCTGTTGAAAAAGCTATTAAAGATTTTCAAGCATTTACGCCGCAGGATGCTGCACTAATTTCATCGGCACCATCGGGGAAGGATCCAGGCGAAGGTACCGGAGGCGGTTCTTCACCTGATTCCGAATATGAAAAAAATAAAAAAGCAGCGAAAGAGTATTCGGATTACCTGCTTAAAATCAAGAAAGAACTTGAAGATGCTGCCATCCAGCTTATCAAGGATGCGAAGGAAAAGGAGTTAAAACTCAATGAGCTGAATTATTCCCGGAATATCGCTGAGATCAAGGGAATGTCAGCAGATGAATTGAAGCTTCGTGAGTTATATTGGCTGCAGTCTCACGATAAAGAGGCCGAGATCAATAAAAAATATTCGGATAAGACCATTGCCGATGCGATCAAAATTGAATCGGAGAAGTGGAAGGCCATTATCGATGCTGACCAAAAGGGATCTGATCAATGGCTCATTGACAGCCTTACTCTGTTGAAAAAACAGGAGGAACTTGAACTCAGCAGCCTGGAGCTGACAGAGCAGGAAAAAACAGATATTGTTGCAAAGTATGAGGCGAAACGCCGGGAGATAAAGGGACAACTGGATTTTATCGGTCCCGTTCAACAAAAAGGAAAGGGTGATCAGGCAAGTATGCTCCAAACCAGCGGGGCTGATAAACTTGGAGACTTACAGCTCGGGCAAAAGCGTGAACTCCTGGCAATTCAGCGCGACATGGAGCTGGCCTCAGCCCAGGAAAGCGCTGATGCGCAAACGGAAATATGGGCTCAGTTCCATGCCGCACAACTTGAAGCAACAGTTTCCTTTATCAATGCGGCAGCTCAGGTAGCTTCGCAGGTTGTTTCGGCATTGTCGGGGGTTAACCAGGCAATGAATGATTATGAAAATGCCCAGTTAAAAAAGGACGAAAGTGCGAACAATCAAAAGAAGGAGAATCTTAAAAAGCGTCTGGATTCAGGGAAGATCACCCAAAAGCAGTATAACGATGGTATTGCCAAACTCGATGCCGAACTGGATGCAAAGAAAAAGGAGTTGGCTGTTAAGCAGGGGAAACGTGCCAAGGCGCTGGCTATTGCCCAGGCAATTATTAACGTAGCCCAGGGGATCACTTCGGCACTGGCGGCAGGGCCATTCATCGGGATTGTGTTAGCAGCCCTTGTAGGAATCCTTGGAGCAATTCAGATCGGATACATGATTGCCACACCTGTACCGGAAGCAGCGAAAGGACGTTACCGTGCATTTTTAAAGGCACGCCAGGCGGCCATGGGACGGTACGATGTTCTGGGACAGGATGACAAAAAGCAATATCGGGGGGTTCCCTATATCCCACAACCTGATTCGGGATTATATTCAACCCCAACCATGTTTGCCGAAACCGGACGGGAGATCATTCTGAATCCTAAACATACTGAGAACCTGATCCGCTTCAGACCCGATCTTATACAAGCGATCATGCAGGTGCCACAAAGAGCCCTTGGATCTTATCCGGTTGATGTTCCGGAAACTTTGGCAAGAGATCAGAAACCTATTACCATAGGATTTGATGCAGATAGCCTTGCTGCAATGAAAGAATTCAATGACAACATGCGCCGGCCGGTTCGTGCCGAAATGTCGTATGATCATTTCGTCGATTCTATATCGAAGGTTCAAACCATCGAAAGTGAAGCGAGCAGATAAATATGTCCTTTAATTTTTATACCTGACAATCGATTTTTGTATCATGATCATCTCCACTACTCCAAAGTTAATGTCGTTCGCCGGCAATCCTATGAGATACCTGCTTTCAAGTGAAACAGGGACAGGTACCGGAGGGATCCGATCTGTTGTTAAAATTCGGTTTACAGACATTGACACCTCGGAAGATCATGCAATAACAATTGATCAGAATGGAGTGGAAAGAACATTCAGCCTGAAGGCTGAGCCGGCAACCAAGGCCGATGTGCCTGTGTCGGATGGTGATTTTTCTTCAGCAGATTGGTGCAAGGCATGGTATGATTACCTCATACACGATATCGATTTTGCATCATCCTACGAAATTGATATTGAGGACACCGATATTATTTTAACAGCAAAAACAGCATCGTCGGAATACGATATTTCTCAGGTTTCAAACACAATCACAGGAATTGAGATATTTACGGAAACAAGCGGAGATTCTCAAACGACCACAGCAGTTGAAGGAGTCATGATGCGTATTTATAAAAATGGCACAGCCCTTCTGGGAGAAGAATATAAGCCCCTTGATTCGTTTGGAAATGTACGATTTGATGTACAGGAATATATTTATGCTAACCTTTTAATGGCATATCCGCCAAGATTCAATAATTCACTCGCAGGATTATATTGGGTTTATCACGATTATATCTGTAAATACCGCACAATTTTCGTCAATAAGGTAAACGGAGCCTGGGAAGAAAGATCCTACGGTGATGATTTCCGGTATGCTATACCAGGTGGATTAAACCGGGAAGATTTGGTTGCGAATAACCTTGCAAATGTTGATTTTTTCTCTCTTTCAAAAACGAAATCAACGTTTTTGACATGGTCTTCATTTACAAAGGAAACAGATAAAATATCGAAAGAAAGCTTATTCTTTACATTTCAAGAACCGGCAGGATACACCCAGTTTCGACTGAAGGTGACCTATTGGCTTTCAACCGGAGTATGTGTTACAAAACCCCTAACTGACCTTGTTACCATCACACCATGGACAGTTGTTGAATTTACAGTTGGGTATACAGAATTAGGATTTGCAACCATGGTTGGGCCCGATGTTATAAAATGGACGGTTTTCCTTACAAACGAAAACGGCACAATTATATCCGATCAATTTACATTTGAGATGGATCCATTTTATCATGAAAATACGCGATACTTCCGTTTTCGTAATTCCTGGGGTGTTTATGATACACTGAGATGTACCGGAAATTTTGAATTAACCCTGGAGCATGAGCGCGAAACCGCAAGTTTTATTTCAGAGGATAACGAGACAGCATACAATGCACCGTTAAGGACTATTTCAACCAAGCAATTACAACTATTTAAGGCTAATACAGGACATCTTTCACGAGATAACCGGGAATACATGCGTGATTTTGAACGCTCATTTGATATTTATGAGATTGCAGATGGGAGGCTGTACCCAGTAAACATCACCTCAAAGAAATCGAACCTGGCTAAGGATGGGGAATATAATTACTTTCTTTCTTTTGAATATGAACGAGCTTACAGCGATTTTTTTTTTTCCAGAATGCTACGGACAATAGTTGAAAAGGCATACTCTAATGAGCATTCTTCAGAATACAGTTAATCCATAGTTTAATGGCAACATATCAAGAAGTATTTAATATTATAAAGGCGGCTCTCTCTGGTCGCCAAAGTGGAACCCAGGTCTATGTTGCTCGCCATGAAGCAGCATTAATTGCGGTACTGGATTATGTCGAATCCCTGAAAACGACAAATTCTGATTATTCAACCCGTGGTGCTCATGGAGATGCACTTGCCGGAGTTCCATGCGAATTGATATGGAATCGTACATTTAAAAATACCGCTTATGATTTTTCCGTCAATGGGTTTACAGATGAAGGCTATCCTGTTGAAATAACCCTATTAACGAAAATAGGTTCAAAAATTATTGTAAGCACCCTAGTTGACGCAACTTTAACCGCTACAGCCGTAGCTTATTAACATTAATATGAAAAAGATTATTCTTTTGATATTCATGACCGCTTCTCTTTATTCGATGGCCCAGAAACACAGTTTCGATACCATTGAATTTGTAAATGGAGGAGAGGTATGGCAGTTAATCACCTATGATGATGATTCCATTATGCTAAATGGAATCATTTTTCGATTTGCCGGAACATCATTAATAAACCATTGGCAGACATTTGGACCAGGATGCATTCAACCTGACCCTGCAAATACAATTTTAAAATATCCGGATATTCCAATGTGGAATTCCACCATTCATTCCATGGTTGATGCTCCGGTTTGGTATGATTTTTCAACGAAAATGTTACGGGCAAAGACAAATATGGTTATTTGGATTGGGAAGGACGAACCCGATACGGTTACCCTGCAGGATAGAGCCGAATTTCACGAAAATGATGAAACGGCTACCGTTTATATTGATAGCCTTTCACATATTAATGCGGTCACAATAAAAAACAAAGGAATCAACTCAACCTTAATTATCAAATCGGTAGAAGGCAGACACTTTGACGGAGCTGATTCTGTTATTCTGCTGTCCAACCAATGGGTTATAATCGTTCCGGATTCCATAGAATTTTCAGTAAACGGCAACATGGATGCAGTGAACAATTATACCAAAGCCCAGGCTGATTCTCGTTTTATCGCAGCAGGGACCAGGGATTCGCTGTTCAGGTATACCGTTTACAGTTCAGGTAATAATAATATTGAGGTTTTAGCCACAAAACTAGGGATCACCGCATCGCTTGCAAATGGCAACGAGTTCACTTTTACAATACCCACAGGTACGGATATTATAAGTGCCAAAATTCGGGTTGAGAATTTTTCGTCTGTGGTTTGTATTATGGGAGGAAAATTACAAGCCGCCTCAATGGCGACCCGTTGGATGCCGGTAACTCAGGCATGGCGGGAAGACACTGGTCAGCTTTTGACGGGCCAGACAACAAGAATGTCTTTAACATCTTTCTCTTCCTTTACCATTAACGGTTTGATAAATTACACCCGATGCCACGTAAGAATTACATTCTGATCCTTCTTTTTCTTCCATTGTTTTGTTTTTCCCAGGGGAAGATGACTATTTACATGGGGCGCTATGATATTTCAAAAGTAGATTCAATTAACCCAACAACAAATCAATTTACTGGCGTTTTTGTTGATGAGTTAGGATCATATACCTCCCTTGATGCCGACACAAACGATAGAGTAATCCAGCGTGGATATGATCTTTTTGGTCGTGTTGTTTATGACAGTTATCGAATTATTGGTATCATAAGTCGGGATGCTGAGAATTTAGTTGTGAATGTTGTAAGTGATAATACTTCCGGAATTAGAAATCGGGATGGAATGCCCGGGACTGGGAGTTTTCCTTTGACAACATCATTGAATGATACAAGTAAATTCATTTTTCAGATATCCCCGTATCAAAATAGAATCGATTTTGATTACGATGCAGCTATATACAACATTAATCTTAATGAATTGTTCTATCATAATCATTCGGGAACTTACGAACCATCAATTTCCAAGTCTACCGGATATGCAAAGTGGACCGGGTCGGCCTGGAATTTCGTGAATGAGACTTATGTCACGGGCACTCCATGGACGGCCATGGGGTATGTCACCGGTACCCCTTGGACCAGCATGGGTTATTTAACCGGCTATACAGAAACCGATCCCCTGGTATCGGCATGGGCAAAAGCAGCAACCAAGCCATCCTATAGTTATTCGGAGGTCGGGGCAGCCTCTTCCGGCCATGATCATTCTGGTACTTATGAACCATCAATTTCAAAATCCACCGGATATGCAAAGTGGACCGGGTCAGCCTGGAGTTTTGTGAATGATACCTATGTTACAGGCACTCCCTGGACGTCGATGGGTTATGTCACCGGTACCCCCTGGACCAGCATGGGATATATAACCGGGTACACAGAAACCGATCCTTTGGTTTCTGCCTGGGCTAAAGCCGGTACCAAGCCGTCCTATAGTTATTCGGAGGTCGGGGCAGCCTCTTCCGGCCATGATCATTCTGGTACTTATGAACCATCGATTTCAAAATCCACCGGATATGCAAAGTGGACCGGGTCAGCCTGGAGTTTTGTGAATGATACCTATGTTACAGGCACTCCCTGGACGTCGATGGGTTATGTCACCGGTACCCCCTGGACC
>Ga0194039_1001382_pt1 | contig 13011 bp, 12 predicted proteins | sample JunL228m_MetaG_FD_148679 | JGI IMG/M metagenome (GOLD analysis project Ga0194039, IMG submission 148679) | Anoxic zone freshwater microbial communities from boreal shield lake in IISD Experimental Lakes Area, Ontario, Canada - Jun2016-L227-8m | ecosystem: Environmental > Aquatic > Freshwater >...
CGAAGAAGGAGCGTGGCCTCGCGATGACGTAGGGGCGCGGCCTCGCGAGGCCTCAAGGGGTGTGCCCGTGCAAGGCGTGCAAGCGTACTCCATTAAGATGGCGCGCTCGCTCAAACACTCACCACTGCATGCCGCCGCCCTCTCCTGTCTCATCCCACGGCCTCAATCTGGCACAGCAAGAAGCGGTGAATTACCTGCACGGGCCGTGCCTGGTGCTGGCCGGGGCGGGCTCGGGCAAGACGCGGGTGATCACGCACAAGATCGCGCGGCTGATCCAAAGTGGTGTGCCGGCGCAGCGCATTGCGGCCATCACCTTTACCAACAAGGCCGCTGCCGAAATGCGCGAGCGTGCCAAGGAGTTGATTGGCAAGGCGGCGCGCGAAGCGTTGGTCTGCACTTTTCACGCGCTGGGGGTGCGCATGCTGCGCCAGGACGGCGCGGCGCTGGGGCTCAAGTCGGCGTTTTCGATTCTGGACACCGACGATGTCACCAGCATTCTGAAGGATGCTGGCAGTTGCAGCGACCTGGCCGCGGTGCGCCAATGGCAGTGGACCATCAGCGCCTGGAAAGCCGCCGGGCTTACTTCAGCGCAAGCACTGGCGCTGGCCGATGACGAGGCGGCACGATCCGCCGCCGTGGTGATGGCGCGGTATGAGGAGCGCCTGAGCGCCTACCAGAGCGTGGACTTTGACGACCTGATTGCGCTGCCGCTCAAGCTGCTGCAAAACCACGAAGCGGTGCGGCACAAGTGGCAGGCGCAGATGGGCCACATTCTGGTGGACGAATACCAGGACACCAACGCCACCCAGTACGCCATGCTCAAGTTGCTCGCCGGTGGCAACCCCAACGCGACCGCGCGCTTTACCGTGGTGGGCGACGACGACCAGTCGATCTACGGCTGGCGCGGTGCCACGCTGGATAACCTGAGGCAGTTGCCGCTGGACTACCCCGCGCTCAAGGTGATCAAGCTGGAGCAGAACTACCGCTCCACCAGTGCCATCCTGCGCGCGGCCAACAACGTGATCGGCCCCAACCCCAAGCTGTTTGCCAAGAACCTGTGGAGCGACCTGGGCGAGGGCGAGCCAGTGCGCGTGGTGGACGCCGACCACGAGGAGCACGAAGCCGAGCGTGCCGTGGCGCGCATCCAGAGCCTGCGTGCAGAAGGTACTTTGGCGCAGAGCGGGGCGCAGTACCGCGAGTGGCGCGACTTTGCCATTCTGTACCGGGCCAACCACCAGGCCAAGCCGTTCGAGAAGGCGCTGCGCAAGGCCAACATCCCGTACAAGGTGTCGGGTGGCCAGAGCTTTTTTGACCGCGCCGAAATCCGCGACCTGTGCGCCTGGTTTCGCCTGTGGGCCAACAGCGACGACGACCCGGCCTTTGTGCGCGCTGTCACCTCGCCCAAGCGCGGCATCGGCCACCAGACCCTGGCCACGCTGGGCGAGTACGCCAGCCGCTACAAGCTCAGCCTGTTTGAGGCGCTGTTTTCATCGTCGCTGGGCGCTGCCCTGGGCGCCAAGGCGCTGGGCAGCCTGCACGAGTTTGGGCGCTACGTGAACGACCTGGAGTACCGCGCCCGCCACACCCAGGGCGCGCAGGATGCCGGGGCCTTTCTGGCCCAGTGGCTCAAGGAGATTGACTACCAGAAGCACCTGCACGACGGCGAGGAAAGCGACAAGATTGCCGCCGCCAAATGGTCCAACGTGCAGGAGTTTTGCCAATGGATGGCGCAGCGCTGTGGCGGTGCGGACGACACGCCCGGCGCTGTCGGCCAGGTCGAAGTCAAGTCACTGCTCGAAGTGGCCCAGACCATTGCATTGCTGTCCACACTGGATGAGCGCGACGCCGAGCAGAACGTGGTGACGCTCTCGACCCTGCACGCCGCCAAGGGGCTGGAGTGGCCGCACGTGATGCTGGTGGGGGTAAACGAAGGGCTGCTGCCGTTCAGAACCGATGAAGAAGCCGCGCCTGATCAGCAGGCCCAGCGCCTGGAAGAAGAACGCCGCCTGATGTACGTGGGCATCACGCGGGCGCAGCGCTCGCTGGCGGTGAGCTGGGCCAAACGGCGCAAGAAAGGGCGCGAGATGGTGGCAACGCTACCCAGCCGCTTCATCGCCGAAATGGCGCTCGATGCCGCCACGGTGAAAGTGGATCCGCGCGAAAAACTCAAGGCCTTGCGCGCCGAATTTGCCGAGCGCGCCGAGCGTTCAGCCGCTGCGGCCGCGCTGAGTCGAGTCAAGTAAAGTGAGGCCAGGAGCGCGCTAGCGCAGCTTGTCCATGTGGCCGAATCCGAGCGGACCTTCTTCTTTGGCACCAAACTGCGCGTCGTGCAGGTCGGCCAACGCCAGCATGGCAGCGGCCGCATCCTGGTTGAAGCCGATGCGCGCCTGGCCCATGCCGTCGCCGCCGTTCATGATCAGCTTGTAGATGTATTCGCTGCACTCCTTGTAGCCCCACAGGGTGCGGATGGTGTTGGCAATGCGCTTGTGGTGCAGTTCGACTATGGCCAGCGCCTCGTCTTTTTTCTGCGCCGACGACATTTCTGCAAGCGGCACCGGTTGCGTGGGAATTTCGATGTCGGATTGGGCGACCGGCGTCGCAGCCGCCGTCTGCGCACCGGGTACCCGGGCCGCAGGGACGGGGGCAGGCGTGGGTGCAATGGGGGCCGCCGCTACCGGCTCACTCACCCCAAGGCGCGAGTCCTGCTCGGCCAAGGCGCTGTCCCACATGCTCCAGACCGTATCGGGATCGTCCTCGATCACCTCCAGCCCGCGCGGCTTTGCCCCCTCCTTGGGAGCAGGATCGGCGCTCTTGGCGCCTTTGCCGCGGAAACTGCTGAACATGGGGACCTTTGCTAGTGGTGCGCGAATATTACCCCAATGCGGGAACTTGGTGCAAAACCCATGTTGGAGTTGCTTACTCGGTAAAGCAGGCATTGAGCGCATCCACGCTGGCGCGGTCGGCTTCGCCTGTCAGCGCCTTGAGCCGCAGACCCGAGATCAGGTAGATGTAGCGCGCCTGCGCCAGGTCGCGCAGGGCAACCATTCGGGCATTTTCGGCGTTCAGAATATCCAGGCGCGTGCGGTTGCCGGCCTGGAAGGATTTCTGGCTTGACAGCAGTGTTTGCTCGGCCGAGCGCACTGCCTGCTCCAGCGCCTGCACCTTGAGCACGCCTTCCGAGACGCCACGAAACTCTTTGTACACGCGCATGCCCAGATCGCGCCGCCCGGCTTCGAGCAACTGCTCGGCTTTGTTTTTGTTGGCCAGGGCTTGCCGCACCGCTGCGTTGACGCTGCCACCGGAGAAGATGGGAACGTTGAGCTGCAATCCGATGGTGCGCGTCTCATAAGTCGAATCGATGCTCAGGTTGTTCTCGCTGCTGCTGCGGCTCCACTGCGCCACTGCGTCGAGCGTGGGATAGTGGCCCGCGCTGGCCTTGTCCACCTCAAAATTGGCGGCTTCCACGCGTGCGCGCAGCACCCGCAACTCCGGGCTGGCCTGCTCTGCCTTTTCAACCCAGTCCTCGAACCGGACCGGGTTGGGGGGCAACAAGGCAAGCTTGGACGCATCCATTGCTGCCAGTGTCTCCACCGGTTGATTGACCAGCACCCTGAGCTGGCCACGGGTGTAGTCCACGTTCTGCCGGGCTTCCAGTTCCTGGGCCACGCTCATGTCCAGGCGCGACTGCACCTCGTCCGCGTCGGTGCGCGTGCCCGACCCGGCGGCGTACATCTTCTTCGCCGCGTCAAGCTGTGTGCGATAGGTTGCCATCTGCGTGCGAATCAGGGCCAGCTGATCCTGCGCCATAAGCGCTTCAAGGTAAGCCCCCGCCACCTTGATCGAAAGGTTTTGCAACTCGCTCTCTAACACTGCGTCAACATCATCCACCTGTGCCTGGGTCTGTCGGTATTGCGCCCACTGGTAACGTCGGTAAATCGGCTGGCGCACAGACAGCGTATTGTTGCTGCTGGGATAGGTGCTGCTGGCATCCGCCAATTGGCCAAGCGAGTTGGGCGTGACGCTGTCGAGCTGGTTGCGGTTGCGCGAAAAACTGGCCGACACGCTGGGCATCAGTTGCGCACGCGCCTGCGGCAGGTTTTCGCGCCCGGCTTGCGCTGTGGCGCGCGCCGCATTGGTGGCGGCGTCCTGTGACAGCGCCGCCTCGTACACCTGCGACAAATCCATGGCAGAGGCCGCGCTGGCACCCCAGGCGCAGGCCAACACCAGACACCATTTATTCATGCTGCTCACTCCTCTTTCAGTGAGGCTGCCATACGCTTGGTCAGCGGGTGCAGCAGATAGGTCAAGAGCGAGCGCTCGCCGGTCTTGAACACCACCTCAGCGGGCATGCCGGGCTGCAGCTGGCGCTTGCCCAGGGTCTTGAGGCCATCGGGCGTGACCGTTACGCGCGCCAGAAAATAGGCGCTATTGGTCTGAGGCTCAGAGATCATATCGCTGGAGACCGATACCACTTTCCCGGCCACCACCAGTTGCGGCGAGTGGGCAAAGGATGAGAAGCGGATATCCACCGGCAGCCCCTCGCGCACACTGTCGATCAGATGCGGTGCCACGTGCACTTCGAGCAGCAGCATTTCGTCTTGCGGCACCACATCCATCATCTTCTGGCCTGGGCCCACCACGCTGCCCGACGTCTGCACCGCCAAGGACATCACTTGCCCTGCCACCGGTGCCTTGATCTCGGTACGCGTCAGCTCATCGCTGACGGCGCGGAACTTCACCTCGTCGCCCTGCACTTCACGCGTCACGTCGGCCAACTGGGTTTCCACCTCCTTGCGGTACTCCTTTTGGCGCGCAAGCATGCGCTGGCGCAACTCGGCAATGGCGTGGGTGCTGCGTGCGGTGTTGCCCAGCAAGTCGGCAATCGACGAATTGGACTCGGCCACCATGCGCTCCAATTCCAACTGGCGGTTGCGCGGCACATAGCCTTCCTTGACCAAGCCACGTGTGTTGCCCAGTTCTTCGGTCAACAGCGCCAATTGGTTGCGCCGGTTGCCCAGCATGCTTTCGTAAGCGCGCAGCAATCCTTCTTGCCCACGGATGCCCTCTTCCATGCCTTGCAAGTCGGCCTGCAAGGCGGCTTTGCGGGCATCAAAGAGTTGCTGCTGGGTTTGCATCTGCGCCGCAATCAGCGGGTCTTTGGCCTGGGCCACCAGATCGGGGTGAAAGACGACGCTTGCCAAACCCCGGGTTTCCGATTCGAGCCGTCCCTGCTGGGCTCGCAAGCCCAGATAGCGCTGGCGCACCGCTTCGTAGTTTGCACGCGCCACCGCGTCGTCCATGCGCAGCAGCACTTGTCCGGCCTTGACCTCTTCGCCTTCGTGCACCAAGACCTCTTTGACAATGCCCCCGGTCAGGTGCTGTACCGGTTTGCGCTTGGTGTCGATGGCCACAATGGCCGGGCCGGGCACGCCTTCGTCCAGCGGTGCCAGTGCCGCCCACAGCATGAAGCCGCCAAAGCCCAAGCCCAGCGCCCATAGGCCGATGCGCGCGGCATGGCCCGAGTCGGACGACAAGCCTTGGCCGACCCCGCCGTCCTGCGGGGAACCATCTGTACCCTTGGCTGCAAGGTTGGCTAATTTGCCCAATATCTGCGACTGTGGTGTGCTCATATCAAGTCTCACTCAAAATTCAAAAAAAGATTAATAAACTTTTCAGGCGGCCACCGCGCCCGGTGGTGGCACGGCTGCGCTCGCTACTGCCGCCTGTTGCGCGCGTAATGCGTTCAATACCGCATCGCGCGGCCCCATGGTGGCGATCCGCCCGTCCTGCAGCAGCACCAAATGGTCTGCCGCGGCAATGGCTCCCGGACGATGGGTGATCAGAATTACCGTTTTGCCCTTGGCTTTGAGTTCGCGCACGGTTTGCATTAACGCGGCCTCACCCACGTCATCCAGGTTGGCGTTGGGCTCGTCGAGCACCACCAGCACCGGGTTGCCATAGACCGCGCGCGCCAGACCCACGCGCTGGCGCTGCCCGCCCGAGAGCAGGTTGCCGGCCTCGCCAATCGGCGTGTCGTAGCCCTTGGGCAGACGCAAAATCATGTCGTGCAGCCCGGCACTGCGAGCGGCCTCGATCACTTTTTCAGAGTCGAGCGCACTAAAGCGCGCAATGTTTTCGGCAATCGTGCCCTCAAACAATTCAATGTCCTGCGGCAGGTAGCCAATGTGCGGCCCGAGTTCCACCCGGTCCCAACTCTGCAATGGCAGATCGTCAAGCAGCACGTCGCCCGTTACCTGCGGCCAGATGCCGACAATCACCCGCGCCAGCGTCGACTTGCCCGAACCCGACGGCCCCAGAACCACCATCACCTGGCCGGGCTGGGCACTCAGACTGATGTCTTTGAGAATCGGCGTGGCGCGTCCGCTGGCGTTGGCAAACACGTTGTGCAAATGCACGGCACCCTGGGGCGCCACACGCTTGAGCGCCACGTCGCGCTCGGGGTACTGCAACAGCAATGCTTCCAGGCGGTGAAAGGCTTCGCGCGCGCCGATGAAGCCGCGCCAGATGCCCACCATCATGTCAATCGGTGCCAGCGCGCGGGAGGTGAGCACGTTGGCGGCAATCATGGCGCCGGGTGACAACTGCCCATCCACCACCAGCAGCGCGCCCATGCCCAGCGCCAGCGACTGTTGGGTGTAACGAATGAACTTGCTCACCGCGGTTACGCGATGCGTCACGCCCTGTGCGTGTGTGCCCAGATCGAGCGCCGCCTGGTGCCGTTCAACCCAGTGGCGCTGCAGGTTGCCCACCATGCCCATGGGTTCCAGCACTTCGGAGTTGCGCAGTTTGCTGTGCAGGTACGCGTTGACCTCGCCGGACGCCTTGTTGGCGGCCTCAGACGGCGCTACCGCGGTGCGGTGCCCCCACCACGCCAAGCCCGCCTGAATGAAGGCAAAGCCAATCGCCATGAAGCCCAGCCAGGGGTGCAGCAGGAACAGCACGCCGATATAGATTGGTACCCAGGGTGTGTCGAAAAAGGCAAAGATGCCGTTGCCGGTGAGGAACTGGCGCACCTGGATCAAGTCGCCAAACGCGCGCGGCGTGCTACCGTCCGACTGGTTCAGGTAGGCATCAAAGCTGGCGTTGAAGACGCGCGAGCTAAGTTGTTCGTCCAGGCGCACACCAGCACGCACCAGCACGCGTGAACGCGTCCACTCGGCAAACGCCATCACGCCAAAAAAGAATAGCGTGATTAGTGACAACGCCAGCAGCGTGAGCTCGCTACGGCTGGACATGACGCGGTCGTACACCTGCAGCATGTACAGCGTGGGCGAGAGCAGCAGCAGGTTGGCCACCATGCTGAAGACTCCCACGGCCCAGAACTCCTTGCGGAACGTTCCCAAGACCGCAGTGAGTTCACTGCGTGCAAAAAAACCGGTGTTCTTCATGTTCACTCTTTTCAAGCGGCAGCTGCCGCTGGTTGTGCCGCCTGTTGTGCGGCCGCTTGGGCCTGGGCGTTGGCCTTGTTGATGGCGGCAATCACATCGTCACGCGGTCCGAAGGCCTGCTGCTGGCCGTCGCGCAGCAGCAGCATCTTGTCGGCCACGGCCAGCACGCTGGTGCGGTGCGTCATCACCACAAAGGTGGTGCCGCGCGACTTGAGCTCGGTAATGGCGCGGGCCAGAGCGGCGTCGCCAGCTTCGTCCAGGCTGGAGTTGGGCTCGTCGAGCACCACAAACACCGGGTCGCCGTAGATAGCCCGGGCCAGACCGACGCGCTGGCGCTGGCCACCCGAGAGCATGGCACCATCGCTGCCCACCGGGTTGTCGTAACCCTGGGGCAACTGCAGGATGAATTCGTGCAGGCCCACTGCCTGGGCGGCGGCGCGCACGCGGGTCATGTCCAGGTCACCAAAGCGGGCAATGTTTTCGGCCAGTGTGCCTTCAAACAATTCCACCCCTTGCGGCAGGTAGCCAATGTGCGGGCCGAGTTCGGCCTTGTCCCAGGTAAAGACGTCGGCACCATCCAGGCGCACCTTGCCACCTGCGGCCGACCAAGAGCCCACCAACAGCCGCGCCAGCGTCGTCTTGCCAGAAGCCGACGGCCCCACCACCGCCAGCACTTCGCCCGGAGCGATGGCAAAGTTGACGCCGCGCAAAATGGGCGCCGGATTGTTGGGCGCGCCGGCCACCAGGTTTTCCACCGTCAAAAATCCCTTCGGTGCCGGCAAGGCCATGCCCGCGGGCTTGGCCGGCAAGGCGGTAAGCAACTGCTCCAGACGGCCCCAGGCATCGCGCACATTGACTACCGTGCGCCACTGGGTTACCACCATCACCAGCGGGGCCAGCACGCGCCCACCCAGAATGCCCGAAATGATCAACATGCCGCCACCGCCATGCAGCTCGTTGTGCAGCAGCAAATAGCAGCTCAAGCCCAACAGCGCCGAGCTGACCGTGTTTTGCAGCAGCTTGGACACCGCCTGGTAGCCCCCCGCCCGGTCCGAAGCCAACGCCTGCAAACCCAGAAACTCGCGCTGCTTGGCCATCCAGCGGCTGTGAATGTCGCGCACCATGCCCATCGACTCAATCACCTGCGCGTTACGCAAAGTGCCGTCGGCGTACTGCTGCGCGGCAATGGCCGTGCGGTTGGCTGCAGCCAGCGGCGGCTGCGTGCTGCGCTCGTTAAGCCAGCCGACAAACACCTGCACTACGGCGGTGGCCATCGTCACCCAACCCAGCAGCGGGTTGATGAAAAAAATCAGCACCAAAAAAACCAGCGACACCGGCGACTCCATGGCCCCGAGCAATACCGGTGAATGCAGAAAGTCGCGCACCGTGCGCAGGTCGTTCAGGGGCTGGGTGGTACCGCCTGGCAGGCGCCGCAGATTGGCTTCAAAAATGGCGGCAAATACCCGGCGACGCAGCTTGGCGTCGAGCGCCATGCCGCCTTCGTGCATGACTTCGCTGCGCGCCCACTCCAGCATTTCCATTACCACATAGGCGCCCATCACCAGCACGGTGAGCATGGCCAGCGTCATGGAGCTGCGGCTGTTGACCACGCGGTCGTACACCTCCAGCATGTACCACGAGGGCATCAGCACCAGCAGGCACGAGAACAGGCCAAACCAGCCGGCCCGGATAAAGTAGGGACGCAACTCCGCCACAGCGGTTTGTAATTCGGTGGGCGGTTTTTTGATACTCATACAGCTTCCTCAACCATCACGTATTCGGGAATCTCGCCAGCGCCCGCCTCGGGTGGCGCATCGGCAGCTTCGTCGCCCTCGTCGGAGAACATGAACGCCAGTTCAAACACTCCGTCCAGGCGGCGCGACAACACAATCTCGCGCAACTTCTTTTGCCGAAAACCCTCTTCCACCTCGGGTGCCAGCGCCAGCTCAAAGCGCATGCGGCCATCGAGCGTGTACAAAGACAACTGCCCCGGCTTGACGCTCAGGGTGTGGCGGTCGAAGTACACCGGGCAACTGGCGGCAAACTGCAACAGCGGCAGCGGTTTATCGCCCAGGCGCGCCAGGCTGAACGGGCTTTGGGGGTGCTGAAACACCATGCGGCTGGTGCGCGACACCGAGTAAATGGCGTTGCACACCATTTGCGAACCCATCGCTGGAAACTGGTCGCGCAGCGTTTTGTAGCTCATGTGGTGCAATGCCACCCGGTTCCAGCAGCGCGTTTTTTGCACCAGCGGTGCCAGTGCATTGCAAACCTGGGCAAACGCCGCCTGTAACTCCAACAGCTTCGCCATTTGCTCCGGCGAAGTGTTCAGGGGGATGCGCACCAGAGTTTTCATATAGGACTAAATTGTAACACTCCTATATGAAGTTTTTTAAGCGTTTCATTGAACTTTTTGATCAGGCAGGCGAATGGGTCTGTATTCTGTTGGCGCCTGTGCATTTTGTGGGAGCTTGCCTGTAAGCGATTGGCTGGAATACCATCGCCAGTAGGCTGGCTCCCACAGACAGCCAAACCCCACAAGCAGGCAGGCTCTTACTGCGTCTGCGTAACCGAAGTCATGACCACCGGGGTGACGGGCACATCTGCCACGCCGCTGGCAGTGGTGGCGGTGGGCACGGCCGCGATGGCGTCCACCGTGTCCATGCCGCTGATGACCTTGCCAAAAACGGCGTACCCATCGCCATTGGTATCGCTCTTGTCGAGCGAGGGGTTGTCAACCACGTTGACATAAAACTGCGAGGTGGCCGAGTCGGGCGTACCCAAGCGCGCCATGGCCAAGGTGCCACGCAGGTTGGTCAAACCATTGCCACTTTCCAACTTGATCGGCGCGAGGGTGTTAGGGCCCACCATGTTGGCGTCGTAGCCGCCGCCCTGGATCACAAAGTTGGCGATCACCCGGTGAAAGATCAGGTTGTTGTAATAGCTGTTGTTCACGTAGCGCATGAAATTGAGCGACGTGATGGGCGCCTTTACCGGATCTAACTCGAGCAACAGATCGCCCATGCTGGTCTTGATGGTGACCTGTGGCACCGGTATATTGGCCTCGGCCTTGTGCAACACCACGTTGCCACCAATTACGGAAATCGTAACCGACCCCGTGCTGGTGACGGTACAGGTGAACGTCTGCTGTGTTGCCGTTCCACCAGTAAGCTGCTGGGGCGTGGGGCAAGCCGAAGTAATAAGCGATACACCCTTGTCCAGATTGACGCCGGTAACCGTAAATGTGGTGAGGTTGCCGTACATGAGTCGGTCGTAACTGACGGCAGTGGTTTCCAGCCCACCACAACCGGCAATCGCCGCCACAATGGCCAGGGCTGCGGCAGCGCGCCGGTACCACATGGCTAAGCCGCCGCCAAGGCCTGTGCAAGCGCCACGCGAGCGGCTTCTAGCTTTTTCGGAATTTCGTCGGGTGGGACCATCATCTTTGCAAGGTCGGAGTTGAGAAACAAGAGCTTCTGAATTTGTTCTGATGCCCGGGTAGGTACGCTGTCAAGGTCGTATTCCTTGCCTTCAACGGTAACGATGTTCATCTGGGTGTCTCGAAATGAAGGGTTGGCCAAATTGGAAAGGCCCCATTGTATCGACCGTGTGCACTGCGGGCCTCACCTGTGAGCCTTACCGGTCATTAGTCCTTTGCCGTCTTGCGCACGAAACAAATGCCTTCTACGGACTCAAAATGTGCATCCTGCGTCCACAACGTTGCATCGTGATGGCGTGCTGTATACAGAATTATGCTATCAGCCAATGCCAGCTTCATCTCGTTTGACAGGCGTGCCGCCCCCAGAGCCAAGGTGTCGGAAAGATCGATCACCCGGCCCTGCCGCATCAATGCGATTGCACGAAATGCATCCCCCTCCGTGCGCTGTTGCAGAATCCGCTTGAACACTTCGAACAACGTCAACGAGGGCACCAGCAGATCGTCCGTCGCCTCGATGGCAGGTGCAAAAAAATCAGCATTGGAGCCATTGGCAAAGTATTCCAGCCATCCGCAAGAATCCACGACATTCATACGCGATCATTCTCGCGTGGTACATCGGTCGCTATCCCTGACAGGAAACCACGCAAGGTATGCGCACTTTCGATAGGCAAATACTCAATGCGGTGCTCAAAGGCCAGCACTTGCAGCTTTTGCCCGGATTCGATGTGCAGCTGCTCACGCACAGCTTGCGGAATAACCACCTGGAACTTTGGAGAAACGGTTACGGCCAGCATAGAAACCTCCAACGTATGTCAATTGCGTGATCGATTGTATATCGGTAAAACGAAACGTCGTTCATCTAGGTGGGCAACAGCCAAGGTCTATCAACCTAGTAGTTCGTTCCATCAATAACATTACAAAATAGCGGATAATGACCATGATCTTTTTTCAACTCTTTATGGGAGTGATCATGGCCAGAAAGACGAAACGTGCGACGCTGGTGTTGACGACAGAACACCGAGCGATGCTCACGGAGCTTGCAGGTTCGAGAACGGCACCGATACGTGAGGTGGAGCGGGCCAAGATTTTGCTGGGCTACGCCGATGGTGCGACGATTAGCGAGTTGATGCGTCGGATCGGTGTTGGGCGTCCGATGATCTACAAGTGCATCGACAAGGCGTTGGCAGCCGGAGTGGGTGCTGGACTCAAGGATGCCTATCACCGTCCCCATGAACCCGAGATTACGGATGAAGCGAAGGCGTGGGTCGTCAGCCTGGCCTGCACGAAGCCCACAGATCACGGGCTGGCAGCTGAACTGTGGTCGATTTCGGCATTGGCACGGTTTGTCAGTGAACATGCTGTAGCCCAGGGCCATCTGCGCCTGACGCAAGCTGGCAAGAGCACCGTGTGGCGAATTCTCAACGAGCATGACATCAAGCCACACAAGATTCGCTACTACCTGGAGCGGCGTGATCCGGAATTTGATCGCAAGATGCAGGACGTTTTGCTGGTCTATCGTGACGTTTCTCTCTACGCCGAAGGCGCCGTTCACGATGGGCGCCCGAATCCGATCTACACGGTCAGCGTTGATGAAAAACCTGGCGTACAGGCACTTGGGCTGACCGCGCCGGACTTGCCGCCGGTTCCGGGAAAGGCTGCGACCGTCTCGCGAGACTACGAATACGTCCGCCACGGGACCGTGTCGATTCTGGCTGGCATCGATCTGAACTCGGGACACATCTTTGCCCGCACCGAGGATCGGCACCGCAGCGTCGAGTTCATCGCGCTGCTCAAGGACATCGACGCCTACTACCCGCCAGAGGCCATCATCCGGATGGTTCTTGACAACCACTCGGCGCACATCTCCAAGGAGACTATGGCCTACCTCGCCACGCGGCCCGGACGTTTTGAGTATGTTCATACGCCAAAACATGGTTCGTGGCTCAACCTCATCGAGTGCGCCTTCTCCAAGATGGCGCGCACGTTCTTGCGACACATCCGCGTTGCATCCTTGGACGAACTCAAGACACGCATCCTCAAGGGCATCGATGAAATGAACCAACTGCCCGTTGTGTTTCGATGGAATAAGTTCGACATCGGAATCGCGTGATATGTATCTATATTACTGAAACGAACTACTAGCACCGCTAATTCCACAATTCT
>Ga0194039_1001383_pt1 | contig 13010 bp, 14 predicted proteins | sample JunL228m_MetaG_FD_148679 | JGI IMG/M metagenome (GOLD analysis project Ga0194039, IMG submission 148679) | Anoxic zone freshwater microbial communities from boreal shield lake in IISD Experimental Lakes Area, Ontario, Canada - Jun2016-L227-8m | ecosystem: Environmental > Aquatic > Freshwater >...
GAGCTATTACAATACAGAAAGGAGGCAATGGAACCTAAACAAAATGACCCCAACAGAGTACAGGCAGTATCTACTCAAAGCGTCAAATCCGACAGCTTGAAGTGTCTACTAAACAGGGTACACATCACTGACGACTGTCTCATTTGCTTCATTTTGTGGTTAGATCGGTGAAAAATGATAATACAAACTTATCATAAATAATTTGTGCGATTTTGTACTTGAAAATACTCCATGATTATCGAGCGTGTTGCTAGCCATGAATTTAAAGACTTTTCAAAGCCTTTTTTATTTAGTTGAGAATGAATCAATAAGCGTCATATCTTCCGGTGTTATCTCAAAACCATACAAATCAGCGTTTTCCTTAATCCGATTATCATGAGTAGACTTTGGAATTACAACAATCTCCTTTTGTAATGCCCACCGCAATAAAATTTGCGCACTGGATTTCTGGTATTTATCAGCGATTGTCATTAACCTTTGATCATTTAGATTTTTACCACGGGTCAAAGGACTGTAGGCTTCCAAAACAATTCCGTTTTCTTTACAAAACTGATGCATCTTCGGGTTGTAGTTATATGGGGACAACTTGATTTGATTTACCGCCGGCTTAATAGAGGCAAAGCTTAAAGTATCCTTTAAGTAATCAATTGAATAATTACTAACACCAATCGCCTTAACTTTACCATTTTTAAATATTTCTTCCATTTTTAACCAATTTCTTTTCGTTAAACCAGGCATCGGCCAATGGATTAAATATAAATCAATATAACCCACATCTAATTTATTGAAGCTTGTTTCAAAGGCTTTTTGGGTGTTCCAAGCATCTAGCGGAAACAGTTTAGTCGTTAACCAGATTTCTTCCCTATGAATGCCGCTATCCCTGATTGCTTTGCCAACAGATTCTTCATTAAAATAAAATTTGGCCGTATCTATATGTCGGTAACCCATTTTTAGAGCATATTTTACCGCATTATATGCGACATGACCGCTTTTGCTTTGCCATGTACCAAGGCCTAATAGGGGCATCTTGGTTCCATTATTTAAGGTGACTTTAGTTTCAATATTTAACATATACTCCCTTTCATTTAACTCCGCCGAACATTAATGACATCATGTAGTAATAGAAATGATAAATCATGGCTAGATTCAAAAAGAATATTGAAAGCGTTAAGCCGGCTACCGAGAACCAGCGACCCTTCACTGCTTTAAGGCCAAGTATATTAAAGACTAAACCTGCAATTAGAACCGGTAAACCTATGACCGGATAAATCCAGCCCACTACACCAATAAGTCCCAGTGCAAAACCAATTTTCCCCCAAAGTTTGGACCGGTCTTTTGTAATTTTGGTTTTGTTATTACTTTTTTTTGTAAATTTTCCTTTAACTCCCCCTAGATCTTCCTTAACCCCCTGAAAAATATTAAAGTTTGGTTTTCCCCTTGCTGTCATCTTTACTCCTATACTAATTGTTTTTTTTACTATAATTCTATTAAAGATTATCTATTTAACTTGAGTAACGGCTGAAATTATCCTGTATAATTATATCACTCAAGGTTGGAAATCATACATTCAGGTGAGCCAAAAAAGAAGAGGCTTATTAAAGCCTTTTTTTGACAACTTTTTTCCTTAACCCCTATCGAGCTTAGAATTTTTGAGCGTAACTGTGATATTATTTTGTTATGAAGAAAACGAACGACACCTACTGTATAGTCCTAAAGGGCAAAAACATCACAGAACGGTATTATCGCGACAAAGACGGCTGGTTAAAGATTAGTAATAGAGGTCGTGAATTTCGTGCAACAGGCGAACAGGTTCTTAACCATTTGCTGCCCGCTTTATCGTTAGACGATTTCTTAAAGATTACAGTGACTGTTGAGTATTACGACAAACCCTATTGGCAAACACTCCTTGATAAGAATAATAGAGTAAAGTAGTCCAGCGATTGCTCTGCGCGACATCACTCGTTCTGTACTCAACCCACCAAGCGAGCCAGTTCGTACGAACAGAGGTCAATGCCTCTGTTTTTGCTTTAATGGGTCGTAATTAGTTGTTCTGACCCATAGATATACTGCTTCTAGCTGAAAATATATTACTTCGATTTTCTTCAGTTAATAATCGAATTATTGTTAGTAAAGCAGCCCTTTTTGCCCCACTTAAAATTAAACGTCACAATCCACATTGTTCAACAATCAGATATGGATAAAGGTTAGTCATAATACATGTATTATTGTGGCTTTACCATCAATAATACAATTGCTATGATTAAGTCATGTACAAAAGATATCTTGAAAACTAAGCAAGAAAGAGCCTCGAAGATGGATTAGTTGTTATAATCTATGGCGCTCGGCAGGTGGGGAAAACAACGCTTGCCCGTATGGTAATGGGTAACTACCAAACTCCACTGTATATTAACGCTGACGGCGTAAACGAAAGGTTACGTCTCCAATATAAAGGTTCACGTGAGCTTAAAGATTATTTTGAGGATGCAGATATTGTCGTTATCGATGAGGCACAACGAGTGGAGAATATCTGTCTCACAGCAAAAATTGTCCACGACACATACCCGGTAATAAAATTATTATAAACGGGCAGCTCGAGCCTTGACCTGGCATCCAAGATCAAGGAACCCCTTACTGGACGATCATGGGAGTATACCCTTTATCCATTAAGTCTTGACGAAGTTGCAGCGACAAATCAGGAAAAAGAAAGTGCTATGAATCGCGCTCTGATATATTGCTCGCATCCAGGCACATGGGAAAAGTCTTTTGACCAGACTTCGAAAAGGCTACGATTGCTAGCAACAAACTACATTTATCGTGACGCATTTGCTCTATAAACAGTATTTAATGATACCGTTATGTATAATTTGCTTCAGCTTCTCGCCTTTCGGTCTGGCAATGAGGTTTCGTATAACGAATTAGCAACGACTCTCCAAATATCTCGAGATACTGTAATGCGTTATGTGGGCCTACTCGAAAAGGCCCGCATTATTTATCATCTGCGTCAATAACGACGAAATGAGCGTTCAGTTATAGGCAAACTTCGGAAGGTATATTTCTATGACCTTGGGATACGAAATGGCCTTGTAGATAATTTCAAACCATTGCAGTTCCGCGAGGATAGAGGTGCTCTATGGGAAAATTTTTGCATAAATGAAAGACAAAAATCCCAGCAACGAGCTCAACACTTTGTAAGACAATTTTATTGGCGTAATCGTAGTAAGCAGGAGATTGACCTCATAGAAGAGAGTTCGGGTACTAAAAAGCTTTTGAATTCAAACTTTCTCCGAAGAGAACCTTTACATCTCCTAAATCATTCCAAGAACTCTATCCTGACACTAAATTACAGGTAATGAGTCCTGAAAATTTCATTGCACTACTCACAAAAGAATACCCCTATAAAGTTATTAAATTTGTCTAACCTAGACATTAACCTAGCGAAGATCAAGCTAAGGAATCTGGGATCACGGGAGATATTTGGAAATCTGCATGAAAAAAGGCCCAGGAGCTGTAACTCCCAGGCCTAATTTTCTAATACTCATCTGCGAGCATCACCGTCATCAGACGTTTACACTGTGGTGAGAGTGGGTCTTCACCGTACTCTAGATTCTGATCGAAATAATCGATTTTCCAAAAGACCTTTTCGTCTTTCCAGTCGATTCTCCCGAAATCATGTTCATTCCACGGATCATTATTCTCATCGAACTTGTTAAACGTACGGACCTTACTCATTAGCCCGTTTAAGTCCCGTATTCCCTGAACATCACAGGTCATCGTTACCCCGAAACCAGTCTTCCTAAACTCATCATTCAATGATGCGATCCTTGGAACCTCTAAATCGTCCATTTGAACCTCCTATCTATTTAATACTTGGAGGCGGGTCGACCTCCGCCTCTGACAGGAGGAAAAGAACAGCACGCTGGGCATGTCAAGGTGGAGCCCCTCCAAATCAAAATAACAGAAAAAGGGAGCACCTTGACGTGTCCAGATCTGTTCTTACACTTAGGAGGAAGGCAGGAGGTCAAACCCTCCCTTTGTTCCAACTAGGAACTATGATTTAAGTTTTATATGTTCTATACTTAAGCCATGACAGAAGAGAAGTTTGTTAAACAATTAGAAAAATTGTTTACGGCGGAGGGGTTTCTCACGAGAAAAGAAATAGGCGCTGGTTTTGGTGTAGCCGACTTAGTGTTAGTAAGAATTAACAGTGATAAGATTTCAAAAAGACAAAAGAATAAACAGTTTGACCCTTTGTTCAAAGAATCCTATTTCAATATACTTAAGGCGCTTCCAGACATTGACAAAACCTGTAGGCCTATTGGAATAGATAAGATATCTGCTAAAACTGGAATAGGTCGGGCTAAACTTAAGAATAAATTGTTAGTTGAACTAGAAGGAAAGGGCTACGTAAAAAAAGTCGACGGCGAACTCTTCTTCAAAATTAATGGCTGGATGCCAATCGCGAAGGAGGTCATAGCGATTGAGGCAAAGCTTGAGAATTGGAAAAGAGGTCTTCTTCAAGCTAATCGTTATAAATCGTTTGCAGACAAAGTCTATCTGGCTGTACCCGAAGGTATCGCACATCGGGTAGACAAAAAGTTTTTAAACTCTCAAAACATTGGTCTAATTACTTATGATTCTAAGACAAATACAATCAACGAGGTGTGTAAACCTAAATCGGAAAGACCCTCATTCGAGCACAAAAGAAATCTTGTATCTGAATTCTTCCTAGAGTATGTCTAGAGATGCTTCGAGATTACCCCTAAGAATTCTTCGCAAGTTACGATTGTGATTTCACCGTAGTTCCGCAAGCTTAATAGGTCTTCGTCTTCTGATATAATTATTTTTGCACCAACAGTTTTCGCAAGGCGTATGAAGACTTCGTCATCAGGATCTCTCAGGTTAATTACCAATGACTTGCTTTCAGAATCTACTTCTCTTAAACTGATAACCCCCTTGTAGTCTAACTCTAATTTTTCTGGAGAAAAAAGCTTAGTTTCCCAATATCTTTTCAGTCTTTTAATTCGTATCTTTTCTTTAAACTCGTCGTTAGTCTCAACACAACCGTAAAGGACAAGTTTTTTCGCCGCAGCCAAATTTAACAGCTGCCTATGGGGACTTTTATATCCGATCATCCCCTTTATCAAGACATTTGTGTCAGGAACAACCGAAATTATCATCTCTTGAGAGCCTTTAGTTCTGTATATATACTTTCTAGTTCCTCTTGGTCATCTATAACTCCCCAGTTTTGGGAGTCCTCAAGTATGTTTTTCCACTTTTGAATATGCTGGTAATTCATTAAGAGGGCTTTGCTGCTCCTCAAGGATTTTATGTCTTTGATAGATTTATCGTAAAAATTTATCATATATTCAACCCTGTTTTTTGCAGGAACTTTTGCTAAAAGAGCTGTCCTCTCAATCCTCTGGACTAGAAAATGTATTTTTTTTCGTTTTGGAACATCTAATGAGGTATTGTTGCATCCTATACAGGAGCAACTGTAGCCAATCTTTTTTAAGGTTTGCACGTTAAGGTAGTCACAAAATTCGGGGACGTAGGTCAGCTCATGGTGATTTCTTCCCACACTTCCCTTAATTTCTTTTTCTAGATTTTTTGTTGAGAATACCTCCCCCTCGGCGAGTTTGCTAATAAATCCCGTAGCTCCAATAGCTAATAGGGCCTCACCAAACCCGCCTATACTGTTAACAAAAACATTTTTTTCTTGCGACAGCCTATAGACAAGGTAGGCCAACCCTCTTAAGGTATCCTCATCGGAAGATCGGTCGTCAAGTCCGTCTGAAGTAATAATGAACGAGTCTACTTCCTTGATTACCTTTTCATCGAGATAGCGGTCGATAATATAATCTACTGACTTTATATCACATAAGAAATGAGAGTTTACACAGATCATAGCAATTAGAGGTCTGGCTATTTTTTCGTGTTTCATATTCAATATTGTTTCGGCCAGAATTGTAGAGTTTAGAGAGAGACTACTGTTCAAATCGCTAATCAGAATGTATGGCGCAATTATTACATCGGAACAAGAATCCCTTTGCCAGAGAATACTCGCGTTTATTAGTTCATTTAATCTGTATGTTGGGTCGCTAGCCACTCTCGATAGATTAATCGTCCCATAGGGAAGTGACCTGAATGTAGGTTTCGCCGCAGCTATCGGGTAGTCCAGCGCGTGAGTAATCGGATCTATAATAAAAATGTCAGACTTCTCCTTGGCTACCACAACCACTTTCGATTTTTGTGCTACGGTGTTTGCGTTCATTAAAATTGCAGGAATAGTACCTGCATAATAATTAAAATTATAGTCACTGACACGAGGTATAAAAAGAGGCTTTGATTTTAGTTCTTCCCAGTTCATAGCGTAACTATACTACTTCTAAACGATTTTTGCACCAAGGCTTGAAATTGACTTTCTAGCTCAGTGGATTGGGCGAGCATTTTATTTTTAAGTTCCTGAACATGTTTTTTCCTGTTTAGATAAATTTCTTGACTTCTAGCATCAGGTATCGGAATTTCTAACGATTTAATGTCATTGAAATTTAGCCCTGCTTTTACTCCACCCTTATTTAAACGACTCATCTGAAGCATTCCACCACGGGAAGTTAAATATTCTGCAATGTAATCGGGAATAAACTCTTTTTTGAATCGGAGAAGTGCTAAATGCTGACTAATATATGCATCTCCAAAGTCTTCGGGTATAACAGCTGTCCTTCCTAAATCTGCCGTTATAGAGAGCAAAACATCGCCACCGCGAACTTTTGTTCTTTTTGCTTCAGCAGTATTCGGCGGCAATACAAAACAAAGGTCATCGGTTTTGAGAGTATTATTCCTTACATTTTGAATTCGTAAAAAAATATCTCCCGTTTCGGAATAGTATTTAGCCCACCCACGAGATCCGCTGGTCATAAAATCAATCATCTCCCCCAATTTATTTACTTTCCAATTTTTTGAATTTTTCACTGGATCCCCAAACATCTCTAAAAACACCGACTTCAAATAGTCATCCAGAAGCCCGATGGCTTGCTTTCGTTTTAGGCGAAGCGCGTCCGCCTTATCAAGAATTTTTACAATGCGTTTTTGGTCCTCAAACGGTATTTCTGGAATATCAATGTTGTTTATATATCCCTTTGAGATATGTTTTAATCCAGCGCCCCTAAAGCCATTTTCTAAAATTGAAATATTTCCTGATAAATAGTAAAAAATAAATTTAATATCAAACTTTTTAATTGCACAAGATTTTAGTTGTGCAACCAAACAATCTGTTGAAATAGAAAACGGTTTTACACATATATGAACGCTCGCGCTTCCGCCTGTTCCAAAGATAAGGCTTGGTGAATCAAACTGTGAAACATTTAAACACTTCGAGAGAACTGGGCTTGATGTAAAAAAAGGAAAAGACCCCTCACTTAATCCATCGCCAGCTTTTATGTGTGACTTCTTTTGAAAATCTATTATTTCAGAAAATTTAACTTTCATCATACTTACAAACTTTTTAAATCACTAAGCCCAGCAATAATTTCTTGCTCCAATGTTTCAATCTTACTCAAAATAACTTTTGGGTCTTCATAAACCACTTCTTCGTAATCCATTACCTTGTAGCGATTGATGCTCAAATCAAAATCGGCTGTTTCAATGTCATTCTTATCAACATAGAAAAATTTACTATTTAATTTATTTTCAGTTTGGTCTTTTCTTGTTTTCCATTTTTCCACAATATCTGGTAAATCACCGCCGCCGTTGATTTTGCTTCGCTTGTCGTCTAGTGTATAGCCGTCTGACTGCATATCATAAAACCAAACTTTTTCTGTTTCACCACCTTTTACAAAGATCAAAATTGCGGTACTCACTCCAGCGTATGGTTTGAATACTCCGCTCGGCATCGAGATAACGCCTTGCAGTTCGCAATCATTCAAAAGCATTTTGCGAGCTTGCTTGTGCGCATTGCTGGAACCAAATAGCACGCCGTCTGGCACAATCACGCCAGCCCGTCCTCCGATTTTCAGAGATTTTATAATGGTATTGATAAACAATAATTCTGTTTTCGTCGTGGCGAGCGAAAGTGATTCGTTAATATCGCCCTTATCAATACTGCCTTTAAATGGCGGGTTAGCCATTATTACATCATAGTGATTGTTCTCATCATATTTTTTGGAAAGCGTGTCTTTTTGCTCAATGTTTGGATTGGATATACCGTGCATCATCAGGTTCATCAGACCGATACGCACCATACTTTCGTCCATATCGTAGCCGTAGAATGTTTTTTCCTTGAGATGCGTCCATTGACGCTCATCTGTTAGCTTATCGCCCAAATCGCCCCTAGTCAGACCATTCTCATCGGTTTTTTGATGCTCCTTACTAGTGTACGCTGTGAGAATGTGTTGATAAGCTCCAAGCAGAAAGCCACCAGTACCACAAGCTGGATCACAAATAGTATCTCCGAGTTTTGGATCCACTAATTCGCAAATAAGCTGGATAATATGGCGAGGAGTGCGGAATTGCCCAAGCTTGCCAGCGCTCGTGATTTCCGAAAGCAGATATTCGTAGAGATCTCCTTGGGTATCTTGGAAGCCCTGACCTGCTGAATCCTGCTTCGCAATTTCTTCAAAAATCTCATCAATAATATTTACAGCTTCAACTAAAAGTGACGGCTTGGAAATAATAAAAACTGCATTGCCCATGTGTTTAGCAAAGGGACTTTCCTCTTTGCCTATTGTTTTCAGAAATGGGAAAACCTTGGTTTGAATATGCACCAGCATCTCGCCACCCTCCATTTGTCGGAAATGACTCCAACGCAGATTTTCTCTATCATCTCCAAAAAGTGATTTGTACGCTTCACCTGTAAAATCCGCATCTTGTCTTTTTTTGATATCCATCTCATCTAAACGTTTCATAAAAAGCAAATAGGAAATTTGCTCTATGGCTGTGAGCGGATTGGATATTCCGCCGCTCCAAAATTTATCCCAGAGACGACCGATTGATGACTTGAGTGTTGTGTTAAGCATGATGTAAAATCCTATTAGTAAATGTTAATATTTCCGTTTGTAATTGAGGTGTGAATATACCCAAGAAACCGCGAGTGTGCAACTTGGTAAATGGTTCACTGACAAGATCTTTCTTTGTAAGCTCACCGTTATTGATAATAAAGTCACGAAGTACAATCAAGAATTGAATCTGATTCGACGCGAGCGTGTTGTGTTCGGCAATAAACTCAGCGAAAGCTTCTGAGACCTTTTCGGGAAAAGTTACAAGATCACCCACACCCATAATGTATCTGATCAAATCCAAAAACTGTACTTTGCGGGCATCATAGGCCTTTTGTAAGTTTTCCTCGGTTGGGTATGGATCATATTCGTTTAACGTTTCAGCCAGTTCCTCAACCTCATTCTGCGTGATATCAGCCCCTTGTTTGATCTTCTGTAATACCTCATTCTCTGTTTCCAGTTTTTTTACGAGTGCCTCAACTTTTTCACGATATTTTTGAATGGTAATACGTTCATGCGATGGCCCAAATTTAATAAATTCTTTTTCACTCGTTAGGTCTCGAAGATTAAGCGAATCCTGATCAGGTTTAATACCTTCTTCACGATATTTCATCAAAGGAGCGATTTTCTGAATCAAAGCTTCCAAGGTTGCTTCGTTTGATTTTTCTAGGTATCCATTATTCAATACCTCTCCAATAAGCTCTTTTTCTTTCGCTACAACATTCACAGACAATGGTAAGTCCGACACCATCTCAATAATTACCTCCTCGAGTGTCTTTATCTTTTTATCTTGGCCAACTTGTTCCTCAAGTTTAGCGATGGAATAATACAATACCTTAAGCTCAAAACTCATCGCCTTGTAATCTTCACCAGTTCGTGTGCGCATGAGTGGTGCTATTTCTTTTTCTAGAAATAGTTTTTTATCTTCATTAAGTTTTTGCCAAAAAGTTTTATCGACCTTATCAATCTTGCTTTTCGCGTCCAAAATGACCACATTGTTGGGCGGAAGCTTGGCGATGTCTTCTTTTAGCTTTTGAATGGTATTTTGTATGAGCTCGGCATTGTTTTGAGATTCGGCAAGATTTAGCTTTTGTAATTTAGTTTCAAAAAGACGGACAGGGATTGGCTTTGACGGCTTATCGATTTTACCAGTCGGATTCATTTGAAAATATTCAAAGTTTTCCCAGCAATCAATGATGAGGAATTTGTCTTTTACCTTGCACCACGGTTTTATTTTATTGGCTTCCAAAAGTCTTGTTCCGCGTCCAATCATCTGCCAAAATTTGGTGTATGAAAAAATTGGTTTCGCAAAAACAAGATTAACCAGCTCTCGCACGTCTATACCCGTATCAAGCATGTCTACGCTAATGGCAATACGTGGAAAGTCTTTATTAACAAATTGATCAAGTAAACCGCCTTTCCCATATACGCGGGAATCGTCCGAGACAATAACTTTGGCAATATTGCCTTTATGCTCAGGGTAAAGATCATCAAAAACCTCTTGTAATCTTCGCGCATGCTTCATAGTCATGGCAAAGAAAATTGTTTTTCCTGGCAGAGTTCCGCTTTCATCCTTAATACATTCTTCCATGAATTCTTGCACTATAAGCGCGTTCGTCCCCTTGTTGGTTACTTTTTTTTCAATTTCGCTACCTTCATAATTTATTTCCAATGGCTCTTTGCCATCGGCAAGCATCTTTTGCTGTTCGGCAATCGTAATGTTATCTTTTCTAATGCCTTCCTTTTGGAACTTAGTGCGGACTTTAAGAACTTCATAATCAGAAAGATATGGAGGATTATTATTTATTGCTTCTTCATATGAGTATGCATACGTCGGAATACCGTCATCACATTCAAAAATACCAAAAGTATTATGCTCAATCGCATCTTTTGGCGTAGCAGTTAGACCGAGCTGAACAGAATCAAAATAATCAAAAATATTTTTATAAACATTGTAGATTGATCTGTGGCTTTCATCGGCCACAATCATGTCAAAAAAATGCGGACTAAGTGGGCAGTCTTTGTCTTCAATAATATTGAGCATCGTCGGTTAAGTAGCGCAATAAATTCTTCTGTCCGTTACGATGTCGTGCTCGCCAACCTTTGGCCAAACTGGAGCATTTGGTAAAAATTCTTTAAAAGCATCAAGTGCTTGATTTCTAAGAGCAATTCTATCCACCAGAAATAAAACCTTTTGGACTTTGTTAGCCCGCATAAGAGAATCTACCATCGCTACGCATGTTCTTGTTTTCCCAGTTCCAGTCGCCATTACAAGCAGTGACTTTCTTTTGCCCTTTTCTAAATTTTCAAATACTGATCGAATTGCTTCAATTTGGTATGGTCGTCCAGCAATTTCTTTTTGGATTAATTCTTGAGAGAGTGGTTTTTCATTTTTTCGCAAAAACAACATCCTCTCTAAGTCCTTTTTTGTTGGGAAGCCATAAACTTTGCGAGGGGGACAGTTTTCGGTATCCCAAAAATAAATGTCATGCCCGTTTGTATAAAAAACAAATGGCATATCCTTACCAGAATTTTTTTGGATATTTTCGGCATACTGGCGAGCTTGTTCCTGGCCAATCCTTGCATCTTTTGAAGTTTTCTTCGCCTCTACAATTGCCACGGGGTAGCCACTATCACCAAGTAAAGCGTAATCTGCGAACTGAAAACCCTGATATTTGTTTTCTGGTTCTTTAACACCCTCAGGCAGGCCAATCCAAATATCAAGCTCTGAAGTAACTTGCGATGGATCTTTAACATTCCATCCAGCTTTCGCGAGACGTTTGTCGATAATTTCTTGTCTGGTTTTTGCTTCGTTGATTTTTGGCATAGTATTATTTTTCTCTTTCTACATCAGCTTGCTGTTGCATCCATGCGTCACCAGCCGACTCAATTTCTTTCTCTGCTGGCTCCCCTTCATCCATTCTTCTTCTTCTATCATCTAAAATTTCGTCTTCAAACTCAAAATAAAGAGTTCCCTGTGGCCGTCTTGAATACCCCAATAATTCCATCGCAAAACTGGATAAACTATTTACTTTGCCGTTGATCCTTATTTTGTCGTTTTCTACTACCTCAGCAACAATATTTGAATCTCTTGTGAAAGTGAGTTTCGACCCAACAGGAATTCCGTATTGAGCAAAATGAAATCTTGAACGCCTTTCTTTGACCTCATCAACTTCCTTTTCCTGTTCTGGCGTTAACCCGCTATCAATCTTGGTCTCTCTAATTTCTACTCGTTTTAATGCAAGTGCAGCATATTCTGGGTTCATCTTAAAAAATTCTCGACTATCTCGCGCCCGACGATCAGCAAAAATAGAATGAAGCCATTTTTCTTCTCTCTGTGCGTCTTCTACTGTCGCGGCGTAATAAACCTCAAACGGAAGTGGTACACCCGTTCGGTCTAATTGCTTGAGTCGTTCTTTAACATCGCCATGAGTAAAACCAATTTTTACATATTCTGGCATCGATTCATTTTTTAAAATGTAGACAATTTGATTCATACTTTTTATCTCATTAAATCATCAAGCGAAACGCCGAGAGCGTCCGCTATCTTTTTAACTGTATCAATAGTGGGGTTAGGAGTAGAGCCAGCCTCGATCTTGGCGATCGTGTGAAAAGCAAGGTCAGCTTTTTTTGATAAGACATCTTGCGAAATACCAAGTATATTTCGATATTTCTTTATATTTACTCCAATTGTAGATTTTTCGTTTGACATATTCGTATAACCTTACTATTATAGTTAGTAGTAAACTAGTACCTTAATCATTGCTAGGTTAGTATACTAAAAATTCGGCTTATTGGCAATACAAAGGGAGCATATCCCCTGCGCGCGCTGGGAGGGTTGGGGTAAGCGCATATAGATTAGCCTTCCACCCCTCTTCCCCCGCGCTCTCAAACCCTCCTACGCTAAAGCTACGGAACGGGCAAGCAGGCCAGCCCTTTAACCTGCGACCCGCATCCGCCCGAACCGCCGTGAATTCCCCGAGATGAGCCCGCGGAAAAATGCCGAACGCCCAAAACCCT
>Ga0194039_1001388_pt1 | contig 12978 bp, 16 predicted proteins | sample JunL228m_MetaG_FD_148679 | JGI IMG/M metagenome (GOLD analysis project Ga0194039, IMG submission 148679) | Anoxic zone freshwater microbial communities from boreal shield lake in IISD Experimental Lakes Area, Ontario, Canada - Jun2016-L227-8m | ecosystem: Environmental > Aquatic > Freshwater >...
GTGCAATCCGCGAGTTTATGCCCGCAGGCGAGCGCTCACTGATCATCCCAGCAAGGTAGATCAGTTCAATCAATCACTTTTTTTTTTGAGGATTTTTTTAAGGGGCCACAAAGACGGTGGATTTTTTCTGCTGCGTTTGAGGATTTTTTTCATTAGGTTGCTGTATGCAGCAAGTATGAGTTGCTTATCAGTTCTGGACGCATGCTTCTCGGACAGGTTGGCGACTGTGGACGCAGTGAATCCTAATGCCGGGCGGATCTGGAAACACTATGGCACGGTTGCAAGGAAAGGAGACAACACACCTGAGCGCCCGCACCGGAGGGGCAGGATCCTTTCTGTGCCGGAAAGGCTCGAAGTGGTGAGTGCGGAACTGTTGGAAAAACTCTGCAAGGCACTGCCAGTTGATAACAATTCTGCGACGGAGTCTCCAGTGGAAACAAAGGGGTATAAGAACATTGTGAAATTGCCGGATTGGTTATTTAAGCATAATATTTTTGTAAAATCCGAAAAACCCTACCAGAACGGGAGAATTTATCTCCTTGAATCATGCCCATTTTCCTCTGCTCACAAGGACGGTGCCTATGCGATCCAGTTTGCAAACGGCGCCATCCATGCCGGCTGTCATCATGCAACGTGTGGCGGCGGAAAGCAACGCTGGAAGGAGCTGCGGAAATAACGAGACAACGGAGGAGAAGTTAAAGAGCCGTGAGGAACGGTTGATTGCGGGGAAACTGGAGTGGACGAGGGCAAAGACCGCAGCAGAAAGTGCCGGAATACCCTTTAAAAGTGCCAATAAACCACCGGTGGGTTTATACTATAAGGCCCTGATTTTGCCAGTAGATCCGAAAGTAAAATGCTAACGACAAATGGAGTTCAGCCACTGATACAGTAGATCCGCCACCATTTCTCGATGGCAGCCGCAAGTCAGATACACATCCTGAATTAATGCAAGTGTAGCGGCCGGGCTTCTTATGAGGTGTTGCCATTGTCATGTGATTCCGAGATATGTGGGGATGAGCCGGAACCGAGAGAGTGTGGGGTTCGGGGGGTTGTGCGGGGGAAACAAGGGTTCTCCATGTAAAGTTTTTTTAGATTTTACAAGGTTTTACTGCAAAAAAGAATTAATGAATGAATACTGATGATGTGTATATGAAATCGATCCATGTTCCCATCATTATCGAAACCGATGAGGATGGGATCTTCATCGTATCCTGCCCCCAGTTCAAAGGCTGCCACACCTATGGTAAAACCATCGATGAGGCACTCATCCGTATTAAGGAAGTTATCGAGCTCTGTATGGATGATTCACAACCCGAACATCTCAATACCTTTGTGGGATTCCGCGAAGTGGAGATCGTCTCTGGTGCGTGATGCTCCCGGTCATAAAAGGAAAAGACCTTGTCGCGTTTCTTGAGACGCTCGGTTTTACCGTCATTCGCCAGAGAGGATCTCACATAAGGATGAAATCTGATGATGGCAGGTATACTTCTGTCCCGGTCCATAGCGGTGAAGATATTCCCAAAGGACTCCTGCGGAAGATTATCCGAGAAGATCTGGAAATGACTCTCGAAGACTTTTACCGGGTGTATGAAAAACACAAGGGGCACTAACCAGGTAATATTTTCCATCAGATTTTCCCGGTAACCTACGGGTACAACATCGGTGTGGTTGCCGTGGTGACGTGTGTATATTGCCATTGTCACGCGATCTTCCGGAATGCCTGGGATTTCTCGCGTGTGAGAAGCGAGGGGTTATGATGGAAATGAGAGGGTATTGAGGTCTGATGGGGAAACAAGCGGCTTTTTGCCTAAAAAAATTTCACACATTTTTTCCGGAATATGTCGGTTTTTTCACGGTTCAGCCGTTCAATAGCATCAAGCAGCTCTGCATTGAATGATTCCGCGGTTCTGATGAGGGTGATAACTTCCTCATGAACTGGAGAGGAGGCAAAATAATACTGCTTGTCAATCCGTTCGTTTTTTGCTTCTTTTATCGATGTATTATCAATGCCGAAGATGTCAAAGAGCAGCATGATCGCAGCAGTATGGTTCTCACACTTGATACCGCAGGCAAAAAAGAGTGCAAGTACCGAATAATACATGCTGTAATAAGCCATAGAAACGGATTCCTCGTGCCGTTCATGATCGATCAGGATTTTGGCCGAAGCGAAATAACTGTCTGATTTCTTCAGATACGCAGTACTGAGTTCTTAGCTCGGCTCAACCAGCTGGAGCGCCCCTTCTGTATGCAGTTTTTTAAGAAAGCCATGTTTTGTCAACGAACACCTCTACGCCTTTGATGATAACGTGGTTTTTGATAATTTCCCGAATCAGGATGCTCTCTGTGTCGAATGTTCCGATCTTTACACTCAGCAGGGAGTGTTTTTGAACCAGCTGTTGTTTTATTGCGATATTGTCTGTCTCAAGGTAAATGTCGATATCGCTCTCTTTTGCCGCAAGCCCTTTTGCGTAACTGCCGAAAATTATGGCAAGTGGGATGGCCTGGAGTTCCTGCACAGACTTAAAGATCCCCCGCAGGACCGGATACCGGCTGATGACCTGTGACTGTTTGTAGATCTCTGCGGTCAGGAGCGCGTTCCTGCCTTCAAGAGTCTTTTTTATGAAGTAGACCTTGTTTTTCCCTTCGGTCCGGTAATCAACCACATTGTCCTTAAGCAGTTCCTGGAGTTTGCGGGATACAGTCATGTGGTTCGTGCCGAGTTTTTCCGCAATGCTTCTGGGGTGGAGATCAGTCTGCTGGAGGAGGGCGATGATCTCGTTGGTTACATTTTGTTCCACATGGAACATAATTGTGCCAATACACGATAAGCGTAGTGGTGAGGGGCAGCCGGGTACATGGTTCAATACCGGTGTGGCGGCCGGGCTGATGGCGTGTTGCCATTGTCACATGATCCCCCGATATGCCGGTGATGTCAAAGAGCCAAGTGGCGGGATTAAGCGGGGTTGTGTTGGGGAAGAACCGGTATTGAAGAGGGGTTAACCCTCTTGATGGGTTCGCATCCGTAGTATTTCGCAGGACTGTTTTTTAGTTCAGGAGCACGACTCCAACATTCAGGCACGTGGCGATGCAGACCCAGGCAAGGTAGGGAACGAGCAGCAAGGCGGCAGGTTTTGACACCCGGTAGAATGCCACGATAGTTGCAATGATCAGCGCAAGCAGCAGGAAGATATCTGCAAGGCCAGCGATTGGTGAATGCAACCCGAAGAAGAGGACTGACCATACGAGGTTTGCCACCAGCTGAAGTGCAAATAGAAGCACCCCGGTCTTTACAGGTTTTTTCTCCCATCCTTGGGAAACGACAAGGTACAAAGAGATTCCCATCAGTATGTAGAGGACCGTCCAGACAGGGCCAAAGACATAATTCGGTGGCGTGAACCAGGGTTTGTTGAGTGTAGCATACCAGTTAAGGATCCCGCCCATTGTGAGGAGGCCCACGACTGCACCCGAGACCAGTGGTACCAGGATACAGATTGCTGCAAGTGTGGCCGAACGTAGCGTACTCATATATCTCACTAGAGAGCCGGAGGTGATGAGGGTATTGGTGGGGGAGGCTTAACTCTACCCCACAGTCGGATTGGGCAAGCCCACGCGGCAAGGGGATAAAAGTCACGGTTGATGCACCAGACTCCCGATTATGGCGTATGTACAATTGACGCTTAAAAAAAAGATTTTATTAAGACTCAGTAAAATAACCTAAAATCAACAATGATCCACCGTCACATTTGGTATGCTGGCGGTTTGCTGGATCGAAGTATTTTTTCGTAAACGGTCAATATTTTCTGCATATGCCTGGTCAATTTTTGTCCGGTAGGTGATCTGGTCCTCTGCAGACAACATTTTAAGAGACTTATTTGCCCACTCAATTTTCTGTTCGAGAAGTGTTACAAAGTGATTCTGATCGAGAGCGCCACTCATCTTCTTCGATTCATATATCCTCACCATATTGGGCAGGACATCATTACAGACAGATTCAATCAGTTGAATGTGCGGATTTTGCATGGAAAGTACTCTAAAAACTTTGATAGTCCCAATTAATAAACTTAGTTTTGTTGACAATTGTCGGTTGATGACAATAACGTACCTCCAGTGTGTATCTTAATACAATCATGTCAGAAAAGAACGGTGTATTTGATAGGTATTTAGGATAAATAGGGTTACTAAAACCAACGATTCCGGAGAACAAAACCCCCCATGAAAAACATCATCCTCATCGGCATGCCAAGCGCGGGCAAGAGCACCGTGGGAGTAATATTAGCAAAAACACTTGGAATGAATTTTATCGATACGGATATCGCGATACAGGAAAATTCCCGAAGGCTCTTACAGGAAATTATTGACACTGACGGGCCCGATGCTTTCAAAAAGATCGAGGAAAAAACGATCCTCTCCCTTCATTATCACCGTGCGGTTATCGCCACTGGGGGGAGTGCTGTCTTCAGCGAGAGGGCAATGGAGCATCTCACACAGGATGGCGTTGTTGTTTACCTGAAGATCTCCTTTGACGAGATGGAAAAAAGACTCAGGAACATCACGACACGGGGAATAGTGTTAATTGCAGGCCAGGGTCTTTTTGATATGTATACACAGAGAATCCCGTTGTATGAGAAGTATGCCGACATAACCATCGATTGTTCAAAAGACGATTTTGAGATAATTGTACAAAAGGTCATTGCGGACCTCTGAAAAAAGTTCATGTATCGTGCATATTTTTTTTATTAGTGTGCCGACGCAATGGTTTAACCGGATAATCTGGTACAAGATCCGTTATCCCACCCTCCCAAATCCAAATCATTACTCTCAATACAGGCACTCCCTTAAAATATTTATTAATAGTTCATCACCCACTTTAACATAGGTACAGTAATGAAATCCAACCGTCAGGATATCCTCGCGTCCCTTAAAAATCTTAAACGAGAAGTGGCACAGGAGTATTCCGTCAAAACGATCGGGGTTTTTGGCTCAGTAGCCCGGGATGAACAGACCGTACAGAGTGATATCGATCTCCTTGTGGAATTCTCAAAACCGGTGGGATTTGTAACTTTCATGCGGCTCGAAAATTTTCTCTCTAAACGACTGGGAAAACAAGTCGATCTGGTCACCTCAGATTCCTTAAAACCGTTGATCCGCCAGGATGTGCTTTCCGAGGTCATTTATGTCTAAGCGTGAGGTGAAACTCTACCTCACGGATATTGATGATACTATCGTTACGATTCAGTCTATGCACAAAATATAACATACGAGGATCTGGTTAAGGATCGCAAGACCCGGGAAGCGATCATTCTTAATTTTGTGGTGATCGGAGAAGCAATCAAGAAAATCCCGCAGGAGATTATCGTTAGCCATCCTGATGTACCCTAGAAAGAGTTTGCGGGTATGCGGGACAAAATGGTGCGTGGGTATTTCCAGATAAGTCCAATGATCGTATGGGAAACGAGCCGACACGATCTTGCACCGCTCGCCACAGCAGTAAAAAAGCTGCTCTTGGAATATGCGTAAACCGTTTTATTAAGAACATTCCTCGGAGCAGGACTGCTCGCCTTTGTGATAATCCCGGGGCTCCTCGGAGTGTGGAACCGGGTGCTCGATCATATGGAGTGGTGAGGCAAAGAAGTATGAACAAACAGGGCAGGAGCGAAAAAAAGATGCTCCTGCTCTTCATTTTTTATCTTTTTAAAAAGATTCAGGATTATTTCGTAACCTCAACCGGATCAATGTTCGCATCGATCAGGCAGTCGAACGATACAGTCGAAAGCCACCCGGCTTTTTCAAACATATGCATGAAACAGACCCCGATCACCACAACACCGGGATATTTGTCAAGAACGACTTTCACCTGCTCTGCTTTCACCGGCACGTTGGGCATCGAGAGCCCGCCCATGATGACAATGGTTTTTGGTTTGAACTTCACAGGTGATGTGCGGGTCTGCATGCCAACATCATCAACATGGCTGATCTTCTTGGCCCGGCTCTCGTCCACGAACGGGACAAAGACCTGCTCCAGCTCAAGCGAGCGGATGGCAAATGCGAGCAGCTCGACGAATGGGGTACATGTTCCCGGGACACCGTAGTACACAATCTGGTCGCCTTTTTTCAATCCCTTTGCCTCGACAAATTCCTTGAACGGGCGCAGGATGCCGGGAACACCGTGGAAGATTTCTTTTGTGGCCATGATAGATCAACTGTCTTTTTAAGAGATGATAAAAATTGGCACACAATGAGTGTCAAGAATAATTTTTGATAGATACCGTTTACAATTTAATGAACACGGGGTAAAAAAGGGGTGTGTTCTTCACCACCCTCTGCCATACTCACCGGCACAGGGCATGCAGACGAACTTCCCGTCAAGGACACGGGCCCGGTGTTCGGCAACCATCTCACCGCATATGGCACACGGGACGGAAGTGAAGATCTTTGCCCGCACAGGAATTTCCGGTTTGACTTCTTTGATAATAAACAAGTCCTCAATCGGCATCTTGAGGATCTTTTCGATGACTACGGACTGCCGCTCATGGAAATCTTTGTGCTCAGCGGGCGTTGCAGTCCCACCCATCACTTTTTCCCGCATTGCTGATGCAACCGGATCGATGCGTTGAACTACAGGCTCCGGGCGCTGTACAAGGCGGATCGCACGGTTGTATTTTCGATCAATGAACGTATAGGCATGCTTGCCTAAGTCGTGGAGAATCAGGTTTCCCTTACCCACCGAGCAGCCGGCAACCAGTTGGATCGCATCGACCCCGCAGGCATCGTTCTCCACAATACAGACAAGGTCTTCATCATCAGAGCGGCCGGCCCTGATGGCGTCCATCGCGTACGCTGCCGCCCGGTAACCGAGTGCAAGTCCAGGGCAGGCGTGGCCATGAAAGGCTACGGCTTCGTTGTAGGATTTTATGGATTGGGTCATAGTATCACGTGAGTAGCTCGTTCTTTTTACCGAGTGAATTACTTTGTTTTTCTTTTGCCATCAGAAAAAGACGTGCAAAAATATGAGATGGATATTTGAGGCGATTTTTTTTGTCGAAACTTCGTGAGATAGTTCCCTGGTGTCACATACTCATCACCGTCCCAGAGGAACCCCAGGTAATTGCAGGGACTCATCCACATCGGCGTGCGGTACAACCACATTCCTGCCACCCCAACGCTGAACAGCAACCGGTACACCATACACCTCTTCGATCAGTTTTGGCGTGATCACCTCTTCACCCCCCGCTGCAAAGACCATGCCCTCTTTGAGTAGGATAAAGCGGTCCGCGTAGTGTAAGGCAAGATTGAGATCGTGCATGGTCATCAAAGCAGTGAGATGGTGAGTGTGAACAATGGATCGGATGAACCGCATGATCTCGTGCTGGTTTTTCAGGTCAAGGCTGCTGGTCGGTTCATCGAGCAGGAGAACACGGGGCTCCTGCACCAGTGCACGGGCAATAACAATTTTCTGAAGCTCACCGCCGCTCATCGCGTCTACATGCCTCAGGGCAAGACCGGACAGGTGGAGCTGTTCGATAATCGCCTGGACTTTTAGGATATCGTTCTGGCACACGTTCATGCCAATCCACGGGCGCCGTCCGAGCAGGATCGCATCAAAGGCGGTCACCCGTGGTGGTTCTACGTGCTGCGGGACATGAGCGATCGACTGGGCGATCTCCCTTCTGGATAATGAGAAGATTTCCTGTTCGCCGAGCATAACCGTGCCCGTTTTAGGCCGGAGCATTGCATTCATGCAGCGCAGCAGGGTAGTTTTGCCGGCTCCGTTCGGCCCGAGGATCGCAACGATCTCATCCGGCCGGGCTTCGCAGCGGACATCCTGAAGAACAGGATGGCTGTTGTACCGGAACGAGAGATCCTGTACGCTCAGGATCATGAGTGATTCCCCCGGATCAGCAGGTAGAGGAAGAGCGGGGCACCGAGAAATGCGGTGAGCACACCCGCAGGGAGGACCGCCGGTGCAATGATAATACGGGCCACGGTATCGGCGCCGAGAAGAATGATGCCCCCCACAATGCAGGAGCCGGGAAGGAGATACCGCTGGTCGTCGCCAATGATACGTCGCACCATGTGCGGGCTGACCAGACCGATGAATCCGATAATGCCAAGGAACGACACCACGACTGCGGCAATTAATGATGACAGGAACATCGCCACGGTCCGCACGCGTTCCGCATTGACTCCAAGACTCTTTGCCGTCTCATCGCCGCTGTCGAGTGCATTGTAGTCCCAGCGCTTTATCATGAAATACGCGAGGCACGGAGTGATAACTGCAACAATAATCGCCAGATCGCTCCATGTTGCCCGTCCCACATCCCCAAAAGTCCAGAAGACGATCGCGGCGATCTGTTCGGCGCTGGAGAAGTACTGGAGGAACGTTGTCCCTGCGGTGAACAAGGCCGCAAGTGCGACACCCACAAGGATCATTACCTCGGGTGACGTGCTCCGGTATTTCGCCACCAGAAGGATAGCAAAAGTTGCAACCAGCGATGAAATGAATGCACAGATGGTGACAAGGTACGGGTTATTCACCACAATCGCATCCGAGATCAGACGGCCGAGTGTCCCTGCGCCAAACATGGTAATGGCAACTGCTGCACCGAACGCCGCCGCCTGCGAGATCCCCAATGTATAAGGAGAACTCAGCGGGTTTTTCAATACGGATTGCATGACAACACCGGCTGCTGCAAGCCCGATACCGCAGACAACCGCAGCGAGTACCCTGGGTAGCTGGATATTCCAGACGATCATCTCGGCATTGCCTGATGAGTGGTACACCAGCGTCTGGATCACATCAAAGAAAGGAATCGTGACACTTCCAACACCCACAGATATGAATGCGAGAAGAACCAGCGCTGCTGTACAGGCACAGAGAAAGAGAACTTTTTTCCGGATGTAGCCGGCATAGGCCCCGGGTTCTTTAACTGCACTGATGTCAAGATGCACAGGTTTCCTCCATTAGTTAGTACCCGGAACTTTTTGTGCAATCGTCATGGCAGACTGGGCATCGACCGGGATAATATCACGTACAACAAAGCCGTGGTCAGCCAGTAGCCGGTTATACTCAGTCAGCGGTACACTGTTTGCAAACACATATCGCTTCGTCTGTTTCTGCACCCCGGCAAAAGCCCAGAGGTTCCATTCAAGACTGAGCCACGGGTCAGCAGTGTCTTCGTCGACTGCTTGTTTGTTGATGAAAAGCCCGCCCGGGTTCAGGGCGGCAGCAATCTTCGGAATGAGGGGGGGGACCTTGCCGCCCGGATTCGACGATGAAAATATGATATCATACCCGCTGCCTATCGGATCGCTGAAGAAATCTCCGGAGAGGACATCTACCCGATCAGCTTGGTATCGTGTAATGAAACTACACGCGGCATCGGTTACGGGCGGTAAATCGAACACGGTTGCTTCAAGGCCGGGATTTTTCTGGCAGAACGCGATTGCATAGAGACCGTGCCCCCCGCCCAGGTCGAGCAGCTTCTTTGCGGCAGGAAATTCCGGGAGGGATACAACCTTTGCAGTCACGGTCTGGAGAAGCCCGCACCGGCAGTTTTCCGCCATGGACGGGATGATGACATCGCGAAACATCTGTGCCCGGTCGTAGGTGGCCGGCCCGTCTCTCATAATGGCGGGTAAATCCGCCCAGAGCCCGGCAAGCCTGCGCTGGAAAGCAACGGCATGCTGTTGGCAGAACAGTGAATCACGGATGAGATAGTATCGTGCAGTTGGACTTATGCAAAACAGTTCCTCCTTCTTCTCGAGGAGTCCAATAGAAAGCAGGCTCTCGCAGAGGAGCGTCATTAGATTTTCCCGGCAACCGAGTCTGTCAGCGCATTCGCTACCGGACATAGGCTTTTTGAGCAGTTCAAAGAGCCCGAGATCCAAAGCGGTCGTTACTGCGTAATATTGTCTTACACCCGCGAGTGCCGTATCGAAAAAAGTGAGGGGATTAGTCCCAGGAATCTCCGGAACCGCAGAGAGATCATAAATCGGGGCCGTAGTGTCGCACATCGCCGCATCCTCATTTCACCAGTGTTGAGAACGGCACAAAGCCGCCAAAGAGCGTCTTCATATCGCTGTATACCGGTTTTCCGTCAAGCATTGTGTAGATCTCATCAGCTTTCAGTGCAGGGTCCACATCGGTAAATTGTTCGGGATAAAGCGTCTTTCCGATATAGTATGCGTCAGCGAGAACAGTGTCGTAATTATTTGCGTACCAGTTGTAGGGCATCACCCCGTAAACGCGGCCGTTCTTCACTGCAGGAAGTGACTGGTAGACCGGGTCTTTGAGATCCTCTTTAACAAGCGCATAACTCGCTTCATCAACGAAGATGACATCGGGTTTCCAGTCCAGCAGTTTTTCCTTGTCGATCATCATCTGGCCCCCTCCACTTACAGAGGCTGCAACGTTGTTGCCATTCACCATCATCAGAGGTGCATATACGGGATCAGTAGAGAGGAAACCATGCGCTCCATTAAACGCGATCCCACCGACATACACACGCGGACGTTTATCTGCCGGGATATTCTTCGTTCGATCGTTGAGATCTTTTATTGTCCCGTCAATGTACGAGGTGATTGACTCAGCCCGCTGATCTTTTCCCAGGATCTTTGCCATCAGCCGCAACGACTGGTAGAAGACATCTTTGTTCTTGCCGAGATCACCGGTTGTCAGGGCTACTACAGGACGGCCACTTTTTTCCTGCAAAGTCTGTGCATCCTTGCCGGTGGTGAATGTATAGAAAACCACATCCGGATTTTGCGCTGCGATCAATTCCGGGTCACCGGTCTTTCCACCGATGAAGGGTAGTGTTGAGAGGGCTGGATTTGCCAGATTGTAGGGCTTGTCGATACCGGATGGCATGCCAAACCCGGAGGTGTTGTACTTCAATTGTTCGCGATCATCGACTCCAACCACACGATCGGCTGCCTGAAGATAGGCAATCATCCGCAGTGCACCGGCACCAACACCGATAATCCGCTGGGGATCTTTTTTGACATCAACGGTCCGGTTAGCCATATCGGTAACGGAGATTTTTCCGGTATCGGCTTGCGGTGTGGTTTTTGCATTCATTTGTGCAGAACTCTGCGTGGTACTCGGTGCAGTACATCCAGCAGATACCAGAAGGACTGTCAGGATGGTTGCTATTATTAGGGTGCTAACAATAATTTTTTTCATACGAATTTCAATCTAAGTAGCACTAAATCTTATAAAAGATTTTTGATTTTACATTAAGAGTTACGAATGTTTAAAAAGTGGTTAACAATATGACGATTATTCGAGGGAAGCCCACGCGGCGAAGGGCGGAGCCCCGTTGAACTTAACTTCATCAGTAAATCTTCGATGCTGAACACAATTGCGTTTGAACCGTTGCCTGTTTCGCACAGCTTCGCAGTGTTTACTCCCGCTCCCGCTCCCCAACGATCTCAATAGGTAACATTTCAAAGACCCATGCGATTGCATCCAATCTTTGCCGTTCAGCCACTAGATACTCTAATCTATCCCGATCAGCACGGGCTTTCCACGTGGGCGTGTCAGCATGGTGGAGGACATATAGGCGTCCTTCATCCCCGGCTTTTACCATCTCCGGGTCAAGAGGGATTGCACCGAGAAATGGGACGTTCAGATCTTCTGCTGCCTTCTTCTCCCCATCCCGTTTCCTGCCTCCCGGTTCATGTGGGTGTCAGCAGCAGATTCCCAGTGGGATCGTACAGGGCTGTGTCCTGAAAAAAAAAGATTCTCGTAAACGGCACTCATGACTTTTCTTTTCCCGTGCGCCGTTTGTACTGCAATGCCCCGGCAGTCGGGCAGACATCGGTGCATCTCCCGCAGAGATAGCACTCGGCTTTCCGATCGTCACGTTTTGCTTCATCAACCGGGCAGTTCCTCTCACAACATTTACAGTCGATACATGCGTCCGTCCTCTGCAAGGCGAAGAGGCTTGTGGCGGCTGCAAGCGAAAGGAGCAACCCGTACGGGCAGATGATACGGCAGAACGGGCGGTAGAATACCATGGAGACAAGAAGCATCACGACAAACACGATGCTTCCCGTAGTCAGGGTCAAGGCGAAGAAATCGCTGATACCAAAGTAATCCAAAAGGGAGGCCGAGAGGACCCACGCCATGTACAGGAATACCACAAAGACAACCCCGCGGACTATCATCAGTGGGACCTTCTGGTGGAGGACAAGTTTTGGCACTGGTACCTTGGATGCAATCTCCTGGACGGCCCCGATTGGGCAGAGGTACCCGCAGAAGAACCTCCCGGACAAAAATGTCAGCAGGAAGATAATCAGAAGCCCGATCGCTGCGATCATGAGCGATACACCCAGGCCCTGCACGTTGCGCAGCATCAGCTCCTGGAACTGGTGTGGTGCAAGCGGGGAGTAGATTACAAATCCCAGTGCTGTTGAGAACAGGATAATGATCCACCCGGCCTTCTGTTTCCATTTTCCGGAGTACCACAGGTACATCAGGATGAGGATCAGGACAACCGCATAGAAGAACCCAAGAGGCTTGAGAAGTGAGAATCCTGGCATGCAACGATCATAGTCTCACGATCACTTAAAATGTGTCCTGCCGGTTGTTTCCGAAAAAATTAAAATCCGGTCTGGTTTGACGGGACTTATACCTGTTGCAGTAGGATCAATGTTCATGAAACCAGTGCAACACTCAGGTCCAGGGCTGGATAATACCGGACAAAACGCCCTTCGTGCACTTCGGTTATCATCCCTTCGGCAATCAACCGCTGCATCCATCGCGTAACAGAGGGGCCGGCCAGTCCAAGGCGTTCTGATATCTCGCCGCGGGTGACACCGGGATTTTCCTCAACAAGGGTAATTATGCTGTTTGTTGTCGGGTATTTATGGAACAGGATCTGCTGCTGATCTGCATGGGCATACCGGCCATGGTTTTCAAAGAAATGATGGCCCCCACCTTGTTCCATACAGGTAATCTTTCCCATACGTACAAGA
>Ga0194039_1001389_pt1 | contig 12976 bp, 15 predicted proteins | sample JunL228m_MetaG_FD_148679 | JGI IMG/M metagenome (GOLD analysis project Ga0194039, IMG submission 148679) | Anoxic zone freshwater microbial communities from boreal shield lake in IISD Experimental Lakes Area, Ontario, Canada - Jun2016-L227-8m | ecosystem: Environmental > Aquatic > Freshwater >...
GTTACAAATCGTTTATCTTTTATATTTACACTACCACATAACTACTTACCAACCTCGGACTGTGATGTGAAAGAAATTTTTCATCACTCTATGAATAATTATTAAAAACTATATCGAGCGCTGATACCTTGGAGACCTCAAACGATTCACCTGCCGGAATGCCAACTCCATTGACGACTGAGAAATTCAAAGATGTCATCGTAGTCATACCTGCATACAATGAGGAACTGGTCATCGGCACTGTTGTTCTGAAAGTCTGTCAGGTTGTGGAACGCGTCATTGTTGTTGACGATGGATCCCAGGACAACACCGCTGAAGTGGCGCGATTAGCCGGTGCAGAAGTAATCCGTATTGATGAAAACCAGGGAAAAGCCCATGCCCTGCTCATTGGATTGAAGCGTGTCAGGGAACTTGGCTGCCGGGCTGCTGTTACGTTCGATGGGGATGCCCAGCACAAATCCCATGATATATCCACCGTGATCAAACCTGTGCTTGAAGGAAAGGCTGATCTTGTGATTGGCTCCAGATTCTTAACAAAGAGTAATGGCGTGCCCTCCCACCGGAGGGTAGGACAAAAAACACTGGATATCTTCACGCAAATCGGTTCGCAGCATCCTTGTACAGATTCCCAGTCCGGCTTCAGGGCGCTTTCATCAAAGGCACTGGAAAATCTGGATTTTACATCGTATGGCTATGGCATCGAATCCGATATGATCACCCATTTTGCCGAACGCGGGCTTATCCTTGCCGAGGTACCTATAACGGTCCGGTACGAAGTTCCGCACGGTCATAATAAGAATTTCCTTGCCCGTGGTCTTGGGGTTCTTGCGGATGTCCCGAAATGCCGGGGTGGTATCACTGCGGAAAATGCGGGATGCACTGCTACAATTATTCAACTTGGAGAAGTCACGAACTCCCTTATCTCGCTTTTTGAATCGAACACGGGAAATCTGGCGGTTGACGCTGCCCGCAGATATGGTAAATGTGACTATGTACCTGAAAAGACTGAGTACCACAAATCCACTAGTTATCCTACGATCCGGACAGGCACAGTAAAAACAGATGCATAACAAGGAATGATGTGATATGGATAATTTTATCTTGCTGCGTGGTGAAGCGGATATGATCTCCGCTCTTTTTATTTCGGATAGATCAGTGCGAATAAATAATGAACAGAAGATTTTCTCTTACAGCGTGGTGGAGTTAGCATGACTGTCCAGCCTGAACCACGGCTCGCTGTTGTGATACCGGTAAAGGACAGCGAACTCATTATCGGGAGTCTCGCTCTTCTCTCCAGGCAGTATACCAACCACGTGATCGTAGTTGATGATGGTTCCGGTGACCGGACCATAGAGGTCGCATCCCATGCAGGTGCAGTCGTCCTGCATAGCAGTGAGTATCGCGGGAAAGGCAGGGTAGCCTCAATCCTTGCCGGGTGCAGAAAGGCGCTTGAGTACGGGTGCACTGCGGTTGTATTAATCGACAGTGGGGGCAAGCACTTAACCCGGGAGATCCCACGACTCGCCGAACCCGTACTCTCCGGGGAAGCCGAACTCGTAATCGGGTCCCGCAACATTGCAGGCAGGAAAGGGATCCCGGAGTACCAGCTGGATGCTTTAGGTACGGCATGTCCCGTGCCTGAGAAACCAGTGCAGTTTGTTGTGACCGACCCGGGCTCCACGTTCCGGGCGCTGAGTGCCCGAGCGATCGAACTGCTCGATGTTCATTCGGACTCCGACTTCTTTGAGGTGTCAATGAATAATCTCTTTACCCGGCGCGGGCTTACCATCCGCGAGATCCCGATCCATCTCCGGGACGAAGTGTACTTGGTTGATGATGATGACCTTCCCCTCTACTGGAGGAACCATGTGGCTGTGGTCGTACCGGCTCATAATGAGGAACTATTAATCGGTGAGACGCTCAAAGGCATCCCGGATTTTATCTGCCGGGTATACGTGGTTAATGATTGCTCCACCGACCGGACGCAGGAGATCATCGAATACTATGCATCCCATGACAACTCAATCATCCCGATCCGGCATGAAGTGAACAAAGGTGTTGGTGCTTCGATCGTCACCGGCTACAAGAAGGCGCTGGAAGACGGGATGGACATTGTCGCAGTGATGGCAGGCGATGACCAGATGGATCCGGTGTTCCTGCCCAATCTCCTGGACCCCATCGTTGAGAAGAAGTGCGACTACACGATGGGCAACCGGCTAATCAGCCCGGAGTACCGGAAGGGCATGGGCAAATGGAGGTTCATTGGCAACATGATCCTCACCATGCTCACCAAGATCGCGAGCGGCTACTGGCAGATGATGGATCCCCAGAACGGCTACACCGCGATCTCGAAGCGGGCGCTCGAACGCATCAGCCTAAACGACATTTACCCACGCTACGGGTACTGCAACGATCTCCTCGTCAAACTCAATGTGGTAGGTTTCCGGGTCGTCAACGTCCCGCATCCGGCTCGCTACGGGAGGGAGAAATCCGGGATTAATTACAGCACATATATTGTTAAAGTATCGAGGCTGCTCCTGAAGGACTTCCTCTGGCGCTTAAAGATGAAGTATCTCGTGCTGAGCTTTCACCCGCTGGTGTTCTTCTATGTGGCAGGTGCGATCTTCTGCATTGTTGGCATGCTGGGCGGGATCTATTCCCTGTATCACAAGTTTGTGCAGGGTCTACCTATCTTTACTCCGCTGACCCTATCCATCATCCTCATCGGCATAGGGTTCCAGACGCTTTTCTTTGCGATGTTCTATGACATGCAGCAGGAGAAGGGGACGAATGGGTGGTATACGTAACCTCAACAATGACAGAATGTGCAGTTAATGATTGAAAATACCAACAATAAGCTGGCAATAACCGTCGATATCGAAGATTGGTACCATATCCCTTCTGTTTGTGGTTCTCCCTTTTCAGTATACAAAGATGTAGATGAATTTTTTCAAAAATGGGACGGGAAATATGATTATCTAACAGAACCAACGCACAGAGTTTTAAAAATACTTGACAAAAATAATGTCAAAGCTACTTTTTTTGTTGTGGCAGATGTTGCCCAGCACTACCCGGGGCTTATTGAATCAATTGCTGATGCCGGACATGAGATTGCATGTCATGGTTTACACCATGAATGTATAATCGATCCAAAAACCAAGAAACCACTCATGGACCGAGAAAAATTCGAGAAAGAAACCAAGACCGCCAAGAATATTCTTGAGATAATTACCGGAAAGAACGTAATTGGATATCGGGCACCTAATGCATTGATTGCAGGGTGGATGATCGATATCTTAGAGAAAATTGGTTTCCGATACGATTCTTCGGTATCGGTGAATTCACTATACAATAAAACGGATTCGTCATTATCCGGTGTAGGTTCATCCCAGTATTATCCAAAAAAAACCAGTCTGGAACCATATCAGAAAGTAAGAGATATTATCGAATGTCCTTTTGCGTACTATGATATCGGAATAAAGATTCCTGCTTCTGGAGGTCCGATGCTACGATTTCTTGGAGAGTATGTAATTTATCGTGGATTAATGCAAAGTTTACAGAGAGGGACAACCATTTTTTATTTTCATCCCATAGATATTGCGTACGAAAAATTCCCGGTCGTTGGAAACAACCGCCCGTTCTACTGGATGATTAAGGGACGCGTTGTAGAAAAAAGGATTGAAAAAATTTTAGAGAAAACTGGTACAATTCCGAAGATCATGTTAAAAGATCTTATTAATTCTGCTGCTGATGGAGGGAATTAATTATGTTTATTAATGGTATTGGTAGGACAAAATTCGGCACGCTATCAAAATCTCTTGTTGAATTAACCTATGAAGCGATGTTCAATGCGATAGAAGACAGCCCCTTAAATATCAAAGATATTGACGCAATTTATATCTCTAATTTTTTAGGTGGACCCCTCAATGGTCAGCTGCATTTTAATTCAATAATTGCGTCGCTTCTTCCCTCAATTAACATACCGATTATTCGCATTGAGACGGCCTGTGCTTCGAGTAGCGTTGCTTTAAACCAGGCGCTGAACTCCCTGAAAAAAACGCCCAACATTATGATTATTGGTGTGGAAAAAATGACCGGAACAAAACTTATGTCCCCTACCGACGCCATTGCCATGGCAGGAGATCATGAGAATGATTATGAACAGGGCTTGATTTTTCCTGCGGCATATGCCTTGATCGCCCAGCAATATATGCAAAAATATGGAATTTCTCACGATATTCTTGAGCGGGTATCCTATATCAATCATAAAAACGCAAACCGTAACCCTCTGGCTCATTTCTATCATAAAGAAGTGACACGAGAGATGATAAAAAAATCGCAAATGATATCATCCCCGTTAAATCTTTTTGATTGCAGTCCACTGTCTGATGGTGCGGTTGCAATCATCATATCAGATAAAAAACATGCCGACCGGGACATAAGAATTATCAGTTCCCGTATCGCAACAGATACCATTTCATTAACCCAGAGGGCAGACCTGACCTCTTTTCTGGCGACAAAGATTGCAGCAGTAAAGGTATACCAGGATGCAGGAATCACTCCAAATAAGATCGATGTCGTCGAAGTACATGACTGTTTTACGATCAGTGAACTACTTGCATTGGAAGATCTCGGGTTCTGTGCACCAGGTGAATCATCGAAGATGATTGAGAATGGTGATATATTAATTAACGGAGCACTTCCGGTAAATCCTGATGGTGGACTTAAAGCCAATGGGCATCCCATCGGTGCGACCGGTCTTGCCCAGATCTTTGAAATTGTTACGCAACTGCGTCTTGAAGCCGGATCCCGGCAGGTTACAGATCCCGAAATTGGCTTAACACAGAACATCGGGGGTATAGGCGGAACATGCGGGATTACCTTACTTGGGAGATAGCATGAAGTACTGCTGTAATCACTGCAAAAAATGCTGGAACCATCCTGTAGATAAGTGTATTTTCTGCGGGAAGGTGATCACCCAGATACAGGAAACCCGCTATAAGGTAATCGGCTATACAGAAGTCTTCATTCCTTCTACCGGAAATGAAAAAGTCCCGTATTTTGTGAATTTTTTAGAGGATAAAGATGGTCATAAAATATTCCAGAAATCATTTCAGAAATCTGACATTGGTAAGATCATCGATCTTCAGGAAGACACGGTTCATGACCAGCAGGTAGGTGTAATTGGATCAGGGCTGATGGGAGTCCAGCTTGCTGCTTACTTGATCCAATACGGGTTTCCGACGGTAATAAAAACACGATTGGAAGATAGTAAAAGGATTGCTTATATCAAAATTCAAAAAAATATCTCGAAAAAGATGAGCGAAGAAGAGGTGAAAAAAACCCTTAAGCTCCTGACAGTGTCGACAGATTACATCGATCTGGCGGGATGCGACATCATCATCGAGGCGATTGCCGAGGATATTACTCTTAAAAAGGAGATCTTCAAGGATCTTTCCAACGTCTGCAAACCATCTGCAATTTTCTCGACAAATTCTTCTTCGCTTTCAATAGACGATCTTGCAGGAATGACGGACAGGCCCGAAAAGTGTATCGGGATGCATTTCTTTAATCCCGTCCATCGCATGGATCTCGTTGAAGTGGTGATTGGTTCTGCGACAGATGAACAGACCAAATCCGCAATAATTGATCTTGTTTTAAAGCTGAACAAAAAGCCGATTATTGTAAAAAACAGTCCGGGATATGTTGTGAACCGGCTCCTGCTCCCCCAAATCAATGAAGCCATTTATATTCTCGAAGAAGGGATAGCAACAAAAGAAGATATTGACAGTGCGGTCAAGCTGGGTCTGAACCATCCCATGGGTCCATTCGAACTTGCAGATTTTATCGGTCTTGATATCTGTCTCTCGATCCTGAATGAACTTCTTAAAAACTTTAATAATCCGAAATATCGACCATCACAATTACTTAAAACCATGGTAGCCGAAGGAAAATTGGGATTCAAATCCGGAGAGGGATTCTATACTTATGGGGGTAAAAAACCATGATTTTCAGAGGGGATAGAATTGCTCTCGAAAATTTTGATATATGTGATGCTGGAACGGTAAACGGACTTATAAAAAATAAAGAAACAGCCATAAATAAATTTATTCTGGTAAATTCCGATGGACGTTTAAAGGCCAATGGGAAATAAATTAATTAGTTTAACGTGAGTGAAGAGGTGAATGAAAAATGAGTGAAAAGTTAGCTTTAATAACCGGTGGCACACGAGGAATTGGTTTTGCGATAGCACTTGAATTTGCACGGAATGGATACCAAATCATTATTACCAATTCAAAGAGTCGGGAAGAAGGGGACTCGGCTGAATCTTTCTTTAAAAATAATAATTATTCATGTCAATATTTTCAAGCGGATGTTACAAAAGAAAATGACGTGAAAATTTTATTCAGTAGAGTTAATGAAAAATTCGGACGGATTGATGTTTTAGTAAATAATGCTGGTATAATTATTGATAAAACAATTAAAAACCTATCGTATAACGATTGGTTTAAAGTCATCGATGTGAACTTAAATGGTACATTCTTGTGCACGAGAGAGGCGTTCAAGTATATGAAACCTCAGGGTCATGGTAAAATTATCAATATTAGTTCGGTTATCGGAGAAATCGGAAATATTGGCCAGTCAAATTACTCCGCATCGAAAGGAGGGATCATCAGTTTTACCAAGAGTGCAGCCAAAGAATTCGCTCGTTCAGGCATTCTTGTCAACGCTATTGCACCAGGATTCATCCTCACGGACATGATGAAGAAAATTCCCGAAGAAAAAATGCGAGAGATTACTGAAAAAATTCCATTACAAAGGTTAGGTAATCCTGAAGAAGTGGCAAAACTGGCATTCTTCCTTGGTTCGGATGATGCAAACTACATTACCGGACAAGCGTTCAATATCAATGGCGGATTATATATGTAAATGGACAGGATCATGGAAAAAAATGATAAGTTTATCGATGCTCCTTATACAAAGGTCAAGCCATTTGCTGCAAGAGTAGGAGATTGTGCAAAAGAGCATGGCTATTCTGGACCGATAGGAAGTGTGCTCTATGGTTTTCGATTTCTTAAAAATTTTTATTGTAATATAATTGCAAACATTGTTCCCTATTCCGGATTACGGGTCGCATTACACAGATTCAGAGGTGTAACCATTGGGAAAGATGTACTCATCGGGTATAATGTAACAATTGACAATATCTATCCAGAATTGGTTACTATTGAAGATGGTGTATCCCTTGCGGGGAATAATCTGATACTGACACACTCAAAACCATTAGAATATCATAAAAAAGTTTTAAAGTCCTATGTGGCTCCTGTTGTAATTAAAAAAAATGCATGGATAACGGTAGGAGTAACAATCCTCGCAGGTGTTACGATCGGAAATGGGAGTGTAATAGCTGCCGGATCCGTTGTTACAAAGGACATTCCGGATAATTGTCTTGCAGCAGGAAATCCTGCAAAGATGATAAAAATTTTGGAGGATAATTCTTGATTAATCAGAATCATTATTCAAAATTCATAGGAAATAACTCCAATAACGAAAATGACGAGATAATTGAGATTCCCAATTATTCCCTTATCATACTCTCCAACACGCACTTAAGAAAAGAACCAGCTCGGGCCTTGACCCACTATATTCATATCTTGGAAGTGTATCGCGATAGAATGAAAAATTTTAGAGAGATAGTTTATACCGCGTATGATGTTATCTTCGACCGGATACAGCCCAAACAGATTACTATTGAAAATTTTACTGAGATCAGGGAGAAATCCGTGATTGGTACCGGAGCTGTTGTCACGAAGAGTGTTCCTCCGAATTGTTTAGCGGCTGGTGTGCCAGCGAAGGTTATTAAAAAGTTGGATCTGAACGAAGGTGTGTAATATGTGTGGACAACAGAAAATTTGCACTCGTTGTGTTATGGATACTTCAGCTCCAGATATTCGATTTGATGCGAAGGGAATATGTCAATATTGTCACATCCATGATAGACTTATACATCAATATGAGCAGAATGGAGATTCCGTAAAAAAGTTTGAAGAAATTGTTAAAAATATTATTCACGAGGGGAAAAATAATGAATATAACTGCATTGTTGGAGTTAGTGGGGGGCGTGATAGTACATATACATTATACAAAGCTGTTCAGTGTGGTCTCCGTCCTCTTGCTGTTCATTTTGATAATGGATGGAATTCCGATATTGCAGTAAGCAATATTAAAAATGCAACCGAGAAGTTAGATGTTGATCTTTATACGCATGTTGCTGATTGGGAAGAATTTAAAGATTTACAGATATCCTTCCTAAAAGCATCGATCCCTGATGCTGAAATTCCCACTGATTATGTAATAACATCAGTATTACTCCAAAAAGCCAGCGAATATAATATTAAAAACATCCTGGTGGGGTGCTCTTTTAAGACAGAGGGGATAGTCCCGTTAAGTTGGACATATATGGATGGCAGATACATAAAAAGCATTCACAAAAAATTTGGAAAAAAGAGAATTACCAGTTTTCCAATTATGGGGATTATTGATTTAATTTATTATTCCATAATCAAGCGAATTAAGTTCATCCATCTCCCTGCATATGTAGATTATTGTCAAAATGACGTTGATAGTGTATTAACGAAAGAGTTAGGATGGAAGTATTATGGCGGTCACCATCATGAATCCGTCTTTACCGAGTTTTTCCAATCATATTATCTTCCCCTGAAATTCAATATAGACAAAAGAAAATTGGAATATTCTGCATTAGTCAGAATTGGTGATGTGACGCGTGAAGATGCATTAAAGGCTCTGGAAGAGCCATATCCGAACAACAAAAATATTGTTGAATATACCATTAACAAACTTGGGTTGACTGATGACGAGTTCAAAGAAATTATGGGTAGTCCGCGAAAGAGTTTTAAAGATTATCCGAGTTATTATCCGATTATCAGGGCATGCAAAGTTCCAATAAAATTGGCTTGTAAAATAAACATCTTCCCTTATATTTTTTATGAGAAATATCTTGGTGGAAAATAAATAAGGAAATCTTATACGATGATTACTATTGTTGACTTTGGAATGGGAAACCTCGGCAGTATAAGGAATACATTCCAGCGACTCAATATCGAAGCAACGATAACTTCAAACCCTCAGGATATTCTTAAAGCGGAAAAACTCATTCTGCCCGGAGTCGGAGCATTTGACAGGGGCATGCGCAACCTCAATGAGTTCGGGCTCCTGCCTGCTCTGCGAACGAGTGTTCTTACGAACCACACTCCTATTCTTGGTATCTGTCTGGGGATGCAGCTGCTCTCGAATCGGAGTGAGGAAGGTCAAGTTGGAGGCTTGGGATGGATCGATGCAGAAACGATACGTTTTGTTTTTGACACCAAGGATACTAACCGGAAAATCCCCCATATGGGATGGAATGATGTAAACCCGATACGAGAAGATCCGATTGTGAGCGGAGTGAATTCCGAGGATCGGTTTTATTTTGTCCATTCCTACCATATTTCTAATATTGATGAAAAACTGGTGATCGGTACAACCGAGTACGGGTACTCCTTTCCCTCGCTCATTAGGCAGGATAACATTTTTGGCATCCAGTGCCATCCGGAGAGGAGTCACCGGAGCGGTTTTAAAATCCTCCAGAACTTTATGAGGCTTTGATTCATGTTCCGTCCACGCATCATTCCCTGCCTGCTTCTCAAAGAAAAAGGACTGGTAAAAACCATTCAGTTCAAGGATCCACGATATATTGGAGATCCCATTAATGCAGTACGAATTTTCAATGACAAGGAAGCAGATGAGATGATCTTCCTTGATATCGTAGCATCACGTGGCGGCGATTTTCTCGGATTACGCAGGCAGGCACCCATTGCATTCGAACTGATTGCAAAAATTTCCCGTGAATGCATGATGCCGCTTTCCTATGGTGGGGGTATTACCACAACCGAGGAAATCAAAAAACTCTTCTGCATCGGCGTAGAGAAAGTCATCATCAACACACAGGCGATAGAAAACCCTGGGTTCATCCGGGAAGCTAGTGAAATTTTCGGAACCCAGAGCATCATCGTATCGATTGATGTGAAGAAAAACCCTCAAGGAAAACATGAAGTATATACCCGGGGAGGTACTAAATCAACGGGAAAAGATCCCTTACAATTCGCCAAGAAAATGGCAGCAATGGGAGCCGGGGAACTGATGATCAATTCAATCGATCATGATGGCATGATGTCCGGCTATGACATCGGGCTCATCAAAATAGTCGCCGATGCGGTCAGTGTCCCAGTTATTGCGTGTGGCGGTGCAGGAAAGATTGAGAACCTTTTTGATGCATACGAGAATGGCAATGCTTCGGCGATGGCTGCCGGGAGCATGTTTGTTTTTCATGGCAGGAAACGAGCGGTACTTATCAATTATCCTACCCGTAGTGAACTCGAAACTACATTTTCCGACACGGTGAGGATGCCATGAGAATTGTTGTTGATATCAATCATCCGGCGCATGTCCATTACTTTAAGAATTTCATATGGGGGATGCAGAAGAAAGGACATGAGATTCTGATTACGGCGAGTGAGAAAGAAATCTCTTATCGTTTACTCGATAATTATGGTTTTTCCTATCAAAAGCTGGGCAGCTATAAGACTTCGCTTGCAAAAAAAATCCTAAATATTCCGGTTCTGGACTATCGTATGTTGTTGTCCGTCAGAAAATTCAGACCGGATCTTTTTCTAGGATTTGGCTCCATTCGAGGAGCACATGTGTCAAGACTTCTTCGCACCCATTGTATCGCTCTTGATGATACCGAGCATGCGAAATGGGAGCACCTATTGTATGTTCCTTATACTGATGCAATTTTAACTCCCGCATGCTTTAAAAAAAATCTTGGGAAAAAACAAATCCGTTACGATGGATATACCGAACTTGCCTACCTTCATCCGAACCATTTCAAACCTAACCCAGCGATTCCTCATGAGATTGGGATTGATAGTGATGATCCCTACTGTATCCTTCGTTTCGTATCTTGGAATGCGGGTCATGATATTGGTCACAAAGGCATCGAAAATAAAGCGGATTTGATCTCGAATATTGAAAAATATGCACGTGTATTCATCTCATCAGAGGGTTCACTTTCCGGACCTCTAAAAAAATACGAACTGAAGATCGCCCCGGAAAAAATGCATGATCTATTATATTATGCCTCATTATACCTCGGTGAAAGTGGTACTATGGCAACTGAAGCCTCTTTATTAGGTACCCCAAGTATTTTGATTAATTCTTTAGCAAAATATTGCGGAACTCATAATCAATTGATGAAAGATTATCAATTACAATATTTTTATGATAATGAAAAAGATAGCATTGATCTTTTACCAAAGCTTATTAATAATAAAATTAAGAAAGAATGGCAGAAAAAAAGGGATATTATGCTGAGAGAAAAAATTGATGTAACTGCTTTTATTGTAAATTTTATTGAAAATTGGGGTGAATGTCACTGAAAAAAATTCTCTTTATTTCTGCACATGCTGATGACGCAATTCTTGCAGCGGGTGGCATTTTAAAAATTTTTATTGAGAATAAGTATATTGTATATTATTTGGCATTTAGTATAGCGGAGGAATCGGTACCGGATAATTTTCCTAAAAATATTGTAGAAAAAGAATGTACAAAATCCCTTTCCTACCTAGGATTAAAAGAAAATATTTCAATATTTCATTACAAGGTTCGTCATCTTCATGAATCCCGGCAAGAAATACTTGAAACACTGGTTAAATTCAGAAACGACATAAATCCGGATATTGTATTTACACCATCAACTCAAGATATTCATCAAGACCATGCTATTGTATGTAATGAAACAATTCGTGCGTTCATGAAATCATGCTCAATATTCGGATATGATTTTCCATGGAACATATTGTATGAAGGTAAAGTTAATCTTTTTTTTGAACTCAATGATTATTACCTTGAACAAAAAATTAACGGGTGTTGTTTTTTTGAATCACAGATGTGCAAAACCAACAATTGCCTAACTCCCGAATATATTAAAAGTCTTGCAATTGAACGAGGTAATAGAATTAATAAAAAGTACGCAGAGTCATTTGAAGTGATTCGGGATATTAGGGGTCTTGCCGATGTCAATTCATATTGAAGTTGAAGAATTTGTTAAAGGAGAAAATGTAGTTATTGAAGATGGTGTTTCAATCACCGGGAGAAAATTTACCCTTGGAGATAATACGATTATAAAAAGAGGAACACAAATCAAAGTAACAGAATCATTTTGTATAGGAAAAAATTCGATTATTGGTGAAAATAACATTGTTCGTGGGCGAGATATCAACATTGATCGTGAATTTTATTCAAATCATCATAGTGAAATTGGTGGAGGAAGTTGTTTTGAAAAAACATCAAAATTATCTATCGGTTATTGGTTCCATATAGGCTCATATTCGATAATAAATACTGCATGTGAAGTTAGGATTGGCAATTCTGTAGGTTTTGGAAGATTTACAAATATTTATACTCATGGGGCATATCAATCGATTTTTGATGGGTTCCCAGTGTCTTTTGCAGAAGTGACAATAGGAAATAATGTGTGGATTCCAGGAGCAACAATTAATCCTGGTGTAAAAATAGGTGACAATGTTGTCATTGGTGTTGGCTCAATTGTCGGAAAAGATATTCCTTCAAATTGTTTGGCGATAGGATCACCCTGTAAAGTAGTAAAAGAGAATCAGTATCCAAATCCAATTTCCATTGATAATAAGATTGAGATAATAAATAAAATCAATAAATTATGGGATCTTGAATTAACGATGATAGATTTTGGAATGTACAAAGTAGATGATGTATGTATTAATTTAATCAATCATTCATTTGTTGGTAAGGTAAGTTCAAAAAGCGAGCGTTGTCGAAATCTTTTACGAAGATGGGGCATACGGTTTAAAGTTGAAAATATTGATGGGGTGTATAATGA
>Ga0194039_1001390_pt1 | contig 12974 bp, 13 predicted proteins | sample JunL228m_MetaG_FD_148679 | JGI IMG/M metagenome (GOLD analysis project Ga0194039, IMG submission 148679) | Anoxic zone freshwater microbial communities from boreal shield lake in IISD Experimental Lakes Area, Ontario, Canada - Jun2016-L227-8m | ecosystem: Environmental > Aquatic > Freshwater >...
TGGACATAAACTTCTTCATGTTTTGTTGCTCCTTTCAGTTTTTAGTTATGTTCAGTTATTGCACTTGGTGTGCCAAAAACTCCACCGTCAAATATAGAAAGATAAATCAACTGGTTATAAAAATAGCTCGTTTAAGGCCAGTATTGAGCATCGCATAATTGGGGAATTGGACACCAAGTCATGAGGAATTATTCCCTTGTTTATGATCCCGCGAGATCATTCTTCGTTACCCGGGAGTAGAGGCAGTTGCTATCGTCGTTTTGCGCAGGGTGCGCTGCTGACAGGCCATTCTGCATTCCTTCACCAAGCCACATTTCCAGCTCAAGCCTCATTCCCTGGGTATGGTTTTTCAATATGCTTATGCCAAATGTCCTCCTTTACGTTTAGCTCCTGCAACGTAACCGACAAGGGTTGGCCACCATTCCAGAAGTGATATTTTTGGTCGATTTTGAAAGGAATGACAATTGTTCCGTTAGCATCTATGTAAGGTTTGTCCTGATCGTTCATATTGTTGATTGTCCTTTTTCTTTGATATTTTTACCGGCAAAATCAGGCGGGGAGCATAGCGGAAACAACCGCCGAGGTCAAAAGAAAAAGGCTCTGAGTCAGATGATGACAGGGGCTTCGGTATGTTCATGAATAAACTAAGGGCGGAGTCTATTCAGCTCCGCCCTTAACCCGAGAGAGGCAGGTTTTTTGTAGCATCCGGTCTCTTTACCTCTCTCGACAACTGCTGCCGCTATGGCAGACTTTATGTTTTCTTGGATTTCAGCCTTTCTTGTATTGATAAGGCGTAGCCATCGGGTCAATCCAACCCTTGAAAGCTTTCTTTTCCCTCTTCATGATCCTTGCCTCCTCTCTCTTAAGTTAAGAATCGTTATCGTGGCAGCTTACTAAATAACAGCCTCAATGATGGTTGACTCGTAGCACTCGGTTTCAACTTTTACGCCCTGGAATGCTTTTTTTTCCTCTGGTTTTGCAATTTTCTTCATGATCCTTGTCTCCTCTCTCTTAAGTTAAAAATCGTTATCTTCGTGTCTTCTCCTAATCTACTTGGTCCCGAACGGTGTGCTCATGGGGTCCAACCAGGTCTTGCCAGCCTTCTTAGCGAATTTCTCTTTGTCTTTGGCTCCTGTCGTCTTCATGGTAGTTTCTCCTCTCTCTTTTTGATACGTTTTATAATCCTTTGAGACCTGCCATATGGTGAAGGCTGGTCCTGTTTCTTTCTATTGTTTTCCCAAGGATATCTCTCTGCGGATTGAACTCGATTTTTTCGTTGATGGTTGTCATGGTCTTTATGTCTCCTCTCTCTTTCTTTCGGCCCTAAGATAATCCCGAAAGCTATTTTTAACAATCAGGGTAATGATGAATATGGGATGAGAAATGGGCGTTTAAACGGCTCAGGATTATTGCTGTTGGAGATCAGGCTTTGTCTGATAGGGTAATGGCATAACGGCAGAGATTCAATTCCCTGCAAACATGCCGGCGCGAGCTGCAACCGGGATCATGGAAATAAGCGCTGAAAGAATTTATCAGCCCTTGTGAATTTCATTTCCCATCGTTTCGTTCAAGCTTTTTTAAAGCTTCATTAAAAAAACATCCATCATCCGTCCTGCAAAACATCGCCCTGCCCTACTCTGTTTTCATTTATATCTATCCGTAACATGCACTTACGATATGTCCAAGTTCACTTCATACAACTTGGCACGCTTTACGCAATGTATAAAGTCAAACGAAACAAATAAAAAAATAGACATAGGAGGACACAGATCATGAAAAAGACATTAGGAACGATGGTAGCGGCAATGGTAGTGGTTCTTTTGACGGGAACTTTCGCAATGGCAGAATACGCAGCAGCCGGTGTGGCTAACTTCCCCTACTTCCAGCTTGGTTGCCTCATTATCGGTGGGATGACCATAATCTCCCTGAAACACAAATATGAGAAGATGTACACGGGAGAAGTCGCCGGAGTTTTCGCCCTCTACACCGTCCTGATTGCTCTCTTCACCAATCCGGTGATCGAAGGAATCAAGAACCTGGTCGGCTAAGTAATAAGATAGATAAATTGAGGAAAGGAGGAACAGTTCATGGCAACAATGCAAGAGACAAAAAGGCCCCCATTGAGCAAGTTTAACCCTGTGATGATCGTCAGCGCCTACGGATTTGTGATTGCCATCGCCTCCTTAATGTTCTTCTACATCGGCTTCAGGATCGACCAGTATTTCGGGACAGCCCCCAACTTCATGTTCGGGATGTTCTTTCTGGCCCTCTTCCTGACCATCGGGAGATTGTATCAGGAAGCCTGGCTGAGACGAAAAGAGGTTTGATAATTCTTCTGAATAAATAAAGACACTGTCTTTTGAAAGTCTGTGTCCCTTTAAAAAGCCCTCTGACGAAACCGGTTCATCAGGGGGTTTTGCTTTTCCGGAAAACTCCATGGAAGAGCAGCAAGATGCGGCGCCTGCCATTGTGAAGATGTCCGGTCACAGGTGGGGGGATTTTCAAGTGGCCACCGGGGCCAATTCTGTGATTGACGGATTTTCCATGATGTGAGAGAGGCATCAGCCATCGACTCATTTAACCTGTTAAGAAGGGATTGCAACATCTATATCCGGCATGGTATCATTTTCTTGTACACGTTCTGAAACAATCTAACATCTGGAGACAACAATCATGACCAAATCAGACTTTATCGCAGCACTGGCCAATAAAGAAAAGCTGACCGATAAACAGGCAACGGACATCATCAATCAAATCCTCGGAGGATTTAGGGATTCGCTGAAAAAGGGAGACAGAATTGAAATCAGGGGATTCGGGAGTTTTTCTGTGAGGGAATACAAGGCCTACACAGGAAGGAATCCCATAACCGGTAAGAATGTGGGCGTGAAGCCGAAGAAATTGCCTTATTTCAAGGTGGCGAAAGAGTTGCGGGGGATGGTAGACAAATCGAAAGAATAACACGTTGCCCAGGGAGGGAAATGAACATGGATGCAAAAGAAAAGATGGTTCTGGATGCAATGATAAAGGAAGGCAAGCCCATGCGACCGGGAGACATCGCCAAGAAAGCTGACATGGACAAGGATGAGGTCGCCAAGATCATTGACAAGCTCAAGAAGGAAGGGAAAGTGTCGTCGCCGAAACGCTGTTTCTATGCGCCGTTGTAAAAAGGTAAACTTATATGAAACTGAATATTGGATCTATTGCGCCAGAATTCACGGCAAAAGATATTGACGGCACAGGAATTTCTCTCTCTCGCTTGCACCAAGAAGGCCCTGTCGTACTTGTATTTCTGAGAGGTTTCAGCTGACCGTTTGCCAGAAAGCATCTGGGGCAGATGAAACGAGATATTAAGCAATTTACGGACAGGAAAGCCCAGATCGTCGTTATAGTTCCTCATGGCGCGGAGAAAACCAAAAGCTACTGGGAAAAAGAAAACCTCCCCTACACAGGTATTCCTGATCCTGATGGAACATTGGGAAAGCTCTACGGTCAGGAATGGAACCTGATAAAACTGGGACGAATGCCGGCGCTGTTTATCATAGACCAGAAAGGCTCCATAGCTTTTGCCCAGTACGCAAAGAATATGGCTGATATTCCTGAGAATAGAGGGCTGTTTGAGATCCTTGATGGATTGAAATGAATGATGGATAAAGGATTTTCTGTCGGCAAGAGCAGGATTATATTTCAGAAGCTTATCCAGACAGTGATCATGATATTTAAATAATGATTATAAAGTCTTTCAAAATAGCATTTACAGGACTTTCTCTGTTGATGCGTCCAGAGTATATAGAAAATTAACCGGGTGACAGGATCATGAAAATGTTTTCAGCATTTCTTGCCGCATCCATCATTTTATTTGGATCTCTATGTAGCGCCCAAGCCATGATTGACATGAAGGACGAAGCAGGGGTGAAATACAAACAGGCCGATAAAGAGATGAACAGGATCTACAAGCTGGCAACCGCAACTCGCGACAGCGCCGGTAAAGATAGCTTAGCAGAGTAAAATGTCTATTATTGCCCTGTCCAGTTTTTTGTAAGAGGTATACTTAATGAAGTTAAAGATGTGCATCAGCCCTCGGGATCTGCTTCCCCAGACCGTTTCCCGTGCATCAGGTCCACAAGGGACTTGTTGAGCCGGGCGCGGGTTTCGTGGCTTTCGTAAACACGAGTAATGTAACCTACATGGAGTTCGATGCCATTGGCTATTGGAACCACGCTTATCCGTGGAACGGCCGAAAAGGACTGTACACGATAGCGATTGGTGGCACTGCTCCATTCCTGCTCGGCGAGCTTTGCATTAGCCTGGGTCATCTCCTCCACCTGCTTCTGGATAGCGTCGATAAAAGGGTAAAGATCCTGTCCGGAAGGAACGGCCACCTTCAGCTCATCCCACATCCATTGGCCAGATGTCGAGAAGTTGAAGAAGTGACCCTCGATAGCAAAGCTATTTACGAATGAAACCCGCCGGCCAGTAGGATGTGCGGAATCGCTTAAGCTGCCGGTTTCCATCAGCACGGTACGGAACAGATTGACCTCCATGACCTCACCGGCAACACCTTTGATCTCGACCCAATCCCCCACGCGGATACCGTTGTTGCCCATCAGCACGAACCAGCCAAAGAAGGCCACGATGAAATCCTTCAGGGCCACTGTAAGGCCCGCACCAGCTAGACCCAGAAGGGTCGTCATCTGGGAGGGAACCCCGATGACCACGAAGAAGATTAGCAGAAAGCCCAGAATCTGGAGCACGAAAATAGTCACGGTTCGCATGGTAGCTGCGCTGATCCGCGCCTTGGCAACCCCGGTGAACAGATGCTCGATGAGCAGCGTCCCGAAGAACATCATGCTCAGTATCAACAGGATAACTGTCAAGGACTTGAGCACCTGATGCAGGGCTGAACGCCGATGGGCTTCCACCACTGTCGTCCAGTCTCCGTAAACTTCTGATAAGTCTTTGATAAACTGAAGCCGTTTGCCCAGATCGTCTATGGTTCTTTTTTCGCTCATGAAGCGCTTTAGAGTCTGGAGAGTTGCCTCGGAAAAATCCTTGGATGATCCGCCATCAGCTTTTGTTTCTCCTTGGGCAAAACTCGCAGCCTTGCCTTTGACCGATTCATGTTCTTCCTTTGCCAGCTTGATCTTTTTTGCTAAGGTGTCCCGCCGCTTGCTCATGCGCTCAATTTTGGCCTGGGCTTCCTGTTGAGCCTGTCGGATTGCTGTCAGCTTTGATTGCTGCCACGACCACACCGAGATCCTCGCAACCAGGCTGTACGAAGAGAACTGCGAAACTGGCCCATGTCCAGCTACGATCAAGGAGCTGTCTCCCTGGGCGGCCTGGTAGGCGGCCTTCAGGCGACGGATTTTGGCCTGCACATCCCCGCCTGCGCGATCCAGATTTTCTTGGGCTTCATCCAAGTCGTTTTTGTTAAGTTCGAGCTGAGCCTTGGCCACTTCTAACTGTTCTTCGAGGATCTCCTGATCATGTTCCCTGGCACCGGCTAAACGCTCCTCTATCGCTTTGATGCGCTGCTTGTCACTTTCCACGACATCCTTGCTTTTATCCCTCAGCTCCAAAATGGTTTTCATCTCGGGACTTGGCGCAGGAGCATTCTCAACGACTCTGCGAAGCGAATTGGCCAAGGCCAGATCCAATTCGTGGTCGGCTAATCGTAGGGCTTGGCGGGAAAACTCTTGCTCCTCCAGAGCAGTGGCTAAGGTTGCCAAGTGTCGGGCAGTCAAGAGGAGCTTCGTATCCACCAAACGTTCCTTCACCGGGGGAGTGCCCTTCTTTGTCGGTTTGGCCGATATTTCGGCATCCGATCCGGAATCCCGAGTAGCCAGCATCCCAGCGACGGCTATGGCCACGAACACCAAAAGAAGAACTCCAATGATTAGGTTGATCTTTTTCATGGTGCCCTGAAGTTTAAGATTTACTGAATTCAGGAATTTTTCCATGCCCATACCCTTCATAAAATTCACCCTCTATAAACCGCATAAAATAAATCATTATCATCACAAACTCAGAAAAGTCCAACGGATTGTTGCCCTGAGCACTCGTCCAGCCCACGCCCTTCTAATCCTTGCTCATGGATATCGATGCGCCTAACATACCTGAGAATGCCAGACCTCCGGAGGGCTGATTCTATATGAATGGAGACCTCAACCAGAGCCTCGACGGGTATAGGTAGGCCCCCCTGGGGATAGCGGTTCTGAGATGAGATAGGAGTGGAATCATCCCTCTCGTCATTATCCATTTCATTATCTGCTTTATTTTATTATTCTCTTTCTTGCCAAGCATTGCAAATGCAGCTCAGGAGTGGCGCACAGCCCTGGTGATCGGCAATGGCAGTTACAGCTCCGGTCCGTGCTAAAGAATCCGGTTAATGACGCCGCTGATATGGCCATCAACCTCCAGAGACTTGGTTTTTCCGTAACACTGAAGAAGAACGCCAGCCACCAGGAGATGTAGGATGCACAGGTGGAGGATTTTCAAGTGGCCACCGGGGCCAATTCTGTGATTGACAGATTTTCCATGATGTGAGAGGGATATCATCAATCGACTCATTTGACCTGTTAAGAAGGGATTGCAACATCTAAATCCGACATGGTATCGTTATCTTGCACACATTCTGAAATAAATAACATATCGGATTCCAACCTCCGCGGGAATGACCGGACGAGGCAGCATTCGACTTACTGAAAAGCGCGGTAACGAATAGATAAAAAAGGAGGGGCGTGATGAGATTCAATAAAACTACTGCATTATTTTTGTCATTGTTTTTGTTATTGATTGGTGCGGCGGTTGCGGTTGCCGCGGAGGTAACGCCGGCGGAAGGGACGAAAAAGGTAGAGCAAAAAGTTGAGGAGGCAAAACCGACTACCGATTTGACGATCAGCGTCCTGAGCGCTTATATTTCCAAAGGCGACGAAATGTCCCGCAACAGCATTGTCATTCAGCCCCAGATTGCGCTTGGTTACAAGGGTTTTTCCCTCACTATCTGGGGGAACCTGGATACGCGGCCCTATCTTGCCGAAACGTCAACCTATAAGGGAGATACAAGGCATAACTGGACGGAGACGGATTTGACCCTTGCGTACAATCGGTCTTTCGGGATCGTGAACACAGGGATTGCTTACGCCTATTTTGGAAACGCCGCCTATTGGAACTCGGACAACACCGGCATCGGACCGGACCTGAAGGATGACCAGGAAGTCTCCCTGTCGCTGGGCCTGAATACGATCCTTGCGCCCAACCTCAAGGTGGCGCGGTCCTTCGACAGCACCCAGATCTGGTATATGCAGCTGGGCCTGTCTCATACCTTTGAGATCAACAAAGTCGTCGGGGTGACGCTTGCCGCCTCGGGCAGTTACCTGATCAGCCAAGATGACAGCCGCCTGAAGGTCAACAGCGATGGAACGGATAGGCAGTCGGACGGATCGAAGAACAGCCGGTACAACAATTTCCACGACGCCGTAGTTTCGTTGAATCTCCCCATCAAGCCGACTTCATATCTGACGATCACTCCCCAAATCTCTTACAATTTCCCTATGGGCGATGATGCGAAATATGACATGAAGTACAGAAGCATGCAACAGGATACGACCTTTGTCGATCGTCAGAGCTCCTACCTGGTAGGCGGGGTATCCGCGGCCTTCAATTTCTAATTCCGCCAGGGCGTTGAATACGGAACAAAAGGTGCAAATTTTTGCTCGTGATTTTTCCTGCGAGAGGTAGTACACTCTATGCTAAGAGATGTGCTCGGCGATTTAGACAGGTATGCTATTTTCTCTAGCTAATAAACGGCCCATGATGAAATTTTTTATGGGGCCGGAGATATTTTCCTTAGCAGTCCAGGCCGGTTAGCGAACGAGGAGATTTCATATGAATGTTGATGAGCATCCGATTGACTACTCCCATCAGGATCCCGATACAGCTTTGAAGGATATAGCGGCTATGTCCGCCACACCTGTCAACCCGTTGGTGCTCGAGCCACCCTATGTGGGAATTGCCACTTTCTACCGTTTACCCCATACAGAATCTCCGGAAGGATTGGATATCGCAATAGTTGGAGTTCCTTATGACGGTGGATTGACCGGCCGTACGGGCACATGCGGTGGTCCGCGTGCCGTGCGCGATTCATCATGTATTGTCGGTGGCTACGAGCACCAGATGAACATCATGCCCAGCGCGATATGCCGCTGTGCCGATCTAGGCGATGTACCCATACACAACCGCTATAACCATGATGAAACAATAGGCGAATTGGAAGTGTACTACCGGCACCTTGTCGATGCCGGCATTATCCCGCTCACGTGTGGTGGTGACCATTCCATTACATTACCTATTCTCAAAGCCATCGGAGCAAAACACCCGGTAGGATTGATCCATTTCGATTCACACTGTGATACCGCCAGCGCCAGGCATCATGGAAGCAGGTTCCACCATGGCGCGCCATTCAGGCAGGCTGTCGAGGCCGGTGTACTTGATCCTGGACGCACAGTCCAGATTGGCATAAGGGGCAGAAGCGAGTTGTTGTGGTCTTTCTCTTATGAGTGCGGAATGAGAGTCATTCATGTGGAGGAAGTTTATGAAATAGGCTGGAAGAAAGTTGTGGAGGAGGTCTGCCGAATCGTCGGCGCCGGGCCAGTTTATCTAAGCTTTGACATTGATTGCCTCGACCCCGCATATGCGCCGGGAACGGGCACACCAGAGGTCGGCGGGATCACCAGCTTCGAAGCCCAGCAGATGATTCGTGGTTTGCGTGGCTTGAACTTCGTAGGAGGTGATCTCGTGGAAGTGTCACCACCCTTCGATAGTGCCGGTATAACGGCCTTGGCCGGCGCGGACCTTCTATTCCAGATATTCTGTGTAGTCGCCGATTCTGTCGCAAAGAGAAAGGCAGTTGGCAACAAGCCATGATCGAGGCTTGTATTAACCTGCGCAGTTAACCCAACTTTGCGATCACCAGAATATTATCGAATAATATTCTGTACTTGAATTTTACTATTTAGGCTCTACATCTTTTCAAAATCTCACGGAATAGTATTGATCGTTTTCCCTCTTATTTTACCTTATCACCGGATTTGTCGGAAGACACATCGGCACCCTCCTGAAGGGTAAAGCCTGTCGCTGGAACCAGCGCAATATCATGCTCAATGAACTTCTGGCGAATAATCGACCAGAGTTGTTCCTTGGCCTGGGATTTTTTCGGAAGTATTTTTACCCGGTAGCCGACCGAATAATGAGCCACCCAGTGGCCGGTGATGTTGACGATTCCCTTATAACGAGGTTCGGGGGCATACATCGGATCATCCTTGCCGATAATGGCCTTACTCTGAGCCACCGCTTCCCTGATGATAGCCAGCACCTTTTCCGGATCATCTTCGGGAGACGTATAGATGTTGGTTTCTGCCGCAATACCGTGGGGCACTTCGCTGTAATTCTCCATGAACGCCTCGGAAACCTTGGAGTTGCCCATGATAAGCGTCTGACCGTCATTTGATTCGATCCTCGTCGTGCGCCAGGTGATATCCTTCACCTGACCAAGCATATTGTTGATTTTGATGTAGTCCCCCACCTTGAAAGGTCGTTCGATATTCAGGATAATCCCTGAAAAGACGTTTGCAATGTTTGACTGAATAGCCAGACCGATAACCATTGCCAACACTCCGGAGGTCGCCAGTAGGCTGGTCAGAGTTTTTTCAAAAACAAATGCAGTGATTCCGGCGACAGCCAGGGCAAACAACAACAGGCTGACAAAGAACTTCATAACATTTGGTACCTTGCGCTGTGTCCTGATTTCAAGGGTATCCCATACAAATCGCCGGATGGCCTTGTCCGCCAGCCAGGCGGCAAGTATCCACCAGAGGCTTTCATAAATGATCACGAAGTTTAGTGTCGCGGAGGGCGCAAGATTGCTAAATGCCCAGTCAAGAGTAAGATTCCCGGCTGACAGCAGCAGCAGGGGCCAGAAAATCACCCGCAGCAGCCACGACTGGATAACCCAGTGACGAGCCCATTTGCGCGAATCGAGCGCAAAAGCAAAGATAGAGCCCAATAATCCGAAAATGGCGATATAGATAAAATACTCTCCGGCAATAACATCTCTGGCAGTGGCTGATGCAGGTTTGAGCAGTATTCCCAAGGAAACTTTCGAGAACAATGGCTGTTCGCCTGTCATGCCGACATACTGAGGTGCTCCGTCACCCCTTTCCAGAACAACATCCTGTGACATCCAGGCATTGTCAACACCCCAACCGGTACCGGCTTTTATTACTTTCCTTTTGTACAGATCATCAATGAGGGCACTGCCCGTAGGCATACCTAGGACATCAACCACATATGTCAGATTGTTCCGGTTCAATAGTCTATGGCGGAACGTTATGCCTGCCACATGCTGATTATATGAGCGCTTGGCATCGGTGAAGTTTAACTTGAATTTCTGTTTGATCCGATAGCGACGATATTGCACCTCATCGCTCTCCTTGCTTTCCTCGGGTGTCTCGAACTTGACCGGTTCCACCGCATTAGGTATTTGCAGATCTTGCGGATTAAAACTGCCGCGATAGCGGAACCAGATTGACATATCCAGGGTAGCAATTTCTTTCTGCAGATCGAGATCGCTCACCTCATTCAGGGTTATACCCACATAGACCACATTGGTTTTGAACATGAAACGGTCATTAACATAGAGCACCCGGCCATTGCGAAGCGCCTCGATATAATTGAAATTGGCTCCCTTGGCAATCGGGAGTAACTGCACCGGAGCAGATATCAATCTGTCTCCATTATAGATGCCCATCAGTATTGGAAGCTGTGAGCGTCCCGCAGAAAAATTTAGTGTGCCGGTTATTCCTTTGACTTCATCAACACCAGGTTTGGCAGAGAGAGCAACCTTGACCGCATCATGAGCACAGGTCGCCATCCAGTCAGGCGAAATACCGAATTTTTGCTGATAAAGTGTCTGGAATTGCTGTGCCTCTTCGTTAGCGGTGTCAAAGAGTACCGGGGTGGCCGCTATGATGCTATGGCTCTGAATTGCAGCGTCCTTGCCTGACAACGTCGCGAGAGTCTGAATAAATTCGCCGCTGGCAAGAGATGCTGGACCGAATATGTCCAGAGCATTTCCGGTTTCGCGAACACCTTTTACGATGCGTGCCGCCAATTCGGGACTGGCGATGACGTACAACGATCCTATGTCAATTTTTTTGATATCTTCCAGTATGGTTTTGAGACGCTCTGCTGTTTCAGGTCCAGAAGAAATGACCCACGTCTGCTTTACCGGGGTTCCAAAGCGCTTGTACACATCAATAAATGGCTCCACAAAAGGATCAAATGCCGATCCGGCCTCACGAACTACATACATGATGCGGCGCAGCTGAATATTGCGGGCATAGTTGGCGGTAAACCGTGCCTGATCTTTGGGATCAAGTCCCAGGGAGATGATGCCGGGAATGGTTTCAGCCAGGGAGAGAGGGGTAACAACCGGCAGATTTTTACCCGCATACAGAGGTGCAGCAGACTTGAGTATCTGAGGGTTCAAATGACCTACAACGGCGACAACCCTTTTGTTTGCGGTTACTTTTTCCGCCGTCTGTGGCGTTTCATCTACCACCAGGATTTCCAGCGGCCGCCCTTTATATCCACCCTTCCGATTGATTGCGTTAACATAAAGTTCAACTCCCTGTTTGAGAGCTTTAGCAGAACTGTTGTCGTTGGGAGCGACTACCGCAAGTTGGGGGCGTGTGCTTGCATCATCGCGAAGTAACGTCAGCCGCGTAAGGAGCGAAAGTGCCGTGCCAATGACCACAATTACCACCAAAATGTATCCGAATATTTTCCATTTTTTATCGCTTTGCAGCAGTTCAACCAGTTTGGCCCAATTCATGGGGTCCCTCCTTATTGTAACGGGATATTCTCGTTCTAATTTTTAGTTCAGATACCGTCATCGACCGCTGATATTTTCTGAAATACGGAGCACCGTACGCTTACCGTTCACGGTTACCGCCACCTCCATCGGCAAAGCACCGGAGGGCGCGTCATGAACGATAAAAGATTTGCTTGATGCATCGTACCGTATCCATCCCGGCAACGGTTTGCCGGATACGGTGGTAACCTTCACCGAACCGCCGCGCGAAGGTATCTTTTTTGCCAGGTCAGGCGGCAATGGAAGTCGCAGGGCAGTTGCTGCTTCAACCCGTTTTGCATATGCAAGAGCGGCATCAATCGTCATACCGCGAACCAGGGCATTGCCTAGAGCCTTTTCAAAGGTAGGGCTGCTTCCTGCTGTGCCAAGTATTGCATCCATATTTTTGCCGGTGGCAAGAGCGGTTGATGGGGTCTGTACATCAGTCGGCATTCTTGCTACCGTCTGTTGGGCCGCCACAATAGCCTCCGCTGGCGATACTCCTCGTCCAATTGCATTTGCAAGCGCCTGATCAAAATCGTCGTTACCCCTGGGAAACAACGATTTCCCTGATGAGAAACCTGCCAGAGGACTTGCAGCATCAGCCTTGATCGCCTGCTGTTCCAGAGCATCCGCCTGCATCGCCTTGTTCATGGCTATTTCCATCGGAACGCCCCGTGCCAAGTCAGCGCCAAGTCCCTTGCTGAAATCGCCGGTCGGGGAAAACTTTTCCAGGAACGCAGAATTGCCGGAAGAAATTCCGACCATGGGATTCTTGGCATCTGCCTCTGCTCCGGCAGCGTTTGCAACCGCAGCACTCTCGGCCCGCTGCATCGCCTCGGCTGGTGAAAACCCTTTGGCAATCAAACTACTCAAGACAGACTGGAAGGCCGGTGAGGCGGAGACAGGCGAACTTAGCGCAAAGTTACCGCTGGCCAGGGATGCCTGCGGGGAGCTGTCAGCACGTGCCGCTGCAGCATTTTCAGCCGCAGCACTCTCGGCCCGCTGCATCGCCTCGGCTGGAGGAACTCCCCGAGCCAGCAGACTGCTCAAGGCGGTCTGGAAA
>Ga0194039_1001391_pt1 | contig 12972 bp, 13 predicted proteins | sample JunL228m_MetaG_FD_148679 | JGI IMG/M metagenome (GOLD analysis project Ga0194039, IMG submission 148679) | Anoxic zone freshwater microbial communities from boreal shield lake in IISD Experimental Lakes Area, Ontario, Canada - Jun2016-L227-8m | ecosystem: Environmental > Aquatic > Freshwater >...
TATTCCAGCTGGTTTAGTGTTGCTGGTTTATTTCAGATCCTTTACTTATACCCGATTACTCTGGTATAATCTGACTCTATGTATTTGCTCTGATCACTTCGGATAAAACTTTCACATCTCTGCAAAAATCAGATCCGGCATTCCCTTTGACCGTCTTTAGCTTCGTATGTCCTGGAAAGGGTTATTTATTGCCTTTCCCGGTGACCTTTAGGGTTCACCTGGCCTCATGTTATGTTTTACCATAGCATCAAGGCTCTTCCTGCATTTCTGCTTCGGTACAACCTTTGGCAGTTTCTTCTGCTTTGTGCTGTACAAATCATCGAGCTTGACCTTAGAGTATTGAGATTCATAAGTATTTGTCTTATGGAGCTTCTAATGCCATTATCCTGCATTAAGCTCTATACTCTCTACAGACTACGAAGTTACCAACTTCAGTCTGGTTAAGACCAGTTTTATCCAGTCTTGATTGTCAGGGAATCTTCCAGCATGTCCTTTGGGTATTCTCCATACTGGATATCCTTAGGTCTGAACACTCCTGGATAGGTTCAACTACCCCTCAGTACCGTTTCCGATACCATTTGATTCCGTTTTTCAGGTAATCCTTTTCGGAATTTCTTCCTTTACTCTCATGGAAGCTTTGACACTCCCACGGCTTCAGCGTTCATCGACCTGGATCATTGAAACAATATCTTTTCATAGTTTTATCCATTACTCATGCCTATTGTTCCCATTTAGCTGTTATCAACCTTTCAGTTAATAACGCTCTTCCTTGTATCTACCGTAATTGCTTACGGCCTTCACGACATCCTCAAAATTTCAATCAGCTTTTTGTCTCATCATCAATTTCAACTTACGATTTGCGTCCGTTGTTTTGGTGATGGGCTTTTAAAATGGAGGTCTATTAAATTATAGCAAATCAAAATCTCTAAATATTTTCAAGATATTTTTTTACCTGTGATTGATTTTATATCGCAATTAATTGGTGGCTATAGTATTATGTAGATAATTAAATTTACTGTTGTTCAATCATCTCAGATTTACCTCCCTTTTGGAGTATTACATAACCCTAAAAACAAGGAGTATTAAATGCCAACAGCAAAAAAAGTAGTAAAAGCCCCAGTAGCTGCAAAAAAGACAGCCCCAGCTAAAGTGGCAGCAAAACCAGTAGCAAAGAAAGCTGCAGCTAAAAAGAAATAGCTTCAAGAATAAACTTGACTATCGTATTTAGCAATTAAAACAAGCTTTTGATCCGCTTCATATTAAATTCATTCTTCATTGACAGCTGTGTCGGTGAAGGACGTTTTATTTTTAGCTTTTATTTGTAAAATGCTTAGGAACTAAAAATCGCCCAAGGCGAGAGACTACTTTGTTATTAATTCGAGCTGAACCGGAATGTATTTGTCGACTGGCTGTTTCTTGATTATCTTGTCTGCTATTTCTATTCCTTCTGCCCCTATCTGAGATGGTTTCTGTGCCACAGTTGCAGTCATTTTGCCATCTTTAACTGCTTTTACCGCATCATCTGTAGCATCAAAACCTACAATAATGATGTTCTTTCTTCCAGAGGCTGCAACTGCTCTCATTGCTCCAAGAGCCATTTCATCGTTATGAGCAAAAACTGCATTGATCTCGGGCTGAGCCTGAAGAATGTTTTCCATAACTGTCAAGCCTTTGGTTCTGTCGAAGTCAGCTGACTGTTTTGCTACAATATTGAGTTTCCCTTTTACAGCCTGTTCAAAACCATTTCCCCTGTCTCTTGCTGCGGTGGTCCCTGGAATCCCTTCAAGTTCAACAACATTCCCTTTGCCGTTGAGCTTCTCAACGATAAACTCTCCTGCCATTTTGCCTCCCGCTACATTATCTGAAGCTACATGAGAAGCTACGGTTCCGCCGTTAGAACCTCTGTCGAGTGTTACGACAGGCACTTTGGCTCTGTTGGCTGCTTTTACTGAAGATACAACAGCATCAGAGTCAGTAGGATTGATTAATATTACATCGACACCTTTGACGAGGAGGTCTTCTACATTCGAAAGTTCTTTAGAAGGATCGTTTTGTGAATCGAGGACAACGAAACTGTATCCCATTTCCTTGGCCTTTTTCTGAGCACCCTCTTTCATCGTCACGAAAAACGGATTATCCTGGGTTGAGACAACTAGACCGATTTTTCCTGCTCCGTAAATTTTAGTTGTTAGCAGAAGAGCAAGAGCTCCAAGGACGATAGTTAACAGTTTAAATTTCTTGATCATTCTACACTCCCTTTATTATTTATTGAATTTATCGATTAAAACTGCAATCAATATTACGATAGCCTTGATCATCATCTGGTAATAAGATGATACATTAAGAAGGTTAAGGGCATTGCCTAGAACCCCAATAATAATAACGCCTAGAATGGTGCCTGTAATCCTGCCGATTCCCCCCTACAGTGATGTGCCCCCCAGAACGACAGCTGCAATAGCGTCAAGTTCATATCCGGTTCCAGCTGTTGGCTGTGCTGATCCCAACCTCGAGGTCACAATGACCCCAGCAAGAGCAGATAGCATCCCCCCGACAGCGTAAACGATAGTTTTATATTTTGAAGTATTTATACCTGATAGTCTTGTGGCTTCTTCATTGCCACCTATGGCATAAACATATCTTCCGAATCTTGTATGGTTCAGCACATAATAGGCAGTTATAAAAAGAATGATCATTATGTATATGGGAATAGGTATCTGAAGGAAATAACCGCCTCCTAAATTGTCAAAAAAATCCCCTCCGGCTTTGATCGGAATCGGTTTGCCGTCTGTAAATACTAGAGTCGCTCCCCTGAGCAGAGTCATGGTTACCAGAGTAACGATGAACGGCTGCAGTTTACAATATGAAATAAAAGCTCCGTTAGCTGTTCCAAAAATAACTCCCACAATAAGAGTCAGTAGTAAAGCTGTTTCAGGATTTACTCCGATAGCTATCATATAGGCGCAGAAGGCTCCCGTAAAGGCAAGAATGGACCCTACCGAAAGATCAATCCCTCCTGTCAGAATAATCATCGTCATACCTGTAGCAATAACAGCATTTACTGAAGTCTGCCTTAGCACATTCAAAAGATTGCCAACTGACAGGAATCTAGGGTTTATGATTGAAACTATTATCGCAAATACAATCAATCCTATAAGAGGTTTGTTACTCCAAAGTTTTTTTATCATTGATTAACTCCTATTGCACATCTCATAATTTTCTCTTGTGTGGCTTCCTCAATGGGAAAGTTTCCAGTTATACTATTTTCGTGAATTACCAGTATTCTGTCGCTTAATCCCATCACCTCCGGCATTTCAGATGAAATTATAATAATCCCCATTCCTTTTCTTTTTAGCTCGTTAATCACATCATAAATTTCTTTTTTTGCTCCGACATCAATTCCTCTTGTGGGTTCGTCCAAAATCAGCAGTTTAGGATTTGTTAATAGAGCTTTTGCTATGGCTACCTTCTGTTGGTTTCCACCGCTTAATTTCTTGATAATCTGGTCATAAGTGGGGGTTTTTATCCTGAATTTATCGACAAAATCCTTAGTTGCTTTCTTTTCTTTTTTCTTATTAAGTCCGAACCATGACGAAAATGAGGGGAGTGAGGATAATGTCATATTTTCCTTGACGCTCAAGCCAAGTACCAATCCGTCTCCTTTGCGGTCTTCCGAGACATATGCTATTCCTACACCAAGTCCGTCCTCAGGAGAGTTAAATTTACGCTTCTTTCCTTCGATGTAAACATTTCCAGCAGTCTTTTTATAGTAACCATAAATGGTTTTTGCCAGTTCCGTTCTTCCAGCGCCCATAAGCCCTGCAATGCCTAAAATTTCCCCTTTTCTTATATTAAAAGAAATATTTTTGACATGTTCTCCTGAAAGATTTTCGACTCTTAAAACTTCTTCGCCTAGCTGGACTTTTACTCTCGGGAATTGTTCAGAAAGCGTTCTGCCAACCATATTTTTTATTATAAAGTCTTCATCAATATCCTTTACTTCTGCTTCAGTTATGAATTTGCCGTCTCTCATAATAGTTACATCATTGCATATTTCAGGAATTTCTTTTAGCCTGTGTGATATGTAAATGATGCTTTTACCTTCAGATATTAATCCCCTGATGACTTTAAAGAGACTGGCTGTCTCATTGTCTGTCAAGGCATCTGTCGGCTCATCCATTACTATGAGATTGGCATTTTGGGAAATAGCCTTTGCTATTTCAACCATCTGCCTTTTTCCTATAGTTAAATCGCTAACCAGTATTTTCTCGCATTCAGTGACATTCAAAAGGGCAAGCAGTTTACGGGCATCTTTATGCATCTTAGACCAGTTCAGTTTTCCTATCTTGTTCGTTGATTCCCTGCCGAGGAAAATGTTTTCGGTGATACTTAGGTGAGGTATAAGGTTAAGTTCCTAATGTATAATTGCTATGCCTACAATTTGCGATTCTTTGGCATTTTTAAATTCTCTTGGCTTCCCCTCATAAATGAGTTCACCTGAATCCTTGAGGTATATTCCGGCTATTATTTTCATCAATGTAGATTTGCCGGCTCCATTCTCTCCGATCAATGCCATTACTCTGCCTTTGTAAACATTTAGAGAAGCATTATCCAGTGCTTTTACTCCCGGGAAACTTTTGGATATGTTCTTCATCTCAAGGATTTTTATCTTTTCCATAGGTTAATTTTGATTAAGTGGTTATTAGTCTTTTACTATTCTGCAGATGCTGAGCTTAATTTTTATACTGAACTATAAAAATTATTGGTGCTTCAATCCTGAATTATCGCTTAAACTATTTTAATTTTTTAAACTATTAATGCAAAACCATTTTCTTCTGAAAATCGAACCAATTTTAAATGCTTAAGCTTCTCAGGGAAATCAATACCTAAGTATTCAAGCTGATTTTTAAACCCCAATGTTGCAAGATCTTTATAAGAGAAACATCCTGACTTGAACAGGAAGTTCATACAGTCTATCATCATTGCAGAAGAGCCAACCAGGCATTCCTTCTCAGGGTTGAATAACTTCCCGTCTGATCTTAGCACTACATTGTTTCCTAGTGTAAAATATTTTCCTGGAGACATACCTGCAAGCGGAGCGGCATCGCTTACTACAATTATATTTTCAATACCTTTGACCTTGAGAAAAATCTTGATCAGATTTATAGGCAGATGATGTCCATCTGTAATAATCATTGCCTTTAAGTCATTTACAGATAAGCCGGCCCAAATTGGATTCTCATGCCTATTGACTAGATTTGCTACTCCATTGCCTAAATGAGTAAGATTTGTAGCTCCTGCCTCTTTAGCAGAACTTATCTGCTTGAGATCTGCCATATGGTGGCCAAGAGATACTTTAATGCCACTTTTTACTGCAAATCTTATAAGCGTATCTACATTCTCAAGATCAGCTCCAACTGTTAAAAGTTTTATTTTGTTTTTTGAAACCTTAATAAGTTTTTCTAAAATACTAACATCTGCAATTTGAATATATTTCGGATTATGTGCCCCAATCCCAGAACTATTGGCAAAAAAAGGGCCTTCAAGATGTATACCAGGAATATGATCTTCAAATTCAGGTGCAGATATTGCCTCTGCTATTATGCCTAAGTTTCTAATTAATGTGTTAATAGGGCTCGTTATTACTGTAGGCAAGAAAATAATTGTACCGCAAGCAATAATGCCTTTAAAAGCCTTATAGCAACCCTCGGTAGTAAGTGAATCGCTTGAGAAATCAATTCCCTTATAGCCGTTGATCTGCAAATCTATAAATCCGTTTATTATCATTATTGCTTGTTGGTTTATTTGATCATAGATGCAGAACCAGAATCAAGATAAAGAGCGCAGGAGGGATGGTTTCTTAATATCGAAGCAGGGAATTTGTTACTTACTTCCTGGTTTAGAGTATTTTTGACAGCTAATGCCTTCCTCTTGTCAGGGACAGTCACTATGATATGTTTACTCTTCATAATCTGCCTAATGCTCATGGATATGGCTTGTTTTGGAACATCATTCAAAGTCTTGAACCATCCTTCACCAAGTTGCTGTTTCCTGCAATCTTCGTCAAGGTTTACTACAATGTATGCTTTATCTATTTCAAAATCAGCTGGTGGGTCGTTGAAAGCAAGATGCCCGTTTTCCCCTATACCTACAAACGCCACATCAATTGGATTTTTCTTTATAAGACTGTCTAATTTAGCACATTCTTCCAGGATATTTACAGCAGTGCCATTTACAAAATTAAAGGATTTTAAGGATTTAACTTTTAACAGGAATCTTTCTTTTAGGTATTTTCTGAAACTCGCCGGATGTGTTTCTGATAACCCAATATATTCATCAAGGTGGAATGCAGTTACCTTTGACCAGTCTATTCCTTTGATTGATATAAGGTGTTTGAGCATCTCAAACTGACTAGCGCCTGTGGCCAAGATAACATTAGCTTCACCTCTTTCAGCTATAGCTTTTTTGATTATTTCACAACCTTGTTCAGCAGCAGCTATTCCCATATCTACTGCTGTATTGAATTTGAATATTTCCATACTTATTCCTCTTTTATTTGGGTCAGGCTTTTTTTGTAATAAAGTCTTTTTCTATTTCTTCAAGTGTCTTATTTTTTGTTTCAGGTAGCATGAATATTGCGATAAGCAGGTAGCATAAAGTAAATATTCCGCATAACCAGTAAACACCGTATATATTTATATAAGTTGACAATGAAAAGAAAACCGAAGCAAGTAATGCTGATGCAAGTGAGTTAAGAAACAAAGCTATACTCATACCTGTGCTTCTGATTTCGTTTGGAAGAAGCTCGGAGATTATCAACCAAATAATAACTCCAGGTCCTACCGAATACCCTGCAGCAAATGTTAAGAGTCCTAATAAAATGACGAACCCTCTGACAATACCAACTGGCAAACATAAAAAAGCAAATCCCGAAACTACTAGTGCAGTAAGTACCAAGGACAGTCCAGTGCAAAGAACCTTTCTCCTTCCTACTTTGTCTATCAAAACCATACAAACAAGAGTTCCTAGTATCCCTATGCCTGTCATTGTGGAACTACCTATCATGGCAATGTGATTGGATCCTAATCCGGCATTCTTTAAAAGAATACCGCTGTATGGGACTAGGGAATTATTCCCAAGCAATTGGTTTAAAATAGCTACAGTAAATACTATAAATATTGGCTTTGAGTATTCTTTTTTAAAAAGATTTTTTATAGACTTAATGAGTCTCGCAAAACCTTTTTGTCCTGTAGAATTCAAATCTAAGCTAAAGTTTTTGATAATAGCATCAGCTTCTTCGTGATGGCAAATCTTTAGAAGTATCTTGTAGGCTTCCTCATTCCTCCCTCTTTTAATGAGCCATCTTGGAGATTCAGGAAGGAAAAAACATGTTGCCAGCAATATGATACCTGGTACTCCTGATGAAATAAACATCATTCGCCAATTTCCTGAACTAGTCAAAGCAAGGCCCACAAGTGTAGCAGAAAAAACTCCCAGTTTAAGAAACCATTGGAAGGATGACATTCCTCTTCCCCTTACATTGCCAGGAAGTATTTCGGCTAGATACATAGGAATGACTATCGTTACAATCCCAACGCCTATACCCTGTACAAGCCTTCCAACTATGATTTCAAGGTAAGTTGAAGCTCTACCTAATAATAGAACCCCAATAAGGAATATTACAGCGCTAATAAGGATCATCTTTTTTCTGCCTATTAACTCAGCGGCTGGGCCTGCAAGGAGAATTGTAATAGCTCCTCCAGCCAATACTGCCCCACCAGCAAAGCCAATCATCGCTGGAGTCATAGGAATATCTTTAGGAAGAACAAGAAGAGCGCCCGCTATTATACCTATATCATATCCATATAATGCTCCAGAAATAGCTGCAATAAAGATTATAAACATTAGGTATAGTAATCTTTTATTCATGAGTCAATCTCCTTCTTTTGTTAGTCCGCTTTCTCTTATCCTTCTAATTCTGATATTTGAATTATAGGTTAGTCTGCAATATAAAACGACTTATGTATTAAAAGTAAATAGATATTTATGCTAAAAATATTGCGGAAGATTTTATTTTTACTTTTAAAGATATAAATATGATAAAATAATTACTGAAAAATATGAAAAATCCTTCGACATTTATCCATGCTTTTACTCACTAAAAGCACTAAAAATGGCATATCAACCCTATCGTACTGATGATGGTTTTACATAATAAAATTAGCTTTCTATTTTAAAGGTAATAAGTCCTATTTATATAAAGAAGGATCATTTGCCCAGTCAGGAACTCCTACGGGTAATTTTACTGGCGCAGGTAATTTTAGTCCCTTGTAAAACATAACCTCACGAAGTGTCAGTGGGCGATCTGTCGTAATGCCGTCAACCCCTATGTCAATTAAATTCATCATGTCAGCTACTTCGTTTGCAGTCCACGGTTCAACTCTTAAACCTTCCGAATGTGCTTTTATAACTATTTCTTTTGTAAGCATATGAAATTCAGGAGAATAAATATCAGCTCCTATGGCTTTTGCAGCCATTACTGGGTCATTATTGTAATCTGCAAGTTTTAATCCACCAAGCCAAGGTGAGTCAGCTTTTGTTCCATCAGGTTCAATTAACGCTACAAGTGTAAGGTCGGGTGCAATTTCTTTTAATTTTTTAATGACGCGCCAGTCAAATTCCAGTATTCTTATACGGTTTCTCATTTTATATTGATCTATTACTGCTAACACTTTTTTTGCAATAAGTTCTGGATCAGGGCTATTTGTATATTCAGATCCTTTGGGATCAGGACAAGTTTTAATCTCAAGATTCATTAAAACATTATCTGCTTTATAAAGATTCATTAGTTCAAATACTTCAGCCAGTGTAGGAATGCGGGCGTTAGAAAATCTAACCTGTGTTGTTCCGTGAAGAGCAAAGTATTCCGTATCAGCCGGATTTGTTTCGCCTACTAAATACTTTTCAATATCTGCATATTTCATTAACCTTATATCGAGGGGCTTATCCTTTGGAAGCCATTCACCTTCTGAATTACGAGCTAGTGTATAAGATAAAAAAGGATCATGGGATACAACAACTACACCATCGATTGATAAATAGACATCAAGCTCAATGGAAGTAACGCCAGTTTCCATTCCATAAGCAAATGCGGGTATTGTGTTCTCAGGACGAATGTCCCTTCCTCCTCTATGAGCCACAGCAAAGAACCCATCTGTTGGAGTTTTGGCGTAAATTGTGCTGCAAATACATAGAACCATGAAAATGAACATTGATGAAGCTTTAGCTTTCATTTTCCCCTCGTGATTAAAATTGTTTAAGATGCATGAAAGTTTGAAACTCAATTTTAGGATGTTGTTTTATAGTTTCCCTTGCCACTCCAGAATTACTGAAATTGCTTTGTGGTCTGAAGCAATACCGCTATCAATGAGTTTGCATTCAATTACTTTCCATTGATCAGGGCAGCCGTAAAATATGTAGTCAATTTTCCCTTCGGTTTCAAATGTGTTCTTAATACTGCTTGTCGCATCGGCCCAGGTGTTTGAGACGAATTTAATAGTTTGATCATTAGGATTGGAATTAAAATCACCTGCTATGATTATTGGTGATGTTTTGCCAAACTTTTCAACTAAGGCCTGAGCCTGTGGCAAGGAAGCCGTTAAACTCGTATTTTCCAGATGCGTTCCTATAAAAGTAAATGGTGGAATTTCTTTGTAATTATCAAGAGAGGCAACTAAGGCTATTCTCTGCTCATTTTTGTCCTGGTTAGGCAATTGAAGGGTTTCAAATGATTTTAGTTTTGGCTTATGTAGAAGTATCTGTCCATATTCTCCGCCCTGGAAGTTGATAGCTTTACCAAAGCTAACCTGCATTTTGGTTAAATTGCCTAACTCAGCAGCTTGATCAATCTTACTGGTTCTTTCAGTCTTATTATCAACTTCCTGGATGGCTGCAATATCTGGAGCTGTTTTATTGATAATTTCAGCAATTCTAGCCAAATCGACGACTTTATCCATCCCTTCTGCATGATGGATATTAAAAGTCATTACTTTTATTTGTGGTTTCTCTGCTGCTGAAACTGATACACAGAGTGTCAAAACAGCAAATAAGAAAAAAGTTAACGAAAGAGTGCTTTTTAAAATTTTCATAATATCTACCTCAATGTATTTATTAGTCAAATTAATATCTTACCACTTCCACTTCGACAGTTCTAATGTATCTACTATATGCGCTCAGGAACAGCATCCCAGAACTTAATACCTGTAGCAGCTTCGACTACGCAAACTGGAACTGTATAATTCATTATAGGAGTACCCTTAACTGGCTTTTCATTTCTTACTATGAAAGCTATAGCCTGGGCTGAAGCAGGATCGTTAGGATTGTAAACAAGAATGACTTTAAACATTGCATTAGGAACTGCAATCTGAACAGTTTTGCCAATATTAGCAGGTGTTACTCCTTTATCAAAGATAGGCCCTGTTACAATGTATAGGCAATCATACTCAGAAGTCCATTGCCTTACTCTATCTTCAATGTATTGCCAATCTTGCTGATTCATTGTCGGGTATTGGGGAACAATGTTAGTAGTATAAAAAGTTTCATTCATGGAAGCTTGTGAAAAAGATATATCAGCAGCAGGAACCTGATGTCCTCTATCCCATCCTGAATTAGTATATTCATCATGTCCAAAGCTCCCAGGCAATAATGGATCAGGCTTAAACTTACTTGGCCTTGTGGCCGATCCTTGTGTCATATCATAAGTAAGTTCTTCTGCACACCAGATAGGGTCCTTGTGCTCCTGGCTGTAATCAATTGTATAATATGTATGGTAAAGAACTAAGCTGTTCGGAACTATCTCTGGTAATGCATATTTGCTTATCGCAATAACAGATAGAGTTAAGAACAGGAATAGTGATACTGTTGATAAGAATTTTCTCATATGAACCTCCCTATTTAGTTATCTTGATAAATAGGATTATAGCAAAATTCTCTAGCTTGTAAATAGTTATGCTGTCTTATCTTCTTTCCTGTTAAAATATGATAATATCTGTTGTGTTTTTATGTCTTTGAGGTGGGTATTTTTTCCAATCTTTTTAGTAAAAAGTAAGTGCCTATGCCAATTATTATCATACCTAGTAAAAATGCAGGATATGATATTTTCCAGTTTGCCGGAGTGGTCATCATTGACCATTCAGACATACCCCCAATTCCGGCCAAAAGAGTAAGCGGCATAAAGATAGTAGTGATAAAAGTCAGACGCCTTACCGTTGAGTTTGTTTGGTTTGCAGCCTTTGCCATCTGATTGTTCAGTAAAGAGAGGTGAATTTCCATAAGACTTGTAACTATTTCACGGAATGTTTCAGTCAATTCTAGGATCTTTGCGAGATGGTCGTAGATGTCGCGATAATGGTAGATTGCTTTTTCGGTAATAAATGGGCAGTCTTTCCTGCAAATTTTTACAAATATCTCTCTTTCATGAATGAGACTCTTTCGTAACGCCAGTAAATCGTGCCTCAAATGTAGCAGATCAACAAGGTTGAAATTCGAAGGATTTAAAAGCATTGTTTCTTCTGCATTTTCAAGTTCAATCTCCAGCGTTTCAATTGCTTCAAACTTTTTATCTACTATATAATCAATAACAACATGCATTAAGAATGAAGGTCCTTGTTTTATATTCCCAATGTCATTTACCACAAGGTGTTCAATGCCATCTAGAAGTTTTTCCCCGTTCGGACCTCGTCGGTAAACCGTTACAAGAAAGTTCTTGCCAATAAATAAATTTATTTCATTTATCATAAGCTTTTTGTTAGAATAACTGAAATAATTGAATAGGATGAAGGTGTTTTTTGGGAAATCTTCAATTTTTGGAATCTGTTTGTCATCTACACAATCTTCGATTGAGAGGGGATGTAGATCAAGTGGTTCTATCAGCATAGAAAGTTCTTCAATTTTTGGTTCGCAGAGTAACAGCCATATAAAACCTTCACCCTTAGAAACGGCAAGCGCATCTTCGACAGTAGGAATACAAGAAATTTTTCCCGATTTGTCTATATGATAGAAACTATGTTCAGACATTAGTCGCTCCTCTTATAATTATTAATTAAAATAATAAATCGTATCAATATGATTTTAAAGATATTCTACAAATTTCTTTTATACTGCGTTTTTACTGAAACCCTACAGGTTACCTGTACGATGATTAATTCTTCATAGTCCAAACATAAGTAACAGTGCCGCGCACGCCGACTATATATGTTAATTAATGACTCCTGAAAAATGTATAATCAGGAAGAAACTTGAAGCATTCGGGAAAAAGGTACGCTATTTTTGATAGTGTTCAGACTCTTTTCCCTAACCTAACTGAATTTCTCAGAAAGACCAACCCAATATTCAATATAGAGTTTTATATAAACTGTAGTATTACAACAGAGCATTGTATCAATACAGCGCTACATAAAACCAAACCATCTATCGCGATAATTGAAAACAAACATAGCTGAAGTATTTCGAGTATTGTGATAGACTTTAAATTCAAACGAAATAACTCTAAGCAAAAATATGTGTTACCTCAGTTTTTAACCCGGAAAATAAGAATGTCTTTAATTGCGAACTATAAAAACTTATCCCTTAGCAAGAAGATATATTTGGCAACAACTATAGGTTTTTTGCTTGGCATGTTTTTTGGGGACAGATGCGCCATACTTGAACCTGTAAATATTCTCTTCATCAAGTTGTTTCAGATCACGATCCTGCCATATATGGTTTTCAGCATAATTCAGTCTATAGGATCAATGACGACTGATAATGCTAAGATTATCGGAAAAAAAGGCGGAATAGTTCTCATTGTTGAAGTTTTTCAGAATTTTGTGTAAATGGTCATAGTCAAATATAATAAAAATACTCTAGGAAAGGAGAGAAGACTATGACAAGTAAACTAACCGATTCACTAATCGACGAACTGGTAAAGAATTGCAA
>Ga0194039_1001395_pt1 | contig 12955 bp, 7 predicted proteins | sample JunL228m_MetaG_FD_148679 | JGI IMG/M metagenome (GOLD analysis project Ga0194039, IMG submission 148679) | Anoxic zone freshwater microbial communities from boreal shield lake in IISD Experimental Lakes Area, Ontario, Canada - Jun2016-L227-8m | ecosystem: Environmental > Aquatic > Freshwater >...
CCCCACGAGGGCTGAGCCGCACGACCGCGCCCAGCCCGGTTTTTCACCCATGACGTCCGCACAGATCCGCCAGTCGTTCCTCGATTTCTTCCGCGGGAAGTCGCACTCGCTCGTGCCCTCCTCGAGCCTCATGCCGGACTCGCCGAACCTCCTTTTCACGAACGCGGGGATGAACCAGTTCGTGCCGATATTTCTGGCCCAGCGGGTGCCGGATGTCTCGCGCTGGGCCGGCGCGGTGCCGGGGTCGGACACGCGGGCGGCGGACACCCAGAAGTGCATCCGAGCCGGCGGAAAACACAACGACCTCGACGACGTCGGGCTCGACACGTATCATCACACGTTTTTCGAGATGCTCGGGAACTGGTCGTTCGGCGACTACTTCAAGGCCGAGGCGATCTCCTGGGCATGGGAGCTGATCGTCGGGCAATGGAAATTCCCCCCGCAGCGCCTCTATGCCACGATCTACAGCCCCGACCCCGGGGATCCCGCCGAGCGCGACGGCGAGGCCTGGGAACTCTGGGCGGAAAAATTCCGCTCGGCCGGGCTCGACCCCGCGGTGCACATCGTCAACGGGAACAAGAAGGACAATTTTTGGATGATGGGCGAGACCGGTCCCTGCGGGCCCTGCAGCGAGCTGCACGTCGATCTGACCCCGGCGGGGGACACGCGCGGGGCCCTCGTCAACAGGGGCACCGCCGAGTGCATCGAGATCTGGAACCTCGTGTTCATCCAGTTCAACGCGAACCCCGGCGGCACATTCTCCCCGCTGCCCGCAAAGCATGTGGATACCGGCATGGGATTCGAACGCGTGTGCTCGATCATCCAGGGCACAAAAGGATTTACGGATTTTGCCAACGCGAAAATCTCGAACTACGAGACCGATATCTTTCGCCCGATCTTCGACGAGATCGAGGCGCTGAGCGGAAAAAAATACGCGAGCACGCTTCCGCAGCCGAACGCCCACGGGCAGATCATTCCCGAAAGCGAACAGGAGAAAACCGACGTCGCGTTCCGCGTCATCGCCGACCACATCCGCACGCTTTCCTTCGCCATCGCCGACGGTATCCAGCCGGGCAATACCGACCGCAACTACGTCCTGCGCCGAATCCTCCGGCGGGCGGTCCGCTACGGCCGCACGCTCGGGTTCCACGAGCCGTTCTTCTACAAGCTCGTGGGAGTGCTGGCCCGGACAATGGGCGATGTTTTTCCCGAGATCCGCAAAAAGCAGAAGCATGTCGGTGAGGTGCTCCAGCGCGAGGAGGAGTCATTCAACAAGACCCTCGACAAGGGCATCGCCCTCTTCGAGGCCGAAGCCACCGGCATCTCGGGTAGGGTGGGCGTCCCGCCCGCCGGTTCGGACATCCTGTCCGAACCAACAGAGATCGGGGCCACATACACCCGTCGCCGTCGCCTTCCACATTTCGAGAAACCTTGGACGATCTACGCCATTACCTTTACGACAATCAATCGCCGCGTCCTGTCCCCTGACGCTCGTTCAATCGTTCTCGACGCACTGCTCCATTTTCACGATTCGCGCTATGAACTCTTTGGCGCATGCGTGATGCCAGATCATGTCCATCTGCTGATTCAGCCGTGGATCAAGGAGCAGGATGAACGGGGGGAATCCGTTTTCTGGTCGCTCGGCGAGCTGATGCACTCCATCAAGTCATTCACCGCAAAAGCGATCAATAAGCGCGAGGGAACGGTAGGCAGCGTGTGGGAGCAGGAGAGGTTCGACCGGTATGTGCGCGGCGATCGCGATCTGGAAGAAAAATTCCGCTACATCACCGAAAATCCTTGGCAAGCTGGTTTGGCTGACGGGGCAACAGATTACCCCTGGGTTTGGACGCCGGACGACGGTTCCGCCCGGGTAGGGTGGGCATCCTGCCCGCCGGACTCCGCGTCCCGCAGAGTCCCTGCCAAGGGTTCAGGCAAGATGCCTGCACCGGCGGGCGGGACGCCCACCCTACCCGGGGCGTTTGCTTTCCGCCTTTACGATGAGCAGGGGTTTCCGCTGGATTTGACCCAGCTCATGGCCCGCGAGCGGGGGTTGTCGGTCGATGTCGCGGGCTTTGAAAAGCTGATGGAAGAACAGCGGGCGCGGGCGCGGGCGGCTCAGAAGCGCCAGGTCATCGAGCTCTCTGAAGTCGAGACGAAGGAGGCGACAAAGTTCGTGGGCTACGATGCGCTCTCGACTCCGGCGAAAGTTCTCGAAGTCGTGAGACTCAAGGACAAAACGGCCGTGGTGCTTGATGCGAGCGCGGCTTATGCGGAGATGGGCGGGCAGGTCGGGGACACCGGCGAGATCGCGCACGGCGCCGACTTCTGGCGGATTTCCAACACGCAGAAGACCGGCCACACATGGCTGCACCTCCTCGATGCGGACGACGCTCCGGAGGTGGGGGCGCTGGTCACGCTGAATGTCGATCCCGCGCGGCGCGCGGCCATCCAGCGCCACCACACGGTCACGCATCTTCTGCACTGGGCGCTGCACGAGGTCGTCTCGCACGAGGCCACCCAGAAGGGATCGTTCGTCGGCCCCGACAAGCTGACATTTGATTTCAACAGCTCCGCTCTCACGCCAGCCCAGGTGCGCGACATCGAGCGCCTCGTGAACGGGCGCATCGTCGAAAATGCCGGCGTCTCGTGGGTCGAAATGCCCTATGCCGATGTGCGCGGACACGCTGGCATCATGCAGTTCTTCGGCGACAAATACGGCGAGTCCGTGCGCGTGGTGCAGATCGGCGGGACGGCCGGCTCGCTCGACGGATATTCGATGGAGCTCTGCGCGGGAACACACGCCAGGGCGACGGGCGAGATCGGGCTCTTCCGCATCCTTGGCGAGGCCGCCATCGCAGCCGGCGTGCGCCGCATCGAGGCGGTCGCCGGCCTGGAAGCCAGCGCGCAGGCCGAGCGGGACGCCGGTCGGCTCGTCGCGATCGCCGCACAACTCAACAGCCCGGCCGCAGAAATCGAAAAGAAAATCGAGACACTCCTCGCCCACCACAAAGAACTGGAGAAATCCCTCAAGGCCGCCCGTGCCCGCGAGGCGGCCGCGCGGGCGAAGGATCTCGCCGGGCGCGCCGAAACGATCGCAGGGATCCCGTTCCTCGCCGTCGATCTCGGGGCGGTTGACGGAGATTTCCTCCAATCCGTCGCCGATGCGCTCAAGGGAAATTTTTCCGGCGTGTGCCTGCTCGCGGGAACGGCCAACAACACGGTCGCTCTGGTCGCTTCCGTCTCGCCCGAGTTCACCTCGCGCGTCCAGGCCGGAAAGCTCATCCAGGCGGCCGCGCCGATCGTCGGCGGAAAAGGCGGCGGGAAACCGGATGCCGCCCGCGGCGGAGGAAAGGATCCTTCCAAGCTGGCGGACGCCCTCGCGCAAGCACGGGCACTCCTCCAATAAGATGCGGGACCGCTCTCTTCGCCATCGTGAATCCCGCAGATCATTTTGAAACAGCCCCGGTTTCCGCTGAACCCGTCACGCGCGACTGGGAAGCCGCCTACCAGTCCAACGAAACCCCGTGGGACAAAGGCCGCGCGCATCCCGCGCTCGTCGCATGGCTTTCTGAAAACCGCCTGACCGGAGAAATTCTCGTGCCAGGATGCGGATCGGGGCACGACGTCCGGGCGCTCGCGGCCCACCCGCTGGCAAATGTCATCGGACTCGACCTTGCCCCGTCCGCGAAGAATCGCGCGGAAAAGTTTCCCCCGGTCGGAAAGGAAACCTATATCACCGCGGATTTCCTTTCGGGCACGGCGTTTCCCGCAAAATCATTCGACGCGCTTTTCGAGCACACCTGCTTCTGTGCGATCCCGCGAGCCCGGCGGGCGGACTACGCCTGTACGGTTTCCCGGCTTCTCAAGCCGGGCGGTTTGTTTCTGGCAATCTTTTACCGAAATCCGTCGCATGGCGGAGATGACGCCCCGCCCTTCGGATGTTCGATGGAAGAAGCAGACGCCCTTTTCGGACCTGGCTTCCTGCTTCTCCAAGAAAAGACCACCATCCCGACTTTCGAAGGCCGCGAAGGCCGCGAGGTTCTGCGGGTGATGCGCAGAAAAGGAGCGTGACAAGGCGAGGCGGTGCAGGCTTTTCTCAAAGCCATGAGCATCCTCACCGGCCAGACGGGCGTCGTTTTCGGCGTCGCAAACAAGCGCAGCATCGCCCCATTCTCTCTGGGCGCGGCTAAACGACTTTAACCAGTTCCCGAAGCTGCTCGAAACGCATCCGCTCGAAACATTCCTCGGACCACTGGTAATTCTCCCAGAACCCCGTCGCGCCCTTGCACTGGAACGGGACATTCACCGTGATCGGATAGCCGCGTCCCATGAGCCTGATGGTCAGCGGAAGATAGACCATGGCACTATCCACCTTGCCAGGGGTCAACGTGATCTCAAGCTTCAGGTTGAGATCGCGATAGTTATACAGTTGCTGCTGGCGGCACGGCGACATCTGCCAGCCATCGGGCAAATCCCAGTCAAGGGTGAGCATGCCCTCGGGATGGAGAGGGTGCCGGGCTATCAGGCTGAGCTTTTTCGCCTCGCCTTCGACAATCTCAGGGCCATTTTCATAAATTAGGCTGAACGCCATGTAGGGCAGGTCAAAAGTCAGTTCATAGGGCGACTTCGCCCAATATCCTTTGGCCACCTCTCCGTCGCTGAGCGCCTTGATAGTCCCGTCATCAACATGGGTGGGGCCATCGCCGAGGCGCACAATCAGCGGATCAGGATTGAAGGCCTGGGCGGCCATGGCGGCCGTGGCCACGCGGTTGGTCAATTCGCTCAGGGTCTTCGGGGTCTTGACCGGCACAGCGTTGATGGCAATGGTCTGGATCGTCTCGCCAATGGGCTGAGTCCATTTCTCCGGAATCCCCGAGCGCCCCAACAGTATCCCCATGATGGCTCCCGCAGTAGCGGCCGTGCAATCGGTGTCGTCCCCGCAATTTGTGGCGAGGCATACCGCCTGGCCGAAATCGCCCCGCCCGTAAAGAAGCCCGATGATTACGAAAGCGACATTGCCGGGAGCCTGGAACCACCCCAGGTCCTTGCTGTCCTCGACCACCGCCGCCCTGGCGGCCTTATAGTCCTCTCCACGGGCAAAGTGATCGCACACGATCTTCACGCTGCGCGCCACGCGGCAGTCCTCCGGGATTTTGCTCAAGCCGATTTTGATCAGCGTGTCGAGGTCGTCAACCACGAAGGCCGCCGACTCCAGGGCGGCGACGAACATCGATGCGTAAATCCCCTCTCCTGAGTGGTCAACGCAGGAGTCCATGTAGGAGTAGCGGATGGCCAGGTCGGGGTTGCCGGGAAAGAGGCACGCCCAGATTTCCGAGCGGATCCAAGCCCCGTTGCTGTTCTTCCACTTGGCGTTGTTGCAGGAGCCTGACAAAGGAGGCAGCAGGCCGGCCCTGATGTTGGCTTTGCAGACCCCATACTCGGCCCATGGCGCAGTGATGTAGCTGACCCAGTATTGGGCCAGAATCCGCTCATTTAGCGCCTTCGCCCCGCGATCTTCCAGTGCCTGCAGCCACACCAGTTGGAGATCCAGGTCGTCGTTCGGCTCTGGTTTTCCGAACAAGTCCTGCGTGTAGAACGTGACATCCTGCATGTCCTTCTTGCTCTCGAAGGGGGCGCCCAAAGTCCCGCCGATGTTTTTGCCAGTCCAGCAGCCCAGAGCTTTGTTGCCATACTCTTTTAAATTAAGCGTATTCACAACTTGAGAGTGCGGAGTCCTCGATCGGGTTTCAAGTCTGATTTCCGCCATTTCTGACGCCCGGTTGCGCCGATTTCCGGGACAGTTGCACCCCCTGCTGGAGGTTCTGCGATTGATGCGCAGAAAAGGAGCGTGACAAGGCGAGGCGGTGCAGGCTTTTCTCAAAGCCATGAGCATCCTCACCGGCAAGACGGGCGTCGTTTTCGGCGTCGCAAACAAGCGCAGCATTGCGTGGGCGATCGCGAAAGCGTGGCATCAGGCGGGCGCGAAGCTGATCTTCAACTACCAGGGCGAACGCCTCAAAGAAAACGTCGAGGATCTCGTGGCCGAGTTCGGCCCGGACACGGTTCTCCACCCGTGCGATGTTTCCAAAGACGACGAGATCGCGGCGTTTTTCCAGGAGGTCGCCAGGCACACCCCGAAGCTCGATCTGCTTCTTCACGCGGTCGCCTTCGCGCCGAAGGAGGCGCTCGAAGGCCGCTTCCTCAACACCTCGCGCGAGGCGTTCCGGATCGCGCATGACATCAGCGCCTACTCGCTGGTGGCGCTTTCCCGCGCGGCGGTTCCCCTCATGACCGGCGGCGGCAGCATCGTCGCCATGTCGTATTACGGCGCGGTCAAAGTCGTCCCCCACTACAATGTCATGGGCGTCGCCAAGGCCTCGCTCGAAGCCTCGACCCGCTACCTCGCCCACGACCTCGGCCCCCAAAAGATCCGCGTCAACTGCATCAGCGCCGGCCCCGTGCAGACGCTCGCGGCCCGCGGGATCTCGGGGTTCAGCTCCATGATCAAACACTACGAGGAGCGCGCGCCGCTCCAGCGCAGTTGCACGACGGACGAACTCGGCCACACCGGCGTCTTCCTCGCCAGCGACGGCGCCTCCGGCATCACCGGCCAGGTGCTCTACGTGGACGGCGGCTACGAGATCATGGGCATGTGAGAAAAGAAACCGACCTGCCGGAGCCCGCGTTTGCGGCTCCACCGGCGTGGCTTGTGTCCGGCCCGGTTCACATTTGGAGATTCGTTTCGGCCGACAGCGACCTGCTCTCGGATGCCGAGCGCGAACACGCCGACAAATTCCAATCCGAACCCGCGCGATCCGCATTCCTCGTCGGACGATCCGGCATCCGCCGGGCGGCCGCGATCTACACAGGGCTCGCTCCCCAGGATCTTGCGATTTCTCAAACCCCGTCGGGGAAGCCGTTCTTCGAAAACGCGGCGATCCATTTCAACCTGAGCCATTCGGGCGGGGAGGTCGTGGCCGTATTTTCCGCGGATCCGGTCGGGATCGACATCGAATCGCCCGGACGGTGCCGCGATTTCGCGGAGATCGCACGACGGTTTTTCCCTCCCGATGAGTCCGCGCGCATTTCCGGGGAAGACGATTTTCTCAGCCACTGGACGGCAAAAGAGGCGATGTTGAAACTCGCGGGGAGCGGGCTTGCGGGCGGCCTCGAGCGGGCGCGGGCAGCGGACGCAGGCAACGGGATGCTGGACGGGCAACCGGTCTGGATCGAGAGGTTCCGCATCGGCGCGCGGGTGGGCGCGGCTGCCTCATTTCAGCCGTTCGAGGTAAAAGGCTGGTTTCAAATCTGAAAGCTGATACAAATGAAAGGCACATGTCATTTCAAAACCTTGGCCTCTCCGAGACCGTGCTGCACGGTGCCCAGCGGATGGGGTATTCCGAACCGACCCCGATCCAGCTCCGCGCGATCCCGGTCATCCTTTCCGGCCGCGACCTGATTGCCTCCGCGCAGACCGGCACCGGCAAAACCGCGGCCTTCGCGCTGCCCGTGCTCTGCAAGCTCGACCATCATGAGTCGAGGATCCGCTGCCTCGTCCTCGAGCCGACCCGCGAGCTCGCGATGCAGGTCGAGACCGCTTTCCGCGACTACATGCGGTTCATGCACACCGAGGTCACGCTCATCCACGGCGGCGTCGGCTACGGCAAACAAAAAGAAGATCTCGCCCGGAAAGTGGATGTCGTGGTCGCCACGCCCGGACGCCTCCTCGACCACATGCAGCAGGGCGCGGTGGATCTCACCGGCCTCGAGTTTTTGATCCTCGACGAGGTGGACCGCATGCTCGACATGGGGTTCCTTCCCGATGTCCGCCGCATCGTCGAACAGTGCCCGAAAGCCCGCCAGACGCTGCTCTTTTCCGCCACCATCCCGGAGGAGATCGGACGCCTCGCCTCGTGGTGCCTCAAAGATCCGGAAAAAATCGAGATCGGCTCGTACCATTCGCCGGCCGAGACCGTCAACCACGCGCTCTACCCGGTCGCCGTCGCCCAGAAATTCGAGCTCCTCCTCGCGCTCCTCGCCCGCACGAATTTCGACAGCGTCCTGATTTTCTCGCGGACCAAAGACGGTGCCGACCGGATCTCGCGCGAGCTGAAAAAGAACAACCATTCCGTGGTTGCCCTGCACTCGAACCGCACCCAGACCGAGCGCGTCGAGGCGCTCGAGGGGTTCAAGGCCGGACGCTACGAGGTGATGGTCGCCACCGACATCGCCGCGCGCGGGATCGATATCGCCGGCGTCAGCCACGTCGTGAATTACGACGTGCCCCAGCACCCGGAGGACTACGTCCACCGGATCGGACGCACCGGCCGCGCCCAGAACGTCGGCGATGCGTTCACGATCATGACCGCCGAAGAACTCCCCCACATCAAGGACATCGAACGCTTCATCGGCCAGTCGGTCCCCCGCCTCAAACTCGACAACTTCCCTTACGTCTATACCGCGATTTTCAACGAGGCCGAAGCCGCCGCCGCCCTCAAATCCGCCAAGGGCGTCCGCACCCACAAGGGCATGCGCTTCGGCTCCAAACGCAGGAAATAACGGGCCGCGCCCGATCCCTCGGGATTGACTGCCGGCCCCGGTTCCCTACGATCGGCCCAACGAGCCTATGATCGTTCCCCAAACAGAAATCGTCGTCACCCACGGCGGCGTGGAAATCGTCCGGCAGACCGTGGCACCTGGCGAATACGTCATCGGGAGCGCGCCGGACTGCGATGTGCCGGTCGGGGTCGAAGCGGTCTCGCGCCAGCACGCGCGGCTGACCGTAAATTACGACCATGCGCTGATCGAAGACCTGGGGAGCAGCAACGGCACGCTCGTGGGCGGGAAGTCTGTCACCGGAATCACCCGGCTCTGGCCGAACCAGAAGATCGAAATCGGTCTCGCGACGATCGAGCTGCGCCGCCTCAGGGACAACTCCGATTCCCTGCCGCCGCAGTCCGCCTTTGTGCGTGAAGTGCTTCCCGAACATTTCCTGCGCGACAAAAAATACGACATCGGCGACGTGGTGGCCCAGGGGGGCATGGGAGCCATCCTCGAGGCGAGGGAGGAGGCGACCGGACGCACGGTCGCGATGAAGGTGATGCTGGAATCGGGTTCCCCCGGCGACGTGATGCGGTTCGTGGCCGAGGCGAAGGTCACCGCGCAGCTCGAACACCCGAATATCGTCCCCGTCCACGAGTTGAGCGTGGATGAGAACGACCAGGTTTTTTACACCATGAAGTTTGTCCGGGGCGTCACCCTGCGCGATGTGCTGGAAAAACTGGCCGAGAGTGACAAGGCGGCCCTCGCCAAATACCCGCTCGCCACGCTGCTCACCGTTTTTCAAAAGGTGTGCGACGCGCTGGCCTTCGCTCATAGCAAGGGGGTGATCCATCGCGACCTGAAGCCGGCCAATCTCATGCTGGGCGATTACGGCGAAGTGCTCGTCATGGATTGGGGGTTGGCCAAAACCGGGGGCGAAGACCTGCTGGCGGAAAAGATCGCTACGTCTCCCCTTTCTCCTCTGGTCACGATGGATGGAAAAGTGATGGGCACGCCGCAATACATGTCGCCCGAGCAGGCGCGCGGCGAATCCGCCGGGATCGATTCGCGCACCGACATCTATGCGCTGGGCGCGATCCTTTATCAGATCCTTGCCCTGCGGCCGCCGATTCAGGGGGAGGATCCCATGGATGTCGTGGAAAAAGTCGGCCGGGGTGAGACCATCCCGCTCTTGAAAACTGTGGCGGGCCTCGCCAGGCGCCCGCCACATCTTCCCGGCGGCCATGTGCCGGAATCGCTTGACGCCGTCGTCCGCAAGGCGATGGCGTTCGATCCGGCCGCGCGCTACCGGAAGGTCGAGGCGCTCCAGGCCGATCTCACCGCCTACCAGAACGGCTTTGCCACAAAAGCGGAAAAGGCCGGGCTGGCAAAGCACCTCCTCCTGTTTGTCAAACGCCACAAGGCCGTCTCTGTCGCTGTCTGCGCGAGCCTCATCCTGCTCGTCGGCCTCTCCACCGCGTTCACCCTGCGCGTGTTCCACGAGCGCAACCTCGCCGTGGCCGAACGCAACCGCGCCCAGGGTGCCCAGGCAGCGGCCGAGAAGGCGCAGGCCGAAGCCGAGACCGAGCGCAATCGCGCGCAGACCGCGCTGGCTGATGCCGAATCCCAGCGCAACCGGGCGGAGAAAGCGCTGGCCGATGTCAAAACCGAGCGCTCCCGCGCGGATCAGGAACACTCGACGGCGGAAACCCAGCGCAACCTCGCCAATCAGGCACATTCGACGGCGGAAACCGAGCGCACCCGGGCCGAGGGAGAAAGCGGGCGCGCCGAAAAGGCCATGGCCGATCTGAAAAAAACCGCGCCGGCATTTTACTCGCTCGCAAAATTGCGGCTGGAGGAAGGGGAATTTTCCGATGCCATCGAGCAGATCGGATTCGCCCTGGATCTGGATGTCGCGAACCCCGACTACCACCTCCTCTGCGCGGAGGCGCTCCAATCCACACGGAAGTATTCCGAGGCCATCGCCGAATACCGGCGCGTCCTCGCCCTGCGGCCGGACGACAAATCCGCAAAATCCAACATGCTTGTTTGCAAGCGGCTGTCCGGGGATTCCTCTCCCGCCGATGCGGCCACCACGCTGGGTCTGTCGGCATGGTGGAGAGCGGAAGGCGACGCGCGGGATTCCGTGGGGCTGAGCGACGGCATCTTGGTGGACGGCGCGGCCATGGGACCGGGCCTCAGCGGGAAGGCCTTCCTCCTCAACGGATCGACTTCCTACGTCTCCGTGAAAAACAGCTCCGCATGGGCGCCCGGAAACGGAGACTTCACCATCGCGCTCTGGGCCAAGTTCACCGCCGTTTCCAACAAACAGGCCTTCCTGGCTGGCGACGGGGTTCTGGGCTCCAACAGTCAATGGATTTTCCAGCTCGCCGACAGCAAGCTCCAATTGCAAGTGAACGGGGAGAAGCCGGCCACGCTGAGTTCCGCCTATGTGGCCATGCGCCCGTTCCAGTGGTATCAAATTGCCGTCTCGCGCCGCAGCGACCGCGTGGCGTTCCATGTCAACGGCGCCGAGATTTCCGCCGTCAACTGGGCGGATGAAATTCCTCCGACAACCGGACCCCATGCCATCGGCTGCGCATCGGGCGCCATGTTCGTCCGAGGGTTCCTCGACGACATCCGCATCTACAACCGCGCCCTCTCCGCAAACGAAATCCAGACGCTGTTCCAGTCGCAAAGCGCGGTGCCCACCCCCAAACCCACCGCACCGGAAACCGCAGGAAAACCCGGCATGGCCGAACGCATCAACCAGGTCAAACAGCTCCTGGACCAGGGCCTGATCAACAAGGATGACTACGACCGCAAAGTCAAAGAAATCACCGAGTAAGCCGGCAGCGCGTCCCTCGACCAACCCCGTAGCATGGGCATCTTGCCGATGTTCTGAGTCCATTTATTTTACAGAGTTGGTCTCAGTCCCTTTGAAGATTTTGGGAGCGCCTGTATTCGTGGCGCTTTCGTTTTCAATCCACGCGGAAAAATTTGAAGCATCGTGGCGGAGCCAGCAGCAGGCCGGTCAGATCGCTTCGTTGCCGGCCAATCGGAGAAAGGTCGGCGTTTTTTGATCGCCAGACGGGTCGGATCGGTGCAGCGATGTGGGATGGCCATGCCGCAGAACTCGATTGCGATCATCTACGATTACGACCAGACGCTTTCTCCGACCTACATGCAGGACGAGGCGCTCTTCCCGGCCTACGGGATCAACCCGGCCAATTTCTGGCAGCGGTGCGCGGAGCTGGTGAAGGCGCAGGGGTTCGACAGCGAACTGGCCTACATGAAGGTGCTGCTCGACTGCCTGGAGATGGATCGCCCGACGAATGCAAAGTTGCGGGAGCTCGGGGGACAGCTGACTTTTTACAAGGGGCTGCCGGAGATGTTCGAGGAGTTCCAGTCGGGGCTTCTGACGGCCGAGCAGGAAGCGCACGGGATCAACGTCGAGCACTACATCGTCTCCTCCGGCCTGAAAGCGATGCTCGAGGGCTGCCGGCTCGCGCCGTTTGTCCGGAGGATTTTCGGCTGCGAATTCGCAGTCGATGAAAGCGACCGGATCACGTTTCCCAAGCGCGCGATCAGCCACACGCAGAAGACGCAGTTTCTTTTCCGGATCAACAAGGGGATGCTCGAGATGGACGAGGACGTGAACGACCACATGTCCGCCGACCTCCGCCCGATCCCGTTTCAGAACATGATTTACGTCGGCGACGGCCCGACCGACGTGCCTTGCTTTACGGTGATGCGCAAAAACGGCGGACAGGCGATCGCGGTTTACAATTCCGATGACCCGACCCGGGCGAGCTTCAAAAAATGCTACCAGCTCTGCACGCATGCCGACCGGGTGAAGAACATCGCCCCATCGGATTACCGCCGCGGCAGCCATCTCCGGCTTCTCCTCGAGGAGATGATCCACGAGATTGCCGACCGGATCGTTCAACGGCGGCGGGATGACCTCGAGGCCGGGACGGTGCGGGCCCCGAAATTCTGAACAACCATGAAAATCCAACGCCATCTGGACCGCGAGGGGAACATCGGCTTCGCACGCCTCCTGCCGGATGGCTCGGCGGAAAAACTTTCCGGGAACCTCGAAAGCGGGTTCTCCGGAACCGGGCGGGCGGCGGATGTGGCGAAGGTGCTCGCTCCGGTGGCACCGCCCGCGATCTTCTGCACCGGCCTCAACTACCGGAAGCACGCGCAGGAGACCGGTGCCCGCCTGCCGCAATACCCGATCCTTTTCATGAAGGCCCCTTCGGCTCTGCAAAATCCCGGAGATCCGATCCTCCTCCCCACCCGGCTCGCCAGCCAGGAAGTGGACTACGAGTGCGAACTGGCGGTCGTCATCGGCCGGACGGCGAAAAATGTCTCCCGCGCCGATGCGATGCGGTTCGTCGCCGGCTACACC
>Ga0194039_1001401_pt1 | contig 12923 bp, 13 predicted proteins | sample JunL228m_MetaG_FD_148679 | JGI IMG/M metagenome (GOLD analysis project Ga0194039, IMG submission 148679) | Anoxic zone freshwater microbial communities from boreal shield lake in IISD Experimental Lakes Area, Ontario, Canada - Jun2016-L227-8m | ecosystem: Environmental > Aquatic > Freshwater >...
CTATATGGCTCTCCTCATGGGTCTCTGCAATGCCCGCTTCACGGCAACCCAGTACGCCCTCCTGAGCAGCCTCATGGCGGTAAGCCGCTATATCACCGGGGCCCCCACCGGGTATCTTGTCGTCGCCGCCGGATGGGTCTGGTTTTTTGTCATCTGCACCGCCCTGGCCATTCCCGGGCTGCTATTACTTATTCGTTACAACAAATGGGCCAACGGCATCGATTCTCAACCCTGAGTACGATTCATCAGGCAACCGATCACATCTTGACATGGAAAAATCAATCGTTCATAAGGAGACGCGGTCATTGTGGGTATGGCTATTCAAAATCAGAATAGTCTGGACAGACATTTACTGTAAACTTTATTGGGGTATTTTGACTTCCTTAATTTTCCTTATTTCCTTTTCCGTTCCCGCTGACGCTTGGACATCATCATCGACGTCCCGGCAGGTAGTGGTGGTCAAAACCGCTAATTGGAAAGCTCATCAGGGGACCCTTCAATGCTACGAAAGATCTTCCATAAAAGAGACATGGCAGGCGGTGGGGGATTTAGTCCCTGTTGTTGCAGGTCGCAGCGGCCTGGGTTGGGGAGTAGGCCTCCATTCGGCCAACAATTCCGAAGGCCCGCAAAAGTGGGAGGGAGACGGGAGGGCCCCTGCGGGCGTCTTCAGATTGAGCGGCGCCTTTGGTTATGCTCTGGCTAAGAAAGCCGCCGGGATCAAACTGCCCTACACGGAAGCAACGCCGTCCCTGCGGTGTGTCGATGACGCCCAGTCCCCTCATTATAACCGGATTGTCGATTCAGGCCTGATCAAACCGGACTGGAAAAGCGCTGAAGAGATGCGCCGTCCTGACGACCAGTATCTCCTGGGCATAGTTGTCGATCATAATGTCAACCCGGCCATTCCCGGAAGGGGTTCCTGTATTTTCATCCATATCTGGAAGGGATCGGATGCAGGGACGGCGGGATGCACGGCCATGTCACAGGAAAACATGGAGAGACTCCTCCACTGGCTCGACCCTTCCGCAAATCCCGTCCTTATCCAGATCCCGGAAGATATCTACCAGAAGCTCCAGACAGCCTGGGATCTCCCATAGCACGGTGGGAAGTTAAGCCAATTTCAAAAAAGCCTTCCCGTGATCACGGGCGATGAAATGACTGCCGGCATAGCAGCGCTACGTTGAGGATTTTACGATTGAGACACGGGAAAAAATGGCGTGAAGATGGGCGCGTAGGCAACGTTATTTACGTATAAGCGCTTAGGATGTGGCGTCGATGGCCTTGTGGAGGCGGTATTGCAGGGAGGACTTGTCCAGGATTGAGAAGAATCGGTCTAATTCAGGTCCTTTTGTCTGGCCGGTGATAGCGGCGCGGAGGGGCATGAAGATTTTCTTGCCCCGCAGGCCCGTTTTCTCAGATAGCAGGGGCATCAGGGTTCCATAAAGCCGGTCGTCTTCCGCGGGAACCGCGTCAAGATCATCGAGGAGCCCGAGGAAGCCGACCATTACCTCCTTTGCGTCCGCGGTGGCAAGGAGCTGCAATGCCTCGGCGGAAAGTTCATAAGCATTGTCGTCAAAAATACGCAGGTAATAGCCGATTTCCGCCAGACTGGTCAGATTGTCCCGGACTGCCTCGATAATCTTATGGAGACGGACCTCAGCGAGATGATCATAGCCGGCCGCGCTGATAAACGGTCGCATGTGTCCGGCAAGAGTCTCCGAGGATTCCTTTCTGATGTACATGCTGTTGAGCCAGATCAGTTTGTCTTCATCAAAGATGGCGCCGCTTTTTCCTGCCCGGCCAAGAGAAAATGCCTTGATCATCTCCCCGGTGTTGAAGACTTCCTTTCCTTCTCCAAAGGAGGCCCCCAGCAGGGCCAGATAATTGAGCAACACCTCCGGAAGGATTCCTCTTTCGCGAAATTCCCGGACAGCGGTGGCCCCATGCCGCTTGCTGAGCTTCGATCGGTCCCGCCCCAGGATCAGGGCGTGGTGGGCGAATTGAGGGGGGGCAAATCCGAGGGCATGGTAGAGAAGCAATTGCAGGGCGGTGTTGGAGAGGTGGTCTTCCCCGCGGATAACATGAGTGATTTCCATTAGATGATCATCGATGACGACAGCAAAATTATAGGCCGGGATGCCGTTGGAACGGACAATAATGAAATCTCCCAGAGCGCTGCCCTCGAAACGCATGGGGCCCCGGATCAAATCAGGAAAGGTAATCGCTCCCGGGGGCACATGGAAACGATAGGCCGCCGGCCGGCCTTCCGCTTCTAATCCTCTGCGGTCTTCGGCAGTCAGATCCCGGCACTTTCCCATGTAGCGAGGCATCATCTTTCGGGACAGAAGACTCAGCCTTTCCGCCTCCAACTCCTCGTCAGTGCAATAGCAGGGATAGACAAGTTCAGCGGCGATCAGCCTTTCCAGGTGGGTACGATAAAGTGATAATCTTTCACTTTGATAGTAGGGGCCGCAAGGGCCTCCCTTACCCGGTCCTTCATCCCAGTCGATGCCCAGCCAGGCTAGGTCTTGCAGCAGATTTGTTTCGAAGACCCTGGATGTCCGGACCTGATCCGTATCCTCTATACGCAGGATAAAGCTACCGTGATAATGCTTCGCAAAAAGCCAGTTAAACAGAGCCGTGCGAGCGTTGCCGACGTGCAGTTCCCCCGTCGGGGAGGGAGCGAAGCGGACGCGGTGAGACATATTAGTCATATTATTTAATCCATTCAGTTACTTAATCCCATTCCCCTTATAGCCTTCCCCTTGAAGGTGGAGGGACCGGGGGGTGGGGCAAACTATCTGCATGCGTCTAACGATCGGTCACTTAAAAACGTCCATTTGCCTCTATGGCTTCGACCAGGGCGACGGCCAGGGCGGCGATGCCTTCTCCCCGCCCCACGAATCCCATCCCCTCATTGGTTTTGGCCTTGACACTGACCCTTTCCGGGCTCAGAGCAAGCGCTCCGGCAATGTTGTTAATCATTTCGGATATATATTGACGCAGTTTCGGTTGTTCCAGAATCACCGTGGCGTCTATGTTGACAACCAGGTATCCTTTGACGGCGGCGATTTCCCTTGACCGGTTCAACAACAGGATGCTCGAGATATCCTTAAAAGCAGGATCATGATCCGGGAAATGGGCGCCGATGTCGCCTTCCCCGATAGCCCCAAGAATGGCATCGCAAATGGCATGGATCAGGGCGTCGGCGTCGGAATGCCCTAAAAGGCCCTGTTGATAAGGGATATTGACGCCGCCAAGGACAAGACGGCGGCCTTCGGACCATCTGTGACTATCGTAACCAATACCGACTCTTGCTTGCTTTTCCACCATTTCGTTCCTAACAAGATTTGTCAAACAAAATTAATTCAGCTTTTCCCCATCCTGACTTCTCCCTGAAGGGGAGGGATTTCGGCATTTTTGCGAGAATGTCAGAAGATATTTTGCCTTGTCGAGAGCCGATATTCCGCCCAAGCGAGGTCCTCTGTCGTGGTGATCTTGATATTGTCGGGAATACTGTCGATCATTTTCACCGGTACCCCCATCCTTTCCACCAGCGCGGCGTCATCGGTGCCGTAAAAGTTGTCTTCCTGTGCCTTTTTATGAGCGGCCACGATCGTCGCCCGCCGAAAGGCCTGGGGCGTCTGGGCCATCCAGATCTGTTCCCGATCAAGGGTTTCTATCACCCTTCCTTCCCCGTCACACTGCTTGACCGTGTCTCTTACCCTTAAGCCGACGGCTACGGCCCCTTCCTGCATCGCTCCGTTCGCCGCTTTTTCGATCAAGGCGGGTGATACAAATGGCCGGGCTGCGTCGTGAATAATGACGATTTCACAATCTGCCGACAGTACTGCTAGTCCATTCCGGACGGAATCCTGTCTTTCCTTACCGCCGGCAACGATCTGCCGGATCTTGGTCATAGCAAAGGCATCGACAATGTCAGATTGTATCCTGGGCACATCGGCTGCGGGAACTACAAGGACAATATCCCCTATAAACGGGGCCTTCTGGAAGGTACGAAGGGTGTGAACAAGTAATGGGATACCCCGCAGGAGCAGATACTGTTTTGCCTCGCTCTTCTGCATGCGCCTGCCGGATCCGCCGGCGGGGATTACGGCCGTGATCTTCATCTTCGCGCTCGTCATGGCAATAAAAAAAGAGCCCGGATGCTTTTCTCTCATCCGGGCTCCGGAAAGTATTTAGGATTTGGATGACAAGGCAAAGGGTTTCTTGTCGACGGCCAGGGATTTCATCTCGGAAAAGATCATGCGTCCCGCCGTAGTCTGAAGAACACTGGTAACCAGCACATCCACCACGGAACTCTGAAATTTCTGCGCATTGTCAACGATGATCATTGTGCCGTCATCCAGATAGGCCACCCCTTGTCCAGGCTCCTTGCCTTCCTTGATAATCTTAACCGTCATGGTCTCGCCGGGCAGGACCACCGGTTTCAAGGCATTGGCAAGTTCGTTCACGTTGAGGATCTTTATGCCCTGCAATTCTGCTACCTTGTTAAGATTAAAATCATTGGTGAGGATCTTGGCATTGGTCTTTCTGGCTAACGCCACAAGTTTTGCATCCACCCCCTTGATCTTGGGGAAGTCCTGTTCTCCTATTTCGATCGTTATTCCCGCCATTTTCTGCATCCGGTTCAAGATATCAAGCCCACGCCTGCCCCGGGAACGTTTCAGGGAATCGGAGGAATCAGCGATATACTGCAACTCGTCAAGGACAAATCTGGGAACCACGAGCGTCCCCTCGATAAAACCCGTATCGCAGACGTCGGCGATACGGCCGTCTATAATGACGCTGGTGTCGAGAACTCTGGCTTCGTCAGGATCTTTGGCTTGTCCCAAACCGAATATATTGAATTCCTCTATTTTTTTCGATCCGAGAACCAATCCGAGGTATCCCATGATTCCCGTCAGGAGGGCGTATATCCAGGGAACGACTTCCTGATTTTGTTTGATATTACTTACAAAATTTAGACCATAGGCAAGAAGAAACGCGATGATAAGACCAACTACGCAACCCGCAACTCCCCCAAGGATAATCCTCAGGGAAAACTTTCTAATATCCTGCTCCATCTTGATGACGAAGAAAGCGATCGCTAACCCGATGATGAATCCCACGGGCCATGCCCACCACTGGCTGGGGGGATAAGTCAGATAGGCTATAAAAAAACCGCTGATAGAACAGGCAGCAATAAGTATCATTCTGATAATCATTTGTTTTTCACCTCCTTTCTTCTTTGATTTCTATTTATTATTTTACTGGATCGTGAAAATAGTTCTCAGATCCTCTTCGATCTTGGTTTCGTCTGACTTAGTTGCCACGGAAATTTCCTTGACCAGCAGGTTCTTTGCCGTATCCATCATCTTGCGCTCTCCAAAGGATAGGTTCTTATCATTCTTCAAGATTAGCAGATCCCGGAGTACCCTGGCTATCTCGTAAACAGACCCGGTCTTGATCTTTTCGAGATATTCCCGATAACGCTTATTCCAGGTCTGCTTGTCGATCGTAACATCTTTATTTTTAAGGATATCATATACTTTGGAAATCTCTTTTTCAGAGATAACTTCGCGAAGACCCACAGACTTCGCGCTTTTTGTAGGAATCATGATCTTCATGCCGTTTCCCATGATCTTCAGGATGTAAAATGCCTGCTTGGTCCCCATGACTTCACGGTTCTCAATGTCCTCAATAACCCCGACGCCCTGCGCGGGATAAACTGCCATATCGCCAATCTTAAACATCTTACACCACCTAATATATTTTGAATTTCCGCAGGTTAACATACTTTCACAATATAGTCAATACATCATCATATATATTGATGCATCAACCGTTTCAGGTCTTCATCGAATCTTTCGGAACCATCCTCAACGTATTCAGCAATGATAGCTTTCAGCCGTTGATACATAACGCGGTCGTCCAGATCAGACAATTGCCGGTAAATCCCTTGTCTCCTCCCCAACCGAAAGATCATTCTGTCCTCCCGAGGCAGGGCAAAGAACCGGTCGATCACAGACAAAAGCCTTTCCTTTTCCTCAGGCAGCTTTCCATCCAACTCTTCAAGAAGATTAAGAATATGGTCGCTGACAAGGGTTGTTTGTATTCCCTCGAGATGTTCGATAAAAAGGCGGATTTCTTTTACTGTATGTTCATCATCTGCAGGGGTGAACTCCCCGTTCTGCATCAGTTCATAAAGCCCCGTTCCTTTTACGACTTGCAGAGAGCGCAGCCGGACATAGTCGGGATTGATGGCATTGATGACCTCTGCCGTGGCAATGGCATGCTCTCCGGACCAACGGTCGCCTCCTAAGCCGGGGATGACATAGGCACAAAGGGAAATGCCCGCGGCAACAATCCGCTTGCCTCCCTCAATATGATCGGCTGCCGTGGCGCCCTTGTCAATGAATTCCAGTAGCGGGTCGTAACCACTCTCCAGGCCGATGTGTATCCTCGACAAACCTGCGTCATGGAGTCTTTTTAATTCCGCTACGGTTTTCCTGGCGGCCGTTTTTGATCGGCAGTAGGAAGTAATTCGCTGTACATAAGGGAACTGGTCCTTAAGAAACGAAATTATTTCAACCAGATCGTCCGTTTTAAGAATCAGGGAATTGGCGTCCTGAAGAAAAACGGATGCCCCTCCCCAATGCAACCAGGCACATACAGACCGGTAGCTGTCGTTATAGCCACTACCTTCATTGTAAATAATGCGGACAAGAGAATCCGTCACCTCACCGGCGCCACCGTATTTCCAGGATAAGGCCTTTATGTCATCGGCGATGGCCCTGGCCTGCCGGATATCCTCTTTGACTTCCTCGACGGAGCGGAGTTCAAACTTTTTTCTCTGGTAGGTCCGGCAAAAGGCGCATTTATTCCATGGGCAATTACGGGTTGACCGAATCAGCAGGCTCTTTGCTTCACTTGGCGGCCGGATGGGGCCCTGTTCAAAAGATAAACCCATGAAATTTTATATTTCCTGACTTTTCATAGAAGTCGTAATGTAATCATGCATAGCCTGATATTCAAGGAAGAAATAAAAGGGGATTTCTTGCCTTGTTGTTCTGGCGGATTTCAAAATCAATATATCCTTCTCCCTTTTTTTCAGATTTTCCTGCCAGACCAATGACTTCACTTTTTTTTATCCGGCTGTCCGCTTTAACGGATCTGTTTCCCAAGTTGGAATAAACGGTGGCAAATTGGTTGTCATGCTTGATGATAATTGTTTCCCCAAAATCCCTTAAGGGCGCCGAAAAGATGACTGTTCCCGTGGCCGCGGCGACAACAGGAGCATGATCCCGCGCTGTGATGCGGATATGATTATTTACCATTCCATTGGGTTGACGTCCGTAATTGGCGGTCACACGGCCTCGCACCGGCCATGCGAATGATCCCTTCTCGGTAGAACTAACAACGGCCGGCGGTTGTGAAGGTGGCGGGACAGCCAATGGCTTGTCTTTTTCCGTCCATCCTGTTTTTTCCCGGGTCGGATTCTTTCCCTCCGGGCTTACGTTGGCGGCTACTTTTTTACCCTGATCTCTCGGCTTCAACTCCTGCTGTCGACTTTGGGAGGGAACTTTTTTCCCTGCTTCCGTCTTTTTTTGAGCACCTTGGGTCTGGCTATTTTTTATTTCTGGTTTTGACGATTTTTTAATATCTACGACCTGAACGGCGTCAGGAATGAAGACAACGCTGTTTTCTTCCAGACGCCCCGGGCTTTTGATATGATTGATCTCGGCAAGTTTCCCGGGGCTAGTGTTATAAGCGCGAGCAATATCCGAGATGGTTTCACCTTTTTTTACGTTGTGATATACCCCTTTGGCCTTGTATGTATTACTCTGCTGACTGGCGCAGGCAATGATGAAAAGGCACCCGATGGATAAAAACAGGATTCTGTGTCTCATATAAAAAAAGAGAACATTATCTTATTAAGCAACGGGAAAGCTTTCGGCTTAGGCATTCCAGCCATGATCACCTATAAGATCGACAAAGCGGCATCCACACATAGCCTCAGTCTTTATTTCATTAATGTCTTCGGACAGACGCGTAACTCTTAACAGCTCCTGGCTGACACGACTGCCAGTGGGAATGATCAGCCGGCCGCCGATGGCAAGTTGTTCCAGGAGGACTCTGGGGACCTTCGGCGCCCCGGCGGTAATAATAATCCCGTCGAAAGGCGACTCCTCCCGCCAGCCATAGGTGCCGTCTCCTACCCGGATAGCCACATTAAAATAATTCAGGAAATCCAAATTTTTTCTTGCCCCCGCTGCCAGCGATGCTATCCTTTCGATGGAAAAGACCCGTTCAGCCAGCTCTGCTAAAATGGCGGTCTGATAGCCGGAGCCGGTGCCGATTTCCAGCACCTTCTCCTTTCCCGTCAGGTTCAGAGCCGCCGTCATGAGGGCAACGATATAGGGCTGAGAGATTGTCTGACGATCACCTATGGGCAGGGGGTTGTCGTTATAGGCCTGATCGATGAGACCCTCATCAACGAAAAGGTGGCGATGGATCTTTTCCATAATCCTGAGCACTCGCTCGTCCGTAACTCCCCGGGCTCGGATCTGGGTATCCACCATTTTCATTCTTTGCTTTACGAAGCGATCCATTATTTCCTATCCCCCTGGGAGCTGTTTTTTCTTTGGAGGAATACGATAAAATTCCTCCATGCGGTGATTACTTCTCAAACCCATGGCCTCCCGGGTAACGACCAGATAATAATACCGCAACTGGGCATGATCGCAGAGGCGATTGTATTGAAGAATCATTTTATTAATGTCCTTGAGGGCTTTTCCTTTCGCTTTTTTGAGGTCATCATGGTTGGGGTCCCCGCCCAACCGATCCTCCAAACTTCTCATGTATTGATGATTTTCCTCAATAATCTGCGCCATACGCTGGAGCTTGACAATGGCCTTTGCTACGCTTTCTCCGGTCCGTCCCAGGACAACGGCCCTTTCCCTAAGGAATTCCTCCTTCAGAATTTCATCGAATGTTTTTTCCTGCATATTTGGAGCTTATATTTCCCAAGTCTTAATTCACATAAGAGATTCTACCACTTAACCAGAATATGATCAATACAAAAGCGCCACTCTAACAATAGATCAATCCATGTTTTTTAGATAAACCTGAATGAGCGACGTGGAAATTGTTGGGACATTAAAATTATTCTGCAGAAGAAATATGTTGACTTCCTTGATAAACCGTGAATTAATTTGCGCCAGTAAATTGTGACAAGGAGTAGTTAGACGACAAGATGGGTAGCAAGATCGCGCTGAACAGCTTTTATTTTTGGTATTATTATTTCGGCGCACCGGACTGCCTATCGCTCAGGAAAACGTAAAACCATAAAAAAATGAAAAAATGAGCCATGGGTGGAAAGGTTGATCCCCCGTGGCTTTTTTGTTTTTGTAAGGTCATGGGACGGAGAAGGTTCCATGGCCTTACTTATTTGGAGGTCTAAGCAATGATTATCATCATGAAGAAAAGCGCCACAGAAATACAGATCGATGCCGTTATCGGCTGGATCGAATCGGTGGGCTACCGGGCCCACCCTTCCCAGGGGGTGGAAAGGACAATCATCGGCGTCGTCGGCGACGACCGGGGTAAGGCGCAACTGAAATCTGCGGAGCACCTGCCGGGCGTGGAAAATATCATGCCCATCTTGAAACCTTACAAGCTTGCCAGCAGAGAATCGCGGGACGGCAATACGGTTGTCCGCGTCGGGGGGGGGGAGATCGGCGGCCCCGATTTTGTCGTCATGGCCGGTCCCTGTTCCATCGAAAGCGAAGAACAGCTCCTGGAGAGCGCCTATATTGCCAAGAAAGGGGGCGCCCAGATCCTGCGGGGAGGAGCCTACAAACCACGCACTTCCCCATACAGTTTCCAGGGGATGGAGGAGGAAGGACTCAAAATCCTGAAAAAGGCCCGGGAAAGAACGGGGCTCCCCGTGGTGACGGAGGTTATGAACACGACAGATGTGGATCTGGTGGAGCAATACGTAGATATCCTTCAGATTGGGGCCCGGAACGTCCAGAACTTCGCCCTCCTGAAGAAGGTGGGGCAGGCAAGAAAACCCGTCCTCCTCAAGCGGGGCATGATGAGCACCATCGAGGAACTCCTCATGGCGGCAGAATACATCCTTGCCGCCGGTAATGACAACGTGATTCTCTGTGAACGGGGAATCCGCACTTTTGAGACGGCAACCCGGAACACCCTGGATATCAGCGCCGTACCCGTACTGAAGGAACTGACCCATCTGCCGGTCATCGTCGATCCCAGCCATGCCTCCGGTCACTGGAAATATGTCAAACCCCTGGCCCGGACGGCCGTCGTGGCCGGAGCGGACGGGTTGATCATCGAGGTCCATCCGGAACCGGAAAAGGCCATCTCCGATGGCGCCCAGTCCCTGAAACCGGAAAAGTTCTATGAACTCATGGAGGAAGTGCGCATCTTGACTAAGGTAATGAAGGAGCAGATCGAGGTGACACGATGAACCGCTTCAAGGTAAGCATTGAAAAAAAAATCTCCCGCTCCTATGAGGTCTATATCGGACAGGACATCCTGGATCGGGCCGTTCTGCTTATCGCCAAAGGAAACTGGGCTAAAAAATATTTTCTGATCACCGATGCTAATGTCGCCAAGCTCCATGGACAGAAGGTTATGGACATTTTCAAAAAGATGGGACTGCCCGTGGAAGAGATTGTTTTCCCGGCGGGAGAGAGATCCAAGACCATGATGATAGCCATCACGATCGCGGAAGAGCTGCTCCGCCGGGGCGCCGACCGCACCTCCGGCCTTATTGCCTTGGGCGGCGGCGTGGTGGGCGATCTGACGGGTTTTGTCGCCTCCATCTTCATGCGAGGTGTCCCCTACCTCCACCTGCCCACCACCCTCTTGGCCCAAGTGGACAGCAGCATCGGCGGCAAAACGGGAGTGGATCTGCCGGCGGCGAAAAATATGTTGGGAACATTTCATCAGCCCAAGGCTGTTTTCACCGACCTGTCCTTCCTCAGGACGCTCCCCGGCGACGAATTCAAAAACGGTCTGGCGGAAATAGTGAAATGCGCCATTATCGACGATCCCGGCCTCCTGGAACTTCTTGAAGAAAAGGCGGCGGCCCTGAAGCCTGACGGCGATCTGGCCGCCCTGATTCCCATCGTGACGAGAACCTGTGAAATCAAGAAGAAAATTGTCGAGATCGATGAACAGGAGCATGGTTTGAGAAGAATCCTCAATTTCGGTCACACCCTGGGACATGCCATCGAGGCGGAAGCCGAATACGCCATTCCCCACGGTGAAGCCGTCTCCATCGGCATGGCGGCGGCCCTTGTCCTTTCGGAGCGGCTTGGACACCTGCCGGCCGCCGACCGGGACCGGATCATCCGTCTCCTGCAAAAGGCAGGTCTTCCCGTCCGCATGCCCGCAGGTATGAGCAGCGACAGCGTTATGGCAAGGATGCAGCGGGACAAGAAAAAGGAGGGGAATGTTGTCCACTTCGTCCTCCTGAAAAACCCCGGGATGCCCTTTGTCAACGGTGGTGTCCCGGAAACCACGATCAGGGAGATTATTGAAAGGATGTAATGATAAAAAAAACACTTGAACAACTGCGCACGGAGATCCGAAAACTCGATGGAGATATTTTGCGGCTCCTCAACGAACGGGCGGCCCGCTCCGTGGAAATCGGTCAGGTCAAGCGTTCCGAGGGCGTCGATGTTTACAGTCCTGCCCAGGAATCCCGGGTCTTCGATTTTCTGAGCAAGCACAATACCGGTCCCTTGAACGATGCCGCCGTCAGGGATATTTTCCGTGAGATCTTTTCATCCTCCCGGGCCTTGCAAGGGTCCCTGACGGTAGCGTATTTAGGACCGGAGGCCTCTTTCAGCCATTTGGCCGCCCTTGCCCATTTCGGACACAGTGCGGAACTTGCCCCCGCCGGAACGATCGATCAGGTCTTTGACCGTGTGGAGAGAGGAAATATCGCTCTGGGGATTGTCCCGGTCGAAAATTCGACGGAAGGCTCCGTAGGACATACCCTCAGAAGATTGATTACGACATCGCTGGATATTCAGGCGGAAGTATTCCTGCGGATTTCCCAGTGCCTGATGTCTCATTGTTTGAGGAAGGAGGATATCAAAAGGGTCTATTCCCATCCTCAGGCCTTCGCCCAGTGCCGGAACTGGCTCTGGGAAAACCTGCCCCAAGCCGAACAATTGGAGACCACCAGCACCTCGGAAGCCGGAGAGCGGGCGCATCGCGACCCGGAGGGAGGGGCAGCGGTGGGAAGCCACCTGTCGGCAACGATCCACGGCTTGTCCATCCTGACGGAGGATATCGAGGACAATCCCGCCAACACCACCCGCTTCCTGGTCATCGGCAAGGGTAAAGGTGAAAGGACGGGACAGGACAAGACATCGATCCTCTTCGGAACCCCCCATGTCCCGGGGGCCCTTTTTCAGACCCTGGAAATCTTCGCCCGGGAACGGATCAACCTGCTTCGGATCGAGTCCCATCCCCTGCGGGACAGGATGTGGGAGTATCTTTTCTTTGCCGATTTTGCCGGTCATCGGGAAGATGAACAGGTCAGACGGTGTTTGCAGGATATTGCAGGCAGGGCTACCTTTCTCAAGATCCTGGGTTCCTATCCACGGGGGGAGGAGACGACGTGATTTGCGCTTCCCTGGTGGCCGGAACGATGGAAATGGCCCTAGAAAAAATGACCACCGGTTTCCGCCATGCCGATCTGCTGGAATTGCGGATTGACCTGATTGCCGATCTGGACCTGCCGGCCCTCGTGAAAGGGAAAACGGGCCCGGTCCTTATTACCAACCGGCGGCGGGAGGAAGGGGGAGGGTTTCGCGGGACGGAGGAAGAACGGATTCTCCTTCTTTGTGAGGCTATCCACCTTAAGGCAGAATACG
>Ga0194039_1001406_pt1 | contig 12887 bp, 6 predicted proteins | sample JunL228m_MetaG_FD_148679 | JGI IMG/M metagenome (GOLD analysis project Ga0194039, IMG submission 148679) | Anoxic zone freshwater microbial communities from boreal shield lake in IISD Experimental Lakes Area, Ontario, Canada - Jun2016-L227-8m | ecosystem: Environmental > Aquatic > Freshwater >...
CGCTGTAATCGCCGACGGATGGGATGTCTGCATCAATGCCCGGCGCGAGGAATCGCTGCGTGAGTTGCTGGCCGGACTCCCGGAGGGCGACCATCTGGTTTCCGTCGGCGATTACAGCGATGCTACCGTGGCCGCCGCCATGAGCGAAAACATCCGTGCGCGCTGGGGCCGCCTCGACGCGCTCGTCAATTGCGCCGGTGCCTTCCAGCCAGCGCCAGCGGTCAACTCGCCGCTCGAACAGTGGCGCAGGCCGCTCGACACGATGGTAAATGGTGCGGTGCGCATGACCCGCGTCGCTGTGCCGCTGATGACATCCGGCGGACGCGTGATCCATGTCACCTCGATTCACGGCGAGCGGGCCGAGGCGAACGCGAGCGCGTATGCGATGGCCAAGGCCGCGATCAATTCATTTTCCCGGGGACTCGCGCTGGAACTTGCCGCCGAAGGCATCCTCGTCAATGTGATCGCCCCGGGGTTCATTGACACCCCGATGAGCGTCATCAACGGTGTCAACGAACTCGAATCCGAGTGGTTCAAAGAAAACTACGTCGTCGGCCATCACCTGCCGCTGCGCCGCGCGGGAAAGCCGGAGGAGATCGCCGGGGTCGCCGCTTTCCTCGCCGGGCCCGACTCCACCTATCTCACCGGACAGGTCATCACTGTGGACGGCGGCCTCACCATCACTTTCTAAATTCCGCATGAAAATTCAAACGGTTGATTTCTTTTATCTCTCCATGCCGGTCATCCGGGACATCGGCGATGGGAGCCAGGATGCGTTGCTGGTGCGGGTGACCGCCGACAACGGGCTCGCCGGCTGGGGCGAATGCGAGGCCGCGCCGCTGGCGTCGATTGCCGCGTGGTGCTGTCCGATGTCGCACAGCGCGTGCAAGCCGGTGAGCCACTCAACGCTGGGCCGCGCAATCGAAACGCCGGCCGACATCCGGGCGCTGACGCGCGATGTCCGCCGGAACAGCTTCGACCTGCTGCAGGCCGATCACACGCTGGCGGGGATCGACATGGCATTGTGGGATTTGCTCGGCAAACATCGGAGCGAACCCGCCTGGAAACTTCTGGGCTGGGAGCGCGCGTTTCCAAAAACCGCCTACGCGTCGCAGCTCTTCGGAGATGCGCCGGAAGAAACGCTGGCGAAGGCGCGGCGGGTTCGTGAAAGCGGGTTCCGCGCCGCCAAGTTTGGCTGGGGGCCTTTCGGGTTGAGCCTTGTGGATGACGAGGCGCAGGTCCGGGCCGCGCGCGAAGGGCTGGGGCCGGATGTGGCGTTGCTGGTCGATGCCGGCACGATCTGGGGCGAGGACGTGGAGGAGGCCGCCAAGCGGCTGCCCGTTTTGCACGAATGCGGCGCGCTCTGGTTGGAGGAGCCGTTCGTCTCCGGCGCGCTCAAGGCTTACAGCGAACTCGGGCGTCGCATGCGGATTCCGTTGCGCACGGCCGGCGGCGAAGGCGCTCACGAACCGTTCATGGCGAAAAATCTGATCGATTTCGGAGGGCTCGGCTACGTGCAGATCGACGCCGGACGCATTGGCGGTCTGACCTCGGCATACGAGGTCGCCCGCTACGCCGAGGCGCGTGGGCTCACCTACGTCAACCACACCTTCACCACGCCTCTGGCGCTGTGCGCCTCGCTGCAACCGTTTGCCGGGCTCGAAGACTCGCGGCTCTGCGAGTATCCGACCGAAAGCAGCGCGCTGGCTCAGGCCCTGACCACCGAAAAAATCGCGCCCGACGCAAACGGCGCAATCCAAATTCCGGACCGGCCCGGGCTCGGCATGAACGTCTGTCTGGAAACCATCCGCCAATACCTTGTCCCGGTCGAGATCCGAGTTGGAGGCCGACTCATCCATCAAACCCCTGGAGTATGAAACTAAGTATTTTTGATTTAAAGATTGAAGGAGGCTCCAGCACTGGAGTCAATATTTCCTGCCAAAAATGGAATTCTTTTTCCCTCATGGAAATGAAACCTTCATTATGTATTGATGGTTCGAGCATATCTCCATCCAGTTGCACCGTATGTAAGAATAATGCTGGGAGTTTGACTGTAGATTACTCGTTCCCCGGTTCCTATATCCTCTCCTTACAACTGGAGGCATGGGAACCTTTCGGGCTCAAAATCCATTCAACTCTCCGGTATCGAGGCACAGGAGGTGGCGGCATATTGAACGCTGTGTGCCTGCTTGGCATGGGAACCGACGGACATGCGTCGTTCGGATCGCACCCCGAGGCAGTGAGGCTCATGGAGCATCAAGGACCTTACATGGCGAAAATCAGGTGCCTCATCGATGATTCCGCCAAGGAGTCGGCTACGGGGGCAGGAGAGCCGAACGAGGTGGCGACGCGAGCCAAGGGGACATCCGATCTCGTCTGGGTCGCCTATGATCAGATCGCCCAGATGGGATTTCTGGCGGGGTTCCTCAGCTCCGAACGGTGGATTGGACGCGTCGAGATGGAATCCAATCAGGAAGGACAGATACTTAATTGGCGGGCGGGCTTTGACGGAGGAGACACAGCCCTTCCGGAAGGTCTTGGAGAAATTCCGCTTGAAGATTTTGTCCTTATAGCGGGGCAGGATCCCTGGAAGCTTCTGGAGGACTATGGCGATGAGACGCAGCGAATCCACAATCCCCGCATTCCTCAAAAGCCTCCTGTCTCCTGGTGCAGTTGGTACCCCTACCGGCTGGGGATCACGGAGGAGCGGATACTGGAGAACGCACGCGTCGCCGCCCAGAGGCTGAAACCGCTCGGCCTTCAGATCATGGAGTTGGATCTTGGGTGGGAGAAAGGAAACCTCCCCAGCTCGTTCGAGGAGAACGAACGCTTCCCGCATGGGCTCAAATGGCTTTCAGGGGAGCTGAAAGCCCTTGGTTTCGAGCTCGGTGTGTGGAAGGCCCCTTTCACCATCAGCGAGTTCGACCCCATGGCCAAGGCGCATCCAGAATACCTGGTGAGAGACGAGTCTGGCGAGCCAGCCGTCCTCTGGACGTGGAGCTGGGAGCCTCATGGAAAAATCTTCATTCTCGACCTGACCCACCCTGGAGCGCAACAATGGCTGCGGGAGAGCATGACAAGCCTCGCGCAGCGGGGCGTCACGTATCTGAAAGCCGATTTCATCGGTTGCGTGGCAGATTCTTTGGCGAAGAGACGCCATGACAACACCATCGCCGGCGGCTCCGCCACGGAAACTGCCCGCCTCGGGGCAAAGATCATCAGCGAGTCGTTGCCCGATGCCCTGCTCCTCAGTTGCGGCGGCCCGGAGATGCCGGGCACCGGGCAGTGGCCGCTGCTGTATGCCTGCAACGACACAGGGAACACGGGTTTCGTCAACCATCGCGGCCAAGGGGGGAACCTCCAGTCGCTCGCCTGCCACCTCTTCAAAAACAACCGCTGGGGCATCATCCAGCCATCGTGCCTCTGCGTAGGTGGGCCGGGAACAATCGAGGACGCGCGGCTCCGGGCGACCGCTGTGTTCATGTCGGGGGGGCAGGTCGACATCTCCGATACGCTCACCACGTTGCCGGAGGACCGCTGGCAGATACTCATCTCCACACTGCCGCCCCTCGGCATCAGCGCCAAACCGATCGACCTTTTCGATCCGATCAAAACCACCCCCTTAGCCTACGCTGGGATGTTCAATGGGGGAAACTCTGCCGGCCTTGAGGCGAAAGAGATTCCGGCAGGCTCCGTGTTTAAACTCCATGTGACCACCGAGTGGGACGAGTGGGACATGGTGGGGATCTTCTGCTATTCGGAGGGAAGCTCCGCAGAGCCACCCGAGATCAGCCGCTACGCCATTCCCTTCTCCAGACTTGGCATGGCCCAAACGGAGAAACCCTCTGTCTTCGAGTTCTGGTCTGGTCACTTCCTCGGCTCCGAACTCTCCAAGCGGACGAATCCAGGTGGCTACTCGCATCCTGGCGACTACCAGGATCTGAGCAGCGGCACTGCCGACGGCTATCTGGACATCTCATTCTTCGGCCCATGCGCCAAACTGCTGTGCGTGCGGAAATCGCGTCCGCATCCCTGGGTGGCGGGCACAAGCTTCCACCAAAGTTGCGGAACGGAGCTCTCCAACGTCAAATGGAACCCGTCCACATCCACCCTCAGCGGTGAATTGCACAGATCATGCGGGGAGACCGGCTTTATCGCCATCGCTCCTGCTGGCTTGGAAGCCGTCGCACAGGAGGTGAACGGCAGAGAGACCGTCCTGCGACGTGGAGCGAATGGAAGCCTCGCGCTTCCCATCATCGTTGACAGCCCGACGATGAAGTGGTCCATCCGCTTTGATGGGAAACGGCAGTGATGGATATATTATCCCGGGGGTCACACCTATAATTTGAAAATATAGCAAATGAAGAAATACCAATAAGATGACGAGCTAAAAAATGGACGCTCCCTATTCCTCCGTTGAAACGATCCAGTTTTTTCGTCTCAAAGACCGGCTGCGGCTTACTCATCTTTGCGGGATGCCGATGGCTAATGCTCCGGTTCTCTCGCCCCGCGCGCTGGGACTTGCTGTGGTCGGCTCCGGCGCGCGCCGGTTCGATGGGGACGATCTGAAATGCGTCCGTTTTCGCCGGACAAAGCAGGGCGCCGAAGCGCTCAATCGAATCGAAGGTTCCGGACTTGATCTGCGCACGGTCTGGCGGATCGATCCCGCGACGGGCGTGGTCAGCCGGCGCGACACGCTCACGAACACCGGTGCCGCACCGGCTGTCATCACGCGTTGTCTCGCCCGCATGGCATTCCCGTCGGGGGACTACGAATGCTATTCCCAGGCCAGCCGCTGGTGCCATGAAAACCAGGGTGCATGGGCACCGCTGAGCACAGGGGTCACCCTCCGCCATGTGCCGGGACGCACGACCGACCAATGCACGCCATATCTTGCGCTGCGTGCCGCCGGCTCCTCCAAAGGCGTGGCTTTCCATGTGATCCCCTGCGGGAACTGGACGATCCGGGTCATCCCCGTCACGGAAGGTGGCGGCGATCTGCACCTGCCTTCCGCGGTGGTAGAGCTCGGTCTCGCCGACGAAAATCTTCATCTCACACTCAAGCCCGGCGAGTCCCTGGAATTGCCAGAAATCCTTTCCCAGCCACTACCGGATGGCGAGGTGCAAAGCGGCGCGCCCCTGCTGCATCGCTATCTGCTGGATCATCATTTTTCCAAGGCGAAACCGGAGGCTCCTGTGGTTTACAACACATGGTTCTATGAGTTCGATACCCTCGACGTGCCGCGCCTGCGGGCGCAGTTGGTGGCCGCCAAGGAAGCGGGCTGCGAGGTGTTCGTGGTCGATGCAGGCTGGTATGGTCCGGGTGGGCCGAACTGGTTTGCCCAGGCCGGAGACTGGCGCGAGAAACCTGGGGCCGCATTCTGCGGACGGATGAAAGCATTTGCCGGCGAAGTCCGCGCGGCTGGTCTCGGATTCGGACTCTGGATGGAGCCCGAACGTCTCGGCCCGGAGGCTCCGATCCGTGCGCGACATCCAGAATGGTTTGTGCCCTGCGGGGATTCCGCCCGGATTGATCTCACCTGCCGCGCCGCGCGGGCGTGGCTGCGCCGCGAGATCGGTCGCCTTGTCGAAACCTACGCCCTCGCCTGGATGAAGGTGGACTTCAATTTTGCACTGGATGCCGACGCATCCGGGCGCGAGCTGCATCGTTACTCTGCCGAATGGTATCGGCTGTTGGATGAAGTCAGGACCGCCTACCCGCAAACCTTCTTCGAGGGATGTTCCAGCGGTGCCCTCCGCGGCGATCTGAACACCATGGCCCGTTTCGACGGCCATTTTCTCAGCGACACGGTGAATCCGGTGGACATGTTGCGGATTTCACAGGGCGCATGGCTCCGCCTCCCACCTGGACGAATCACCCGCTGGATGGTCGTCCGCCCCGCCGGGCAGGCGGTGCCACGCTATGGGATGAGTCTGGCCGATTCGCCGCAAACCATCCTCACGCCTTGCGGCCCGCTCTGGGAACCGGCCGAGACAGTGGATCTGAATTTTGCCCTCCTGGCATCCATGCCGGGAATGATGGGGTTCAGTGGTGACCTTGCGGGATTGTCTCCGGAACACCGGGCGCAGATCGCCGATGCGGTTGCGTTCTACAAAGCATGGCGGCGTGTAATGACCGGTGCGGCAGGGCATCTACTCACGCCGCCCGAGCCGCTCACCCGGCGCAAGGGTTGGATCGGTCTCCAACTCCAGGCGAAGGATGTCAGTCTTGTTTTTGTTTACCGATTGGGAAACGCGGGCGCCCCTCCCCCGTTGCGCCTGCGATCGCTCGACCCAAACGCGTGTTATACCGTCTGGCGCGGCTTGGAAACCGATGCGCCCGCCGAAAAAATTGGCGGCGCGGATTTGATGCGCGACGGCTTGCGGTTCTTGCCGAATGGCCATTTTGCAAGGCCCGGAAACGCCGCCGAGATCTTCACGATCCGCAACGATCAACCCGCCTGACGGGCAAAAAAATATCTTCTCGAGTGGCGGCGTCTGGAAAAGTTTCCGGAGCTGTCTGCAGACGAGCGGGTATTTGTTTGCGATGAGCCTGAGCGCGACGCCGGACGAACGGTGGCAGCGCCATGAGAACTTCCTCCGCCCGCACGGTTTGTTCGAGCGCTCCGCGAGGAAGGTATTCGGTTTCAAATAGCGGGGATGTCGGCGGCGAAGCCGCATTGGCCGCACCTCATGGGCGGGTTGTGACGGCGTCGAAATGACGATGAAAATCGTATCGCCGAACCTTGGGCTTTTGCGGTAGCGTTTTAATCCTCATGACTCACTTGACGACCCCCGCACCCGCGATTATCCCGCAGCCCTCGTCTATGGAACTCCTCGATGGCGCATGGGCGAAGGCCCACAAAAGCCATTTTTCGGCCGGCTGCCGGATCGCGGTTTCAGCCCCTCCCGAGCTGGATGCGCAGGCGGATTTGCTCGCGGGCTATCTCGGGCGTGACCAGATGTTCGATGTCGGGCGGACATCGCCTGAGGAAGCGGATATCAGCCTCGCCTTGTCGCTCCCCCCACGCCCGCTTCCGCCCGCGCCCGCCGGGGCCGGCTTCCGGGACGAGCATTATCGGCTCGCTGTCCGTCCGGAAAAGATCACGCTCGAGGCGGCTTCGCCGGACGGGGTTGCCATGGGGATCCAAACCCTGCGCCAGCTTCTCTCCGGCCAGCGCGCCCGCCTCGCCCTGCCGTGCCTGATCATCGACGACCGGCCGGCCATGGCCTGGCGCGGGCTGCACCTCGATGTAAGCCGCCATTTTTTTGACGCTGAAACCGTCCGGCGGTTCATCGATCTCGCCGCCTTCCACAAGTTTAACCTCTTCCACTGGCACCTCACCGACGACCAGGGCTGGCGGCTGCCGGTCGAGGGGTATCCGAAACTCACCGAGATCGCGGCCTGGCGCGATGGCACGCTCGTCGGGCACAATTGCGACCGCGCGAAAAATCCGTCCGACGGCATCCCGCACGGCGGGTTTTACACTCACGAGGAAATCCGCGGGATCGTCGCCTATGCAGCGGCGAGAGGAGTCAAAGTGCTTCCCGAGGTGGACGTACCGGGCCACGTTCAGGCGCTCGTCACCGCCTATCCGGAATTTGGGAACACCGGCACCGCACCGGGCGTTCGCCAATGCTGGGGGATCAGCGACAGCACGCTGAACCTCGAGCCCGCGACGTTCGAGTTCCTCGACCGCGTCGTCGCCACGCTCGCAGATCTTTTCCCGTTCCGGTATCTGCACTTCGGTGGGGACGAAGCGAAGACCGGCGAGTGGGATGCCTCGGCGCGGATCGCCGAGCGCATGCGCGAACTCGGCCGTCCGCCGGACGCGGGAGTCCAGGCCGTTTTCACCGCGTATCTCAGCCAAGCCGCAGAGGCTCTCGGACGCTCTGTTATCGGATGGGACGAGATCATCGAGCACGATGAGCCGGCCCCTGGCACAGCGGTCATGTATTGGCGCGACTCCGAGCTCGACATCCGGGCGCTCCGTGCCGGCCATCCGCTTGTGCTGGCGAACTCGGCGCAGACCTACTTCGACCACTACCAGATGGCCGGCCCCGGTCTCGATTTCGAACCGCTGGCGATCGGCGGGGATCTGCCGCTCGAAAAAGTCTATTCCTGGAAACCCCTCGACCAGTATCCGGAGGAACTCCGCCCCGGCATCCTCGGTGCCCAGGCCCAACTCTGGACGGAATACATTCCCGACAGCGCCCACCTCGACTACATGGCCTATCCCCGCGCCTGCGCCTTGGCCCAGGTGCTCTGGACGGAGGAGGGGAGGGAAGGAGCCGAAGCATTTGCCGCCCGCCTCGTCGCCCACCAACCGCGCCTCGACCGTCTCGGCGTTGCCTACCGCCCGTAGAACCCGCTTCCGCCGGTTCTGAATCGCTTGCCGCTTCTCTCCGCGCCCGGACCTCCGGAGGGGCGGCCATTTTCGTGTGCTCCAAAGGCGCAAAATCTTATAGCCTTGGGTTATCGCCTTTCCGTGACAAACCGGTTTAGCGCTACAAGCTGTCCCACTTTGATCGCCCCGCGACGCAGGCTAAGCTTAGTACCTTTGCCCCCTGCTGCCTCAACCCCCAGCCAGGAGGGCGCGGGCGTGGGCAAGCGCGGAGTCGGCTTTGCCGCCGAGCATGCGGGCGATTTCCTTTTCGCGGGCCGGGCCGGCGGCTTCGATCAACGCGGTGGTGGTGCGCTTGCCGGAGGTATCCTTGTCCACGATGAAGTGCGATCCAGCGAGGGCGGCGACCTGCGGGAGGTGGGTGATGCAGAACACCTGGTGCGAGGAACTGAGCTCTTTCATTTTCGCGCCGACTTTCGCGCCGATCTCCCCGCCGACGTTGGCGTCAATCTCATCAAAAATCAAAACCGGCACGCTGTCCTGCCCGACGAGCGCGGTCTTGATCGCGAGCATGACGCGCGAGATTTCCCCGCTCGAGGCGATCGCGCGCAGCGGGCGCTCCGGCTCGCCGGGGTTCGGCGAGAAGAGAAACTCGGCGGACTCGCATCCGTGCGGGCTTGGGTCGGCGAGGGTCTCGAGGGAAATCGAGAAGCCGGATTTTGCGAAGCCCAGATCCGCGAGGTGGCGCTTGACGAGCGCCTGAAGCTTTGGGGCGGCGGCGCGGCGCGCTTTGGTGAGCGCGCTGCCGGCGGACTTCATCGCGGTGGCGGCGAGTGCGATTTCGCCGTCGAGTCCGGCGCCGCGCTCCTCGCGTCCGCGCAGCTCGGCGAGCCGGTCGGCGGCCATCCGCCCGAAGGCGGCGACCTCGTCCACCGAGGATCCATATTTTCGCTTGAGCGATTGGATGACATCGAGGCGGGCTTCGATTTCCGCGAGGCGTGAGGGATCGGACTCGAGCGAGCCGGCATAGCGATCCACGTCGCGCGACAAATCCTGGAGCCCCTCGAAGATTCCGTTCACCGACTGCTCGAGCCCTGCGGCCTGCGGGTCGAGCCGGTGGAGTTCCTTGGCGAGCCTGGTGGCATCGGTGAGTCGGGCGGAGAGCGAATCATCCGCCTCGCCGAGAAGCGCGGCGAACTCGTTGCAGAGCGTCGTGAGCCGGTGGCTGTTGGCGGCGGCCCTCTGGCGGTCGAGCAACGGCTCCTCCTCGCCCGGCTGGAGCGCGGCCTGCCCGATTTCGTTCGTCTGGTGGGTCAGGAGATCCATCTCGCGGGCTGCCGCCGACGCGTCCTCCGCGAGGCGTTTTTTCTCGTCGGCAAGCCGCATCCAATCCCTCCGGGCGGCCGCGAACTTCTGCGCGTCCGCCCCGCCGAAGCTGTCGAGCAGGGCGAGCTGCTGGTCGCGCGAGAACAGGCTCTGGTGGTCGTGCGGGCCGTGGAGGTCGAGCAGGAGGTCGCCCGCCTGCCGGAGCAGGGCGAGCGTGCAGGGAGATCCGTTGGCGAACTGCTTCCCGGTTCCGTTCGAGCTGATCGTCCGCCGGATGATCAGGCGCCCGTCCTCGCACGGCTCGACCCCGCACTCTTCGAGGAGAGCGTGGAGCGGAGAGCTGGCGCCCAAGGAAAAGACGCCCTCGACCGTGCAGGACTCGGCGCCGGTGCGGATCAGCGATTTGTCCGCCCGCTCGCCCAGGATCAGCTTGACCGCGCCGAGGATGATGGATTTTCCCGCGCCGGTTTCTCCGGTGACCGCGATGAACCCTCCGCCCGGCTCCCAGAGGAGATCCTCAACCAGGGCAAGATTCCTGATTCGCAGTGAGGTCAGCGTTGCGGACATCCGGCGACTCTGCCACTCTTGCCGCCAAAAGCCAAGCGATGCACGATTTGGAAATCACATTTTTGGGGACGGGGACATCGCACGGGGTTCCTGTGATCGGGTGCTCCTGCGCGGTCTGCCGTTCGCCGGATCCGCGCGACAAGCGCCTGCGGACGGCGATCCATGTGAAAGCGCCCGAGTTTTCCTTCTGCGTGGATACCCCGCCGGATTTCCGCCAGCAGTGCCTGCGCGAGGGGATCATCGAACTCGACGCGGTGGTTTACACTCACTCGCACTGCGATCACGTCCTCGGGTTTGACGACCTCCGGCGGTTCTGCGAGATCGGGGACAAGGAGATTCCGGTTTACGGTTCCCCGTCCACGCTCAAGGATCTTGCCCGGGTCTTCCAATACGCATTCGAGGACGGCCCGAAGTTCCGGAACTATGTCCGCCCGGAGGCCCGGACGATCGACGGAGAATTCCATCTGGGTGAAACGAAAATTGTTCCCGTGGATCTCCCGCACGGGCGCACGGTGACCAACGGGCTCGTCTTCTGGCGCGGCGGAAAAAAGAAGTTCGCCTACATGACCGACTGCCAGGCGGTGCCCCCCGAAGCGGCCGAGGCCGCGCAGGGAGTGGACGTGCTCGTCATTGACGCCCTCCGCCATGCCACCCACTCGACCCACCTCTCGATCGCCCAGGCGCTCGAAGTCGTCGAGCGGATCCGGCCAGGCAAAACATTTTTCATCCACATGTGCCACGATCTCGGGCACGCGGCGACCGAGGCGTCGCTGCCGGATCACATCCGCCTTTCCTATGATGGACTGCGCATCACGGTTTAAGAGCGACGCGCGCTCACGGCAGGATCGGGAACGGGCGTCCCGCCCGTTGGAGCACACAGCCCCGCCGAAAAATCTGGAGGGCCCCGCTCCGTCAGCGCCGACTTTTCCGATCCAAAATATGGGACAGCACGGAGGCCATCCCTCCAAGGAACCACAGGGTGCGTCCCGCCCGTTTGGGGCACTGAGTGCCGCTCCCTCTGCGACGCGCACGGGAGGGACGCCCGTGCGCAGGGAAATATTCCGCATCACGCATCACGCATTCCGCATTTTGATCTGCGCGCTGGCCGTGGCGTCCGCGCGTGCCGACGGCATCGACGCCAACTCGACGGTCATCCTCTTCAACAATAACGATCCCGACTCGCAGGGGCTCGCTCAGTATTACGCAAACCGCCGGAAGATCCCGGCAAGCCAGGTCATCGGGCTCGCCTGCCCGCCGGCCGAGGAGATCCAGCGGGCGGATTACGAGCACACGATCGCCGCTCCGCTGCGGGCGCTTTTCCTGAAGCGCGGGTGGTGGACGATCGGGCGGGACATCGCGGGCAAACCGGTCGTCACCGCCTCGACGATCCGCTTCGTCGCCATCATGCGCGGCATGCCGCTTAAGATCGCCCAGGATCCCGCGATCTCGCCACTGACCTCGCTCCCCGGACTGCCCGAACCCATCGCCTCGCGCAACGACGCATCGGTGGACAGCGAGCTGACCACCCTCGGGATTCCGATGCCGGGGCCGGCGGGACTTTTTCCCAACCCGTATTTCCGGCGCTTCACGCCGATCCGTGACAACCCGATCTCCCCGGGGATTCTCCTGACGGCGCGCCTCGACGGCCCGACTCCCTCGATCGTCCGGGCGATGATTGACGATGCGATTTCCACCGAGAAAGACGGGCTCTACGGATGGTCGTATGTGGACGCGCGCGGGATCACGAGCGGCGGATATGCCGAGGGCGACCAGTGGATGGACCGCCTCGTGACCTCGATGCGGGCGCAGGGGCTTCCGGTGGTTTTTGACAACCTGCCGCCGACATTTCCCGCCGGGTATCCGGTGACCGGCGCGGCGGTTTATTTCGGCTGGTATGCCTGGGGTGCGGACGGACCGTTTGCCGACCCCGCGTTTCGATTCCGCACCGGCGCGGTGGCCGTGCATATCCATTCCTTCAGCGCCGCCACGCTGCGCAGCACGACCGCAAATTGGTGCGGACCGCTGCTTGCCCGCGGCGCCGCCGCCACGCTCGGAAATGTTTACGAGCCCTATCTTTCGCTGACTGCAAATCTCGATATCTTCCAGGATCGGCTGATGAGCGGGTTCACGCTCGCCGAGAGCGCGTGGATGTCGCAGAAGGGGCTCTCCTGGATGAACGTCGTGATCGGCGACCCGCTCTACCGACCGTATGCGTCGTGGCGGAGCATCAGCAGGATCGATCCTGGAAATTCCTGGCAGGTCTATCGCCGGATTGTCATGAAGGCATCCGGGAATGCGCTCCAGGCCGCTGGAGATCTCCGGCAAGCCGCCGGAAAATCCGGCGACAGCCTGTTCGTCGAAGCCCTCGGAACCGTGCAGGCCGGCGCAGGCGACTGGGCCGGCGCTCTCGCAAGCTTTGAGGACGCCATGAAACTCGCGAAAGACCCGGCGATCAGGATCCGGCTCGACCTGGAATCCATCCAGGCCATGTTAGCGCTTGGAAAAAAGACCGACGCCGCCGCGCTCGCGTTCGCCGCGACGACGGGGCTGCCGCCGGGCCCGCGCCACGATCTTTTTGCGCAATTTTCCATCGGCCCGCTGCCCGCGCCCTCGATCGAGCCGATCGGGCTCGCGGGGCCGGTGCCCGAGG
>Ga0194039_1001407_pt1 | contig 12883 bp, 19 predicted proteins | sample JunL228m_MetaG_FD_148679 | JGI IMG/M metagenome (GOLD analysis project Ga0194039, IMG submission 148679) | Anoxic zone freshwater microbial communities from boreal shield lake in IISD Experimental Lakes Area, Ontario, Canada - Jun2016-L227-8m | ecosystem: Environmental > Aquatic > Freshwater >...
CCCTTTACCCCGTCCGCCGGGATTGTGATCGTGATTGGTGCCGTTGCTATTTACGGTGGTTATGGACATCAGAAAAGTCCATTTTTAAAAAAGGATGACGGGAAAAATGAGTAATTTTTATATGCCGCTGATTTGGCACGATGAAAATACAATTCATTAATCCTTTTTTTAAGGGGTCCTCCTACACGAGATTACGGCAGTATCATGCTATGTTCACTTGCGGGTAGTTTTAAAAAATATACAGGAACGAAATATGGGGAAAATAAATTCCGATCATTCCTATTACAATCCCAATGGCCAGGTCAAAAAATTCACCGCTTTGCCGGGGTCCAGATTTAATTTTTTACCCGAAAGATCAGCCAACGTTGCTGATAACAATTGAGAGGGTACTAAGGCCAATCCCACAAGCCTGAAAAAACAATTGGATACCATCTTGACCCTTCCCAGTTCAAACGGAAATCCCCGATCAATGCCGGTGGCTTTTAATACGTTTCAGTACTAATTTAAAAACCAGATATACATAGTGTTTAATAGTATTGGAAATGGAGATTACCGGGGCCATGGAAAAAATAAAAATTCTCCTTGTAGACGATGAGGAAAATATACTGAATATTTTCCGGCTGGTGCTTGAGCGTAGTGGGTATACGGTCGATATCGCTTCCACTGCGGAAGAGGCCCTGGCAAAAGTCAGGTCAAACACCTACCAGCTCTGCCTCCTTGACCTCAATCTTCCGGATATGCATGGAACTGAACTTGCCAGGCAAATACACCAGATCGACCCCGGGATGAAAAAACTGATGGTGACGGGAGATAGTTCCAGTGTTCATGTCCAGGCCGCACTAAATAACGGCGCCGATGGGTTTATTTTAAAGCCCATTAACAAGGCAGCCCTCATCCGTGCTGTTGAAGCGGCATTAACGCCAACGTAAGTGAAAGGCAATCATTGATTTTCCGTCCGGTTGACGTTCCAGAGGTCTTTCCTGTAATCAGGCCCGTAGAAAAAAAGAGGGTCAGAACCTCGGCATTGGTGAGGCCGGGCTTTTCGTGTATACCAGGTTACTGTTCAGGTTATCAGTAAGGGTAAGTTCGCCATTTGAATTGATGACGTAACTCGTGGTCTTCTGGAGGACCTGGAAATACGTTGTTTCCGTATTCGCAATTTCTGCGCAGTATTTTTTTGTCGACGTGATAGGGCCGATTGTCATACCTTTACCGTTGAACATTGGCTGACCACTCAGCGTGTACTGGCCGTTGTAGTCGTTGCAACCCGAATTACCCTGGAAATTCCCTGCATTGTCAAAATTTATATTGATCTGCACATTCGTCATCAGTACCGGTGCAGCGCCACCTTGTTCTCCTATCTGTTTGAGGAACCAGTTCCCATGGAGCATTGGGTCTGTTATTGGTGCAGGAGTTGAAACAGGGATTACGGTTGGATTAGCTGTAACAACCTGGGTTGCAACTGTGGTTGCAGGAGGTGCTGCCGGCTGTGATGTACATCCGGCAATTACCAGTGCGAGGATAAGGCAGGTGATGATACCTGCGATGAAAATTCCTTTCATGAAGCGTTATTGTAACGCCCATCCTTTTAAATCTTTTTTTGTAGTCCCTTAATTCCTGATGTTCTAGAGGGAGATGGCGATTACGGGTTACATAAGACAAAAACGATACGTAGAAACAAAATATCTGGCTAACAGAAATTAAAACAGGATAATAAAAAATGGATTAGACAGGGAACACTTTTTCCCCGTGGATCTCATTGACGAGCTGACCAATCCCAATATAGACTGCAAGACCACCGGCAATGATACCCATTGCCCCGCCAAGCTGGAGGATAAGTGGATTACCAGTCAGTTGTGCTGCGACGAGCAGGATTACCAGCAGTACGACTGCCAGGAGCGTGATCATCAGGATCTTATGCATTTTTAGGGTGCAGATGAAAAGACCCAATGCAAAGATACCCCATACACTTAGGAATGCTGCAAATTCAGCAGGACCTGGAGCTTTTGCAAGCCCAAGCACCGGGAGCATCAGGATTGTTGCGAACGAGATCCAGAAAAACCCGAAACTCCCGAAGGTCACAAGCCCGAAGGTGTTATTCTTTTTCCATTCCATGATGCCGGCTATGACCTGCGCGATGCCACCATAAAAGATCGTCATGGCGAGGATCGGGCTGGACAATGTTGTAAGTCCTAAATTATGGAGGCTCAATAACAATGTCGTCATACCAAATGCGCAAAGCCCGAGTGGTGCCGGGTTGGCAGTATTATCGGTCAGGAAGATATCGTTCCTGCCCGGATCTAAGTTTTCAGTCAATAGTACCCTCTCCTGGTAACCCTGGGCTGTCTGTCGGGAAGTCACTGCCAGTCCCCTGTCTTGAGAAAAACCTCGTCCCATTTCAAGGACCAGGAAATAGTCTCGATGAACTTGTCAGGACCTCGGCCCGGATGATGCAACCATTGTGAAGTGCATTTCTTTCTGGTGCACCTACTGAATAATTTGTGGTGCATCGTAATAAAAACTGTGCATTGAACCCGCGGCCTCATTCCATTGGTGCACCGCACATGGATATGAAACCCGGGATAGGTTGTGTATACGAGGGACGAACCGGTGGGGACTAAGATCGCATACACCCCTGGCGCTGCTGTTACCTGCACCAGATCACGTGGTTATCAGGTATGTGGATGAACTAGTCCAATGGCGCGATTGGGACATTAACAAAAATATGTGGTTGCCAGGTATCAGGGGCCGGATTTTCCTGATAACATGTTGATTGCTGCTTCCCTTGTCGGATATATCGGAATAATCTGGTTCATTCCGGCAATCATGAACACTTCGGCCACATTGGGACGAAGGGAACAAAGAGCGACCTTCCCTTTTGTGCGGAGAAGTGTTTTTGTCACGGATAGCAATACCCGGAGACCTGCACTACTGATGTAGGTAGTTGCCGAGAAATCACATAGAATCAATTTCGATCCCGTTGCCACGAGATCGTTCAGTGTTTTTTCGAGCACTCCCGCAGTATCGGAATCGATCCGTTTCATCATGGCAACACTATCAACGTTTTCAATTTTCGTACTTTCCATTCCATACCCCACAATACATTGTGTTATCCTGTTTACCCAAAAAAGGATTCCCGTTTGCGAATTTGTGATACTCAGTAATTCTCCCAACCTTCGGATTAATAACAAATTGCGACTATATACAGATAGATTATTTCAATGGTGATCAGGCTATGGCAATAGAATGGGACCCTATTATTTTTATCAACCTTGCCCTTTGTATCATCATCGTGGTGCTTGGTTACCTGCTCTTTAAAAAGAGCGGAGAGAAACTTCCCCTCTATGTAGGGATTGCGTTTGGCCTTTTCGGCGTATCACATGCAGCGACACTGGCCGGGCTAAAGGTCCCGCTTACCCTGCCATTAATTATTATTCGGACGTTTGCATACCTCCTGGTCATTTATGCGCTCTACCAGTACCTCAAGACAACCGTGATCCAGAAAGAGGCGCGGCAGGCATGGATCGATTTTTTCAGGGAGGAGACCAATGATGCAACCCGCGGAGATAATGAACCAAAGCAGTAGCGGCCTGCCAGGGCTGGACCCTGGGTAAATTTACAGCCGGTTGTTACGGATCCCGCGGGTATAGACAACACCCGACCCGGTTTATTGGAACGGTGTAATCCCGGACACCCCATCACAACGTTTATCTGATTTTTTCTCACAGTGCCTAGTATGCGATTAAGGATTTTATTTACCATGATATTCATGGTAATGATATGCGCACTCATTTCCGGATGCACCAGCCATGCCCCCCCGTCGGTGAAGGATATCCCGGCACCAGTAACCATGCAGGTCATTACAATCCCGGCCCTCGTACCCTTCACCGGTGACACGAAATCATATGGAGAGACCGGGGCCGTCGGACTGAAACTGGCGGAAACGGATATCAACCGTTATTATGAGTCCATCGGGGCACCTTACCGCGTTCAAGTGAATATCAGCAATACGAATGGTGACCGAAAAACCACGCGCCAGCTCGCCGAAGAGATCCATTCAAATGGCGGAAATATCATTATAGGTTATTTTAGCAGTGCAGAACTGGCAGAGTTAAAACCCTTTACTGATAAGAACGAAATGCTGGTCATTGCAACGGGAAGTACTTCGCCGGACCTTGCGATTGCGAATGATTCAATTTACAGGCTTATTTCTGATGATACCAGCCAGGCGAAGGCGATGAGCTCCTACCTTACCCATGAGAACGTAAACACAATAATCCCACTATGGCGGGATGATATCTGGGGCAGAGGCCTTAAAAATGCGGTGTCCGGTGCCTTTTCAAGAAATGGCGGGATAATGACCCCAGGGGTCAGTTATGCACCAGGAACGGCCAGTTTCAATACAACGGTATCAGATCTCGATATACAGGCGGGGGCAGTTATCGCGCAGTATGGCGTAGAGAATTCCGGCATTTATGCGATTACCTTCAACGAAGTGCCTGCCATCATGAATGCGGCGGGGGAGATGCCGAACCTCAGCCGGATCAGGTGGTTTGGGTGTGATGGGAACCTCCTCCTCCCCGGGCTTACCGGAGATACGGCTGCTGCCCGGTTCGCGGCTGACACCCAATTCTCAGGTACGATGTGGGGGGTCTTCCGGCCGGGTAGTGATGCCACCCGGGTGTCAGCGGCAATTCGTGAAAAGACCGGGCGTGAACCTGATGCTGAACCACTGGCTCTCTACGACGGTGTCTGGGTGATTGCATCTGTGAAGGCCCTTGTCCCGGATGCCGGACCGGGAGAACTGAAACGCGGCTTTATCAGGCAGGCCGGGACCTATGATGGTACGAGTAACCGGCTGATGGTAAATGATGCCGGTGACCGTGCTGTGGCATCCTACGATATATGGGGCATAAAAACTGTGGGTGGGAAAATTGGCTGGGCGATGATTGGCCAGTTCACATCGCAACCGGATAAAGGGGTCGAGTTCAACTGGATTAACCAAAACCGTACCGGGTGACGCCCCGGATAATTCTTCAGGTCTTCTTTTTTTCAGTGGACCCCGAAGTCCGGGGCTCCCGTCCCATATGCCAATTACGCTTGAGGCCCTGGGTCAAAGCTGTTGGGTGTAACAGAAAATTGATGCCGGGGATTACAACCCAAACGGTGAGTCCCATTTGTGGGAGCAGGCATTACAATGACACTTCGCTATCATCTGCCCGGTTTCGGTGGTGACAAGGTCGTCAAACTCTGTATCCTTTGATTTACAGTTCGGACAAAGAATATCTGCCATAAGGAAAAGTCACCGGGGAAATCAAAAATTTTGATTATTATACTGTGATTGTCAGGTATTTCAACCTCACTAAACACACAAGGGTTAGGGTCGCTTACACAGGTAACACAAGGATAGTAAGTGAAACCATGGTGTCAAAAACCATAGATTCGCCCCAGGTACTGCGGGAGTGTACCCGGAAGGGCTAATATACCCGGGAGACCTTATGGAATCCTGTAAGACATCGGAATTTGAACAAGGCCGGACCCGGATGTCGGGTTGCCAGCACCCCGGTGGCGGGCTGGATCCAAACGGAGGACCATGCTTGAAATTGCGGTCGTAACGGTAATACTCGCGTTGATATTCACCTTTACCAATGGGTTTCAGGACGCAAGTTCTCTTGCAGCAACCCTTATTGCCTCCCGTTCCGCAACCCCGAAGCAGGGGGTTATTTTAATTGCATTCGTATCATTCCTGGGTGCAATCCTTGGTGGAAGTGCCGTGGCATTTACCCTGTCAGGACTGATCACCACCAGTTCAGGGGCTGCAACCGTATGGATAATGTTTGTCGCAATAACCGTCGCAATTGGTTGGAACCTCATCACCTGGTGGTTCGGCCTTCCGTCTTCCTCAACCCACGCGTTAATTGGAGGCCTGATCGGTGCTGGCATTGCATCATCAGGAATTGGCGGGGTTTTATGGGGCATCGGTGGCCTTGCCGGGCCGTCTCACCAGCTTGAAGGGGTCGTAAAAATCCTCGTATTTTTCATTCTCTCTATCATTATCGGGGTTGCCGGCAGTTTTATACTGCACAAGGTCACCATGCTGCTGCTCAGGAATGCAAAACGGCATATCAATTCAAGCATTGTACGCCTTAACTGGGTAGCAGCGGCTTCAATGGGTTTTTTCAACGGGGCTAATGACACACAGAAACAGCTTGGGATCATCGCCCTGGTGCTGTTCGCCGCCGGGCAGTCTTCTACCCTCGATGTGCCGTTATGGGCCCGCGCTGCCTGTGCAGTACTGATGAGTGCAGGGATTATCGGTGGGGGATGGCGGGTCATGCATACGCTCGGCAACCGGTTATTTAAAATTGAACCGATCCATTCCTTTGATTCACAGTTCTCTTCGGGTGTCGCGATAGCGATTTCCACGATTGCCGGGGCCCCCGTCTCTTCAACACAGGTCATCACCTCTTCGGTACTCGGAGTCGGGGCTGCAGAGAATGCACGAAGAGTTAAATGGTCGGTAGGAAAGGATATTCTCATTGCAATGCTGGTAACAATCCCCATAACAACCATCGCCGCCGCCGCGATGTATACAGTTATGACCCCATTCACCGGAGTATGAACGAATATGAGTGAAAAAAATTCAGAATCTGAAAAAAAGACAAAGCCAAATATTTTCAACTTAATTTTTCCACGGGAATATAACTTTGAAGAGATGCTTGCAGAGCAGGCAGATAAAACCCTTACCGGTGTAGAAACTCTTGTCATCTGGCTCAATTCCAGCCCCCTGTCAGATCCTGTTCACATGGTGCAGATTGAAGAAGAAGTTGATGCCATGCGTCACCGAATGGAAGATAAACTGATCAATTCATTCTCCACCCCGTTTGACCGGCAGGACATCTATGACCTTTCCCGGCAGATGGATTACCTCCTGAACTTTTCAAAAGAGACAGCCATCGAGATGTATACCTTCGGCGTCGGTGCTGACAAAACAATACTCGCCATGGCAGAAGCCCTGCTCAGGGGTTGCAGCTTCACCGTGAAAGGAGTAAAGATCATGAACACCAATAAGAACCAGATTGAAGACCTTATCAGGAAAGCCAGTGACGCAGACCACGAGATTGAGACCCTATATGTTGCAGGAATGGCGGAATTGTTCAGGACAGATAACCCGATGGACGCCTTGAAAAAGAGGGAGATCTATCACCACCTGCGTGATGCAGGCCGGGCATTAAGAAGAACACTGGACATTCTCCACCATGCAGTTGTCGGTCTCGTGTAAACAAATTCAAATGGAAAAATTAATGATACGAGTGATGGGACACGAGACAAAAATGCTAAATGTAAAGCGGTCGGGCCACATCAACGTGACCCCCCCTAGGGATCTTAAGTACACCATCAAAAATTAAAGGGATCTTTTTTCCCCGTCTACATCAACCGGGAACATTCCGGGCAACAATTTTCATACCGGAAGGCCCGCGGGAAGGCGGTACCCGGGGATAATAAATCTAAATAAAAGAGAACGCCAGTCCCAAAATACCAAACACTACTGTTCTAAAAGAAGATTCAAACTTCCTGCCAGAATGCGAGGGATGGGATTCCTGACAGTAAGTTTGAATCCGCATAAAAAATGAGAATTTTAGGAATGTGGGGCGTAATGTTTCCCTCTTTCATTTTTTGGAGTGTGCGCGATGTTGATGGCAAATCTCCCGACATGAAAATGAATGTTCTTTCTTCTCTTGGAGATGGTTACACATAAGACTGTCGACCATTGGTATTTATTTTTATTTTTACACACACGCACTCATGGCTTTTGGGCGCCCTCTGGCCCAAAAGAAAGGTGCATCCTACATCAGTGATCTTGGGTTACAAATACAACGTGCAAGTATTGCATTATCGCGGCATCAGTGGCGGCCAACGGGTGATAGCAGCGTGAACGCTGGCCGCCACGCATGCCGCGGGTCCTCAGTTGATCTGTTGACTACGACACCAGCCACGCCATCAACGCTGTGCCGATAGTGCCACGGGCACAATCTGATAACCGCTGCGCTCCACAACAAAATCACCGGATTTTATTGTTCCGCTGGGCACGCTCGCGGGGCCCGGTGACCCCGCGATCATGGAAACCATTCTGACAGATCACATACGTCAGGGGGTTTGCTAACCCCCCAAGGCGATATTCTTAGCGTTCACACTCGATGATCCCCCTACCAAGTCCGTGGGGATCTTGGTGAGGTCACGATAAGAGGGTGCATCCGCATGTGGGCGAGGGTTGCGGGCTCCGCCCGGCCAGCGACGAAGGCACCGGTCCGAAGCGAAGCGAGGAAACCGGGGACGACGAGCGACAACACCTCAACAGAACAACCAGGACGAATGCAGCCAGCCGGATCAACCATGGAACCAGCGAGGAGTCAACGGTCGGAGCGAAGCGACAAAACCGGGGACGACGAGCGACAGAGTGCCGATGGAACCATTGCGATCACGTTCACCTGGTCAACCTCACTGCCAGCGACAAAGTTCCTGGTCGGAGCGAAGCGACGTAACCAGGAACGAGGAGCGAACTCCGGGCCGACAGATAAGGACCCGAAGGGGCAGCCCTCGAAGACGAGGCCCGGTGGCCTCGGCCGTGGGCTGCCCCGCAGGGAAAAATTTACACCAGGTAGATAATTTGATAAAACGGGATGTGCTATAGTTTACTTGTTGCGGTTGGTTTGTTTTGTTTCTGACACTGCCTTACCGACCGCAACTACTTGTTCCTGTTCTCTTTGATAAATTCGGTCAGGTCGTCTTCACTGACTCGCCACTCCATACCGATTTTTATGCCGCCCATTCGCTTTTTTAAAAGTAGGTTTCTCACCGATTGGGCGTGGATGCGCAGTATCTCGCCCACTTCCTCGGTTGTATAAAATTTATGAGATGGGGTTTTAGCCACTTTCACCATTGGTACTCAGTCCTCCCCTGGCAGCATAACTGTTATGACTGGTTCGCCGTCGTCACCTGGTCCGCAGACCGCTTTAAGTTCAACGGTCTCGCCGCCCCGGTGATGGATAATCCCCGTGGCCCGTGCCTTCTCCCGCAGGAGTTCAAAGGCTACGCGGAATATTATCACACTGCTGCCACGCGATCGGTTCGCCGACATCCGCAGCATCCAAAGCAGGTCCCACAGCCGGCCGGTCAGGTCCTGGTCGGGCATCTCGGGAAGATACGACGGTTCGATGTACCGGTACCACGCTGCCCGGGTGAGTGCGACCGGGACCGAGATCCCCGCCTGCCTGACAAGGTCCTCAGGTGCTGCGATCAGGTCACCGTCCTGCAGGGCATCGGCCCGGGTATACCTGCTGATGATGTCCTCTTCGGTCCAGAAGGGGAGTGGGGTTGAGGCATTCATACCCGACCACCCCGAAGACGTGGTTTCCCATTCGTAAACCCTGGCAGGATTACGATCTGATCGGGGGCCGCTTTGGACCACATCCAACCCATGCTGTGATTGTGGGCATACACCGCGGCGAAGTCAACCGCTGCACCATGATCGATACACTCGGCAATGAGCTGTTGCCCAACTCCCCTATTGACAAAAATTTTGTATTGCATCACCACTCACTCCCATCGGAAGGCCACTGGCCGTCAATCTCATCCACTTCGATTGCGTCGAGATCCCCGATCGTGATCGTGCCGTCGTGGATTTGTTCTTTGATGCACTCTTCGGGAGACTTACCGACATCGGCAAAGACAGAAACCCACGCGGAGATCCGGACACTGATCGGCTCCGGTTCGTCGGGTGGCTGGAGCCATTCCGCCTCAGCCCTTGCCCATCCAACAGAAAGATCGTTCATCTATGCCACCTCCATGATTAATGCTCCAAAGTCCAGCAGCCCCGATTGAGTGAAGATAAGAAATCTCCCATTTTGAACGGTTATCCAATCGCTACCTTCGCGCCACCCCTCAATAAGCTCGAGCGCATAATCCCGCGCATCGTCACGTACCGAAAAGGTATTGGGGTTAGTTTTTAATCCCGTTACCCAATCCACCTCATAGACAACGAACGACATCAGAGATCACTCCTGGCAATACCCAGGCATGGACCCATCGATAAGCAGCGCTTGATGGTCACATGCTTTCCACACGCCCCGGACCACGCGATCGATTGCTTTGTGTGGTACCAGCGGCACCCGGCGCAGGAGTCGCCGATTTCATGCCCGACAATCTCCTGCTCGGCTTGGTTTTCCATCTCGCTTGCCTGATAGGCCAAGTCCTGCGCATCGAATTCCAGCGAGGTTGCCTGCTGAAATAATCTGGCTGATTCCAGCCGAAGTCCAGCGATGATGATCGCCTGAGATGCTGGTATCATGCGGGCACCCCTTGCGGGGTTGCCTGCTCTGCGACTACCTGGGCGACTGGTTCCCAGTTGATCGTTGAGATGTTCGCAAATTTCCGCGATCCTGTGATGGCTGCTCGTAGGTGGGACAGGGGGGAAATGTATCTCCTGTTGTTGATCTGGTACATCACGGCACGGCCGGACCCATTGATCCATGCCTGGCCTGCTTCGGTCGGCTCACCGGACCCGGCCCAAACTGGTGTCATATCCCAGACCGTGACCCGGGCCTGTTCATCGACCAGGCGCGAAACATCCGAGCGGGCGATCGCAGCCTGGATTATTTTTACATCTATTCTCAACATGCCGCCGGAAAGTTTCACGGTTCCGACGTGCTTTATTTTTGGAGAGAGCGTTTCTGACACTGCCTTTCACCACATACTATATTAGCGTGTGGTGCTATATACAGTCGCGATGCGCGTGGTGAAAGTGAATAACACTATAAAGAAGCGTATGATATTATCTACAAGTACAAAATTTTCCCTGCGGGGCTGCCCACGGCCGAGGCCACCGGGCCTCGTCTTCGAGGGCAGCCCCTTCGGGTCCTATTCTGTTGGCCCGGAGTTCGCTCCTCGTTCCTGGTTACGTCGCTCCGCTCCGACCAGGAACTTCGTCGCTGGTTGCGGGGTTGTCCTGGATCCTGGTGGAATATTGCAGGACCCTAAAACGAGGTCGCTCCTCGGCCCCGGTTTCCTCGCTTCGCTTCGGACCGGTGCCTTCGTCGCTGGTCCCGGGCAACAACCAAACCCCCATCCCAATTCCGTCGGCCCGTCGCAGGTGGCGCCACGCGCCTCGGGCATAGAGAACCAGCAAGTCAGAACGAAAAGCATGTTGTGGGGGCATATCAATGCCCTCATTCTCAATCTAGTCTAGCTAGGAAACGTCAGGAATCAAAAGCATGGATAGTAAATGTGAGGGGGTTCGCAACCCCCTTCCGTTCCCAGTGAAGCAATAAAGCCGGTGCTTTGTTGCGGAACGCAGCGGTTTCCAGATGGTGCCCGCGGCACTATCGTTAGAGCGTTGATGGCGTGGCTGGAGTCGCAAACAACAGATCAACCGAGGACCAGCGGGGTGATTCGTAGGGCGCCGTTCACGTTGCTATTACCCGGCGCCCGGAGTATGCCCCCGCGATTGAATCAACAATATAATCAAAAAAAACAGGTATAACCGGTGATCACCTGCCCATAAAAAATCCGCCATGGGGTCACACGACAAGGCAGGTCCACGAAGTCATGGTACAACAAAAATTGAGTTCTCCTTCCAGGTAGTAACCTACCGGGTCGGATTTGATTCCTGTCAGAACGAAGTGGATTTTCGTTCCCGGAGGGTGTTCATCTGTGATTCGTCGGATGGCCTCTGCGACTGCTTCGTTCGTCATGTTCTACATCACCGGCGGCTTACAACACCGCCAGGACCCCATCCGAGCACAGGGCTCTTATCCCTGGCGCCCGCAGGCGACTGGGTTAAGTGTCCTTGGGCGGAACTCCTGCGTAGTGTGTGGTTTGTGAGACCGGCGCAGTGCCCACAGGCTTTCACTGCGCCAACCTGTCATAGCAAGGCGACACAGTTACGGTAGATGCCCGGGTTTGCCCGACCGGCTGGGTGCCCGCGGCACCCAAAGAGGTTTTGACGTAAAATAAAACCCCCACACCTTCAGTCTTAAATCAACAATGGAGCATAATCAGGATCCCTTAAATGTCGCGAAATTCGCCGTAAATATTAAGATTATTATTTTGAATTTGCATCAGGTGAGCGATTGCAAAGGAAATCAGGAGAATATTTCTGTGGCTTTTGAAGTGATTGGTGGCGAGTTACCACCACCTGTCTACCCTGTTTGTTCCCCGAAGGGACATTACCATATTGACCAGGATAAGAATAGCATTTTTGATTTCGGGTTGTTGAAGAATAATTTCTCTTGCCTGGCATGGATGCTCATCTGGTATCCGTCGAGATCTGACCAATCTTCACCGGCCCCAATCTTCAATAGTCCTCTTGCCCTCAGTTTCATGATTTTGGTGTGTGAAATTCTTTTTACAAAGCCGAACGGTCGCGGACAGGAGGCACCGGTGGTGTGGCCTCGCCCTTTAGGCTTGGGAAGGTGGGGAGCGGAGGTGAATCGGTTCCTGTGGAGACCTGAAATTGAAAAGAGGATATATCCCGGAAGATTCATTCGCCCCCAAATAGCAAATATTTTAGCAATAAGATTATCTTTTAGTAGTTGTTATACGAATAATAAATGATTAATTCTGTGTATCCTGACCATTCAGGTCGTTATGAGGATAGTTCATGAGTGCCCCAAAAGAAATGAATTCATTGCTCTATGCCATGACGAAAAAGCCTTTTATAGGCAGAACCAGGTTAATGAAATTCATTTTTTTCGTTGATGCTGTTTCGTTCTACCAGAGGGGTAAACCAGTATTTGAACCCGAATACCTCCGGATGCCCCAGGGTCATGTTCCTCCGGCTGCATACTCAGTAACAGGAGAACCAAATGATTTCTTTGATGTTACC
>Ga0194039_1001411_pt1 | contig 12861 bp, 12 predicted proteins | sample JunL228m_MetaG_FD_148679 | JGI IMG/M metagenome (GOLD analysis project Ga0194039, IMG submission 148679) | Anoxic zone freshwater microbial communities from boreal shield lake in IISD Experimental Lakes Area, Ontario, Canada - Jun2016-L227-8m | ecosystem: Environmental > Aquatic > Freshwater >...
ACATCGACCATGACAAAGTTCGCATCAGAAGGCAGTACAGGAAACCTCACCTCATCAGCATACCGGGTGCACCATCGCTTCACCTGTGCAATATACCGCTCTGCACGCTCCTTGTCCGGCAATGCAGCAGCAGCAGCAGCTGCCGAGACCGAATTCACCGTAAACGGTGTACCTGCCCGGTTGTACCACGGAGGCAGCCATCGCGGGGTGAAGGCATACCCGATACGGAGACCAGCAAGGGAATAGACCTTGGAAAATGTCCGTCCCAGAACAAGGTTCTCATGTTTCTTCATGAGGGGGAGATAGTTGCAGTCCGAGAACTCGACATAGGCATTATCTAAGAAGAGGAGGCCTTCAATTCCTTCGAGGATCTCGGCTACCGCGTCAACCGGTGTGGCATTCCCGGTAGGGTTGTTGGGAGAACAGAGAACCGTAATCTTTGCTTCTTTGGCCGCCTCGATCAGTTTTCCGCAATCTACCGAGAAGTCCGCTTCCCGCGGTACCGAGATCACATCAGCCCCTTGGCCCATTGCCGCGAGTGCATAGAAAGAGAACGTGGGCGTACTGATGACCACCTTCTCACCGGGCTCGACAAGAGTGCGGATGGTAGTCTCGATCACGCCGTCCATCCCTACGCCCGTGACAAAATGATAATCGCCATAATATGCCCGCAGGGCATTCATCAGGATATTGACCCGCTCATCCGGATACCGGTTCACGTTCCGCAAAACTTCTTCGGCTGCGGCTAATGCAGCGGGAGAGAGGGGCTCGGGGTTTTCATTACTCGCAAGCCGGGCGATCTTACTGATGCCGTACTCGCGGGCGATATCCTCCGCTTTTTTGGCAAAGACATAGCCGCTCTTTTTTTTATAGCAGGATCTAACCAAGCGCTCCATTGATCACTCCGACCACACGGTCGATCTCAGAATCTGTGATAACCAGCGGCGGGACAAGACGCATGTTGCCGTCCGCTGCACAATTGACCAGCACTCCCTTTTCTGCGCATCTCTTCTGGACATCCGGGCATTTGTCCCAGATAGTCATCCCGATCATCAGCCCGCGGACACGGGGTTTTAATTGGGCAAGACCCTTGCCGAACCGCTCGCCTTTCCGAGCAACATTCGGGAGGATCTTCTCGATCACGCCGATCGTAGCAAGTGCAGCTGCACAGGCAAGCGGGCCGCCGGCAAACGTGCTCCCGTGTTCGCTCTTTTTAAACTCCAGATCTTCACGAGCAAGCAGTGCGCCCATGGGAAACCCGCTGGCAATTCCTTTTGCAAGGGTGACGATATCGGGCATCACTTTCGTGTGCTGCATGGCCAGCCATTTACCGGTACGTCCCATGCCGGTCTGGACTTCATCGGCTATCATGAGAGCGCCGGTATCATCGCAGACCTCGCGGATGCCCTCAATGAAACTCTCTGGAGGGATGATCACGCCGGCTTCACCCTGGATCGGTTCAAAGATGACACCTGCAGTATCGTTGTCCACGACTTTTTTCAGCCCATCAAGATCGCCATATTCAACAAAGGTCTTGACCATCCCGAGAGGTTCGAACGGCTCGCGGATGGCAGGCTTGTGGGTGACTGCGAGTGAACCTACGGTACGGCCGTGAAACCCATGAGTAAACGCAACAAATTTTTTCTTACCGGTCCGGACCCGGGCCAGTTTGAGTGCCCCGTCAGTGGCTTCTGCCCCTGAGTTCGAGAAGAAGGCCTTGTGCATTCCGGTAATCTCTACGAGTTTCTTTGCCAGATCGCCCTGGTGAGGCACGTAATAGAGATTGGAGCAGTGGATCAGCTGGTGTGCCTGATCGCAGATCGCTTTTACCACAGCCGGGTGGCAGTGTCCGGTGCTGCAGACAGCTATCCCTGCGACACAGTCGAGATACTGTTTTCCTTCCGCATCCCAGACAGTTGATCCTTCTCCTTTTACAATTGCCATATCGCGCGAGAACGCGGGCATAAAGTAGCGCTCGTCGAGGGCTTTGAACTGGCTTGTCTTTTCCATTTCCATCACAGATCTTTTTGTTTGTTGTGTTCGTTTGCTTATGTTCAACATTTATTCATATTCAATGGTTGCTGGGGGTTTTGCCGTGATATCGTACACCACTCTGGCAACGCGGGGAATGTCGGCAGTAATTCTTGAGCCGATTCTTACGAGATGCTCAAACGGGATATCGAGAGGGTCAGCTGTCATACCGTCCCGGGAGTTCACTGCCCGTATCGCAATGATCCACCCGTGGATCCGGTTGTCCCCTTTGACACCGGTGCCAAGCCCGAGCATGGCGGCAAAGCACTGCCATGGGCGGTACTTCTCCACCAGTTCATCTTCAACGATCCAGTTCGCCTCGCGGATAATCTCAACCTTCTCTTTCGTGATCCCCCCAATGATACGAACCGCAAGTCCGGGGCCGGGAAATGGCATCCGGTGCTGGATCTCCTTAGGGAGACCGAGGGCTCCGGCCACTTCCCGCACTTCGTCCTTATAGAGATCGCGGATCGGCTCAATTACTTTGGTGAACTCCATGTGGAGCGGCATACCGCCCACATTGTGGTGGCTCTTGATCCCACCCTCGCTCTCGATCCGGTCCGGATATATGGTCCCCTGCAACAGGCATTTTGCCCCCACCTTCTTGGCCTCACGCTCAAAGACCCGGATGAACCGCTCGCCAATCGCCTTGCGCTTCTCTTCCGGGTCCGTAATCCCCTTGAGCGAGGCAAGGAACTCTTCTCCGGCATCAACAATCTGGAGGTGGATATGGCTAAAGAGCGTTCGGATCCGTTCGGTCTCCCCTTTTCGCATCAGGCCTGTATCGATGTAGATCGGGATGAGATTGTCCCCAATCGCATGGGCCGCAAGCGCTGCACAGACCGAGCTGTCAACTCCGCCCGACAGGGCCATGACCACCTTATCATCGCCCGCCGCGGTTTTGATCTCTGCAATGGATTTGACAATGAATTTCTCTGTATTGACCATTTTTACTCCTAGGTTGTCTTCTTGTTCGCCCTGCACGCTTCAACAAACCCGAGATACGGGGGAGACGGGTGGGTTGGCCGGGACCGGAACTCCGGATGGAACTGCGTGGCAAAGAAGAACGGGTGAGCGGGGAGTTCGAGACACTCCATCCGGTTCTTATTGGTTGCCGAAAAGACAAGCCCCGCCTTCTCCAGATCCCCGATATACTGCGGGTTCACTTCATACCGGTGCCGGTGACGCTCGGTAATTTGCTTTTCCTTGTAGAGTTTCGATGCCAGTGTGCCATTTCGGATATCTGCGGTGTAGTTGCCAAGTCGCATAGTCCCGCCGAGTTCATTGATCCCTTCCTGTTCCGGAAGCAGCCCGATCACATGGGTACCCTCTCCAAACTCTTCGCTCGTGGCATCGGCAAACCCTGCCTTGTTACGGGCGTACTCAACCGTTGCCAGCTGGAACCCTAAGCAGAGGCCGAGGAATGGCACATTATTCTCGCGGGCAAACTGGATCGCTTCAATCTTGCCTTCAATGCCCCTTTTCCCGAAACCACCGGGAATCAGGATGCCGTCATAGTCCTTGAGTTGGCACCGCTCGTAGCGTTCAGCATCCAGCCACGCGATCTTCACTTCTGTTGAGAGAGCACGCCCTGCATGCTTGAGCGATTCCTTGATACTGATATAGACATCCTCGATACCGTACTTGCTCACGATTGCAACGGTCACCCGGTTGGTGTACTCCTTGTTCACCAAACGGTACCATGCAGTATCGGGCTCTTTTTTATCCAGACCCAGATGGGCAGAGAGCACATCGGCAATACCCTCCTTTTCCATCTCCATAGGGACCGCGTAGGTATCCGGGGCGGTGGCAGCAGAGATAACAGCACTCTGTGGGAGATCACAGAATGCGGAGATCTTTCGTTTTGTGCCGGCACCTATCGGGTTCTCGCTCCTGCCGACAATAATATCGGCATGGAGCCCAAGCTCGCGCAGGGCTTTTACAGAGTGCTGGGTGGGCTTGGTCTTCATGTCCCCCATCGTGTCTTCAGGGATCAGGGTGACATGGACAAGGACAATGTCGTGCTCAGGAAGTTCGCCGTGCATCTGGCGCACCGCTTCTAAGAACGGCATGCTCTCGATATCGCCAACCGTGCCGCCAACTTCCACAAGGCAGATGTCCGCTTTTGTCCCGTTGGGGAATTCCTCTTCTGCGGCCGTACGGATACAGGTCTTGATCTGGTCGGTGATATGGGGGATGATCTGCACTGTTTCTCCAAGGAAATCTCCGCGGCGCTCCTTGTCGATGACCGTGCGGTACACCTTACCGGTAGTGATGTTGTGGGCAGCGGTCAGCTCGATGTCAAGGAACCGCTCGTAGTTACCTAGATCAAGATCTACTTCGCTGCCGTCTTTGAGCACGAATACTTCCCCGTGCTGGGCCGGGTTCATCGTTCCTGCATCGATATTTAAGTACGGATCAATTTTAACTGCCGTGACCCGGTAGCCACGGTTCTGCAAGATCCGTCCCACTGATGCAGCGGTGATCCCTTTGCCCAGACCGCTCATCACACCACCGGTAATTATGATGTACTTCAAAAGAATCTCCCCATTTGCATTATATTTGGCTCACAATCCTAAATAGTGTTATCTTCCTTGAAGGATCGGGATAAAATACCCACTTTTTACCTCAAGCTTAATCTGCACCGGAATCCGGCAAAGAGATGATCCAAAACCATGGGTTGTGACAAACCAAAGTAAAATTAATTTATTAAAACATCTCATTTAATGGATATGAAATTCGGGCAATTTATTCATATACTGGTAATTATAGCATTAATTGCCTGCTTTGTTGCACCGGTGCTTGCTGAAGCATCCACTGATGAGGCAACAATGTATTATAATGTTGCTGAGATTTCACTCAGCAGGAACAATTATGAGAGTGCAATTGCATCCTTTGATCAGGCTCTTGCCTCTAACACGAGCATGATCAAACTGTCCGATGCTCTGCTGTATACTTACCGGGACAAGGGATATGCACAGATCCAGCTCAGGAAATACGATGACGCCATACAGACCCTTGATCAGGGTCTCTCACACTATCCAAAGGACCAAATGCTCTGGAACAATAAGGGTTATGCAAACTATAATCTTGGAAAGTACCAGGATGCACTCGCTGCATATAACAACGCCATAAATTTTGAAAAGAATTATACAATTGCCCTGATCAACAAAGGCGACACACTCTCAAAGATGGGACAATACCAGGGTGCTGTTGATGCCTATACCAAAGCCCTTGAGTCCGATCCCGGCAACCGGGATGCAACAACCGGCCTTGCATCTGCACAGCAGGGAGCTGCACAACAAACCTCTGCATCTGCTACGCAGACAACCATAATTGTGATCGCCATTCTCGTAATCATCATTGCTGGTGTTGCGATCTGGTACTTCAAATTCAGAAAACCTGAAGTGAAGCCTGAAGAGCAGAAGTCCAAAGGAAAGAAAAAATAATTTTATTCTTTTACCGTCACTGCAAATGCGGCTGACGTACGGGATAGAAGTGTTTTTTTACCATCATCAAAAAAGACTTCGGCCTCAGCAAAGGCAACGCGTCGTCCTTTCTTGATTACTTTTGCCTCGGCAGTGATCACCCCTTCCCGTACACCTTTGACAAAACTGGTGGATTCAGAGATGGTCGCAATTCCCTCGTGTTCCTTTAACAGGGTGTAGAGGGCAAGCGCAATCGCCTCATCAGCAAGCGCAACAAGCATCCCGCCCTGAAGCCAGCCGACACCGTTGTGCATGTCGGGCCGGACCTGCATGTTCAGCACCGCTTTTCCCTGTTCGTAACTGACAATTTCAATTCCCATAGAGCTGAAGAACGGGTTGGCATCCCTGCCATGCTGCCGGATGTTTTTAAGATAGGACATGATTCTCTATTGAGTTTTTATCCGGACACAGATTAAGAATATGCATAAACCCCCATGCCGGTTGTTTAATAGTGTTCATCTGAAGAACTATTCTGCATGCAGGACCCTGAAACAAAAGAGATGCTCGCTGATCTCATCTGGCTCAATGCCGTGATCGCAACCGAACTTATCCAGATCACCGAGAACACATCGGCCATCCTCCGCAAATCCCCGCCTACGGATAGTTGCCTTGCCGAACACCATGAACTTAAAAAAACCGCGCTCCATATGGCCGAGAAGTACCGTCCCGCAACAGTGCTCGGCCAGCACCTGCTCAAACACCAGTAACGTTATTGGGGCACTCTGCCCACGAATATAGTACAATAATCCCTGAGTACGTGAGAGTCCGCACACCATCCCTCATAACGCGGGACACTCCTCTTCAATACATCATTGTTAAACGGAGCAAGCCTCAAATGACCACCCCCGGCAGATCTTGCAGTCTCGTTATCCCTGCATACAACGAGAAGAACCGGATCCAGTTGCTCTTTGACGAGATAACGGAGTTTGACGGAGAACTGATCGTAGTCTGTGACGGGACCGACAGGACTGCTGATTGTGTCAGACAGATTGCAACCCGCAGGCAGGATCTAATGATCAGTTGCCTTGAGTTTGATCACCGGTTGGGGAAAGGGGGTGGCGTGATTGAAGGACTCAAAGCAGCCCGGGCACCGCTCGTGGGGTACTTTGATGCGGATGGTTCCACCAGTATCAGCGAGATGCAACGGCTATTCTCCCACCTTTCCCATGCTGACGGTGCGATCGGTTCACGCTGGGTGCCGGGCTCAACCCTTCGCGTGCGGCAGGGTTTCCTGCGCAGAATGGAGAGCCGGGCGTTCAATCTCCTGATCCGTATTCTCTTTAATCTCACATACAATGATACACAGTGCGGGGCAAAGGTGTTTAAAAAAACAGCAATCGATACCGTGCTGCCGCAGATGACGTCGCGGGGATTTGAGTTCGATGTCGAACTGCTCTGGCGGTTGCAGCAGGCAGGGTTTACCGTCACTGAAGTCCCGATAATCTGGCAGAACAAGGGAGATTCGCGAGTACAGAAGCGGGACATGATCCGGATGCTCAAGGGTCTTTTTGTGATCCGGTTTGGTTCAGGAAATGTATGATACCATCATCGCATGAAGAGCAGAAGAAAGAGGCGTTCCGGCTCTTTGAAGACGGGCGGTATATCGAGTCAGGACAGCTATGCACTATCCTGTTAGAGTCCGGAAAGGATTCCGCGATCGAAGTGCTCGCCGCAACCAACCTCTACTATATGGGAAAACCCGATGACGCTGAGGTCTTCTTTCGCGATCTCGAAAAGAAGATGCCGGACTCTTCCTATGTGCACAGTTATCTGGCAAAAGTGCTCGAAGCCCGGGGTGACGAAGGGGCGATTGCAGAGTACGCAACTGCCGTCCACCTCGACCCTTCGAATCAGGATGCCATGAGGAGTTATGCAGAATATCTCCTCGTTCACAAGGATTACCGTGCCGCACTGCCTGTCTTCAAACGCCTAGTGCATCTGGGAAAGAAACCCGCAGATGTTAAGCACCTGATGCAGGCGCTTTTAGGAATTGGTGAGGCAGCAGAGGCACTCTCAATGCATGCAGAGATGGGTGCCGGAACTGCGCCGGGTCATGAATATGTGGATGCACTCGTAAAGACCGGAAACTTCCCTGCCGCTGCTGAATCCGCTAACAGGATCTACAAAGAGACCCGGGATCCAAAAGTGCTCAGGAAATACCTAGCTGCCCTCTCCTGCTATGATGTGTCGGCTTCACTTGAGGCTTATGCCGATCATATAGAGCCCGATACCGATGGCGAGATCCTCTTTGACTATGTACTTCTATTACAGGCCCACGGGAGTTGTGAAGAAGCGCTCGGTACCGCACAGGCACTTGTTAAACGCTCACACCAGCCGGTGTATCGGCTTCTTGTCTGCGATCTGCTAGCTGTCCGGGCAAATGCAGGGGAGGGAATAACTGATTCCCTTCATGCATATGAGCAGTTGATCCGGGACGAACTCGCGACAAAAAACGATCTGGACCTGCTCCGGACGATCATCAGCAGGTACCGTAAACACCTCACCGCATGGGTAACCTTGGCAGAAGCAAAACGCAGGTTCCTTGACATTGTTTCACAGGATGTGAACGTAGCAAGCCTGCTTGAGACCGCCTTGTTATACGAAGATTTGGGTGATGCCGCAGAAGCACGGTCCTGGTATTACCGGGCGTACCGGGCAGATTTTCTCACCGGCGGACTTGCCTATGCACAGTTCCTCGATGCATATGGCGAAGGGCGCGAGTGCGAGAAGGTGATGCTCTACATACTCTCGAACGTGAAAAAGAGCGCTGATCTCAACCGTGTGGCCGCAGTGATCGTGGACAAACCGGGCACCATGCACCACCTGAAGCGGCTGATGGAGCAACTGCTCTCAAAACTCGAAGCCCGGCGAGCAACAATGAATTCGGAAGGTCTTGAGTTACTCGCGATGGCGTTTTTCATTGCCGGAACCAATGCACACGAAGAGCAGGACTATTCCCGCTGCAAGTATTTCTGCCTGAGCGGGTTGGACGTGATGCCGGCCCACACCCGGACCATTCACTTTGAAGATTTCCTTAACCTGATCCGGACCTGCAAGGAGAGAGCGGTTGCCGATCGCCCGATCATGAATGTACCTCATACAAAAAAACGGACAGCGGCAAGCGCCCCGGCACAGGTGATCACCGACCAGCTTGGTCTCACCGAACAGGAGGCAAAGATCCTTGAGTTCATCCGGTTGCACCGGACCGCAAACGAGATGGAGTTGCGAAAGGTGCTCGGAACCCGCAGGGTGGTAGGAATTGTCAACCGCCTGATCCAGAAAGCGGCTGCACAAGGGTTGTTACTGATCGCAAAGAAAGGAGTTGGGGAGGATGGAGAAGCCTATGAATATACCGGAACCTGAAAAAATGGACCAGCGCCGGCTTGAGAGCATCAACATCATCAATGCGCTGCGCAGGGGTACGGTTCCTGCAAGCGGGCTTGAACGAATCGCAGTCGGACTCGATGTCGAAGAGGGTGTGATCAGCAAACAACTGGATTACGTAGCCCAGAGCGGCGGGGATCTCAAGTTTATCCGGGGCGAGTACGGGAGCGGCAAGACGTTTTTGGTTGCCCGGGCCCTTGAGATCGCCCGCACCAAGGGGTTTGTCACCTCGCACGTGATCATCTCGTCTTCCACCCCCCTTTACAAGATCAAGGGGATCTACCAGCAGGTCTGTGCAAATCTCCGAACCGGTGGGGAAGAGCATGCGATCAAGACCGTCCTCGATAACTGGCTCTTTGCGATCGAAGAGCGGCTGCTGTCAGTGAGCGGGACCGGCCTTGCTGATGCTGCACTCGAAGAGTCCACCGAGCGGGAGATCGAGACGGCACTCAGTGGGATTAGCGAGGTGAACTCCGCACTTGCAGCAGCGCTTCGCACCTATTACCGGGCAAACAATGCCGGCGACTTCCAGCTCGCTCAAGCGGCACTTGGCTGGATTGCCGGTGAACCAAATATCGGGCGGGACTTTAAGGCAAAAGCGGGGATCAAGGGCGAGATCGATGACACGATTGCGTTTGTCTTTTTGCGGGGCCTTGTATCGATCATTCACGGGGCGGGCTATAGCGGTATTGCAATCGCCGTCGATGAGATGGAGACCACGCAGGGACTCCAGCGCAACCAGCGGGAGAAAGGTTACCACACGCTTGTCCGTATCATCGATGCGCTCGACCGGGGCGATATGCCGCGCTGCTTCTTCCTCTTTACCGGCACTCCTGCCATGTATGACGGTTCACGCGGCATCCGCTCCGTCCCGCCACTCTACGATCGCATCAGCGTGGTGCAGAACGATGCGTACCGCAACCCCCGCCAGCCACAGATCATCCTGGGGAAGTTCGATACCTCAAAACTTGAACTGGTGGCACTCAAGGTCGTAGATGTCTATGCACAGGCCTACACGGAGCCGGACCGCGAGCGGGTCTCGCACCGCTTCATCCGGGCGATGATCAAGAAGATCACTACGCGTTTTGGGGGGCGGGTGGACGTGATCCCCCGCATCTTCTTAAAAGAATTTGTCGATGTACTGGACAAGTGCGAGCTCTACGAGGAGTATACTCCAGGGGAGGGGTACGATTTTGATGCCGAGCACCTCAAGGGCGAACTCAAAAAAGAGGAAGAGGCCGTGATGGTAGTCAGGTTCTAAACCCCGCCAACTTTTTTTAAAAGACAATGTTTTACATTCCAACAGCACACCCTTCCTGCATGCGCCGGGCAAAGCTCCTGTTCATCCTTGTCGCAGTTCTTCTATGCGCACTTATTCCGGTAGCAGGAGCAGTGACTCTCACCCTCAATGCCTCAGAGAACAAGGCACATGTGGGGGATGCGATCACGCTGAGCGGCAAAGTGACCGGGATCAAAACAATTGCTGTTTATCTCTTTGTGGTCGGACCTGACCTTGATAATCGTGGTGTGACACTCGACAACCTCAATATCCCGGCCGGGCGCGGGTTGTTCACCACCGCTCCGGTGCACATGGAAAACGACACCTGGTCCTATACCTGGGACACCGCTGTCATTCTTGGGAATCTCAAGCCCGGCACCTATACAATATATGTTGTAAGTTCCCCAGTTGACCGGCTGCGTTTTGTCAAAGGCGATTACACCACAACTGAAATCGTATTTCTTCCATCTGAACAACCGCCCAATGAAGTCCCGCTCGAACCTGCTCTGCCAATTGTTGCACTGGTTATTACGAGCGTAGTTTTGCTCGGATATCGCAGGATGAGACAAAAAAAGATATAAAAAATGCTTTTGATTTTTTAAGGGATGATTCCTGAATTACTTAATTGCCATGGTGCCTGCGCACCCGCACGGATTCTGCATGGGCGTGAAGGCCTTCAGCATCCGCGATGGTCTCGACAATATCGCCAATGGCCTCCAGACCGTCGCGGTCGATGATCTCAACCGATGCAGTCTTGCAGAAATGATTCACATCGAGACCGGAATAGGTCTTTGCGTACCCTGCAGTCGGGAGCACATGGTTGGTTCCAACTGCATAGTCCCCACAGGCAACTGCCGAATAACGTCCGACAAAGATTGCCCCTGCGTTCTTTACCCGGGTGACCACAGTTAAGGGGTCTGCAACCTGTATCGAGAGGTGTTCCGGGGCAACTGCATCGGAGGCAAGAATCGCTTCTTCCATAGTGTTGACAACAAAATACCCGGAGTTCTTGAGCGCCTGAACGATTATCTCCTTTCGTGGAGCAACTTTTGTCATCGCTTCTACCTCGCGGCCGACTTTTGCCGGGAGCGATTTATCGGTGGTGATCAGGATACAGGCAGCATTGGGGTCATGCTCGGACTGGGCGAGGATATCGGCAGCAACAATGCGGGGGTCGGCAGTCTCATCAGCAATGATCCCAATCTCGCTGGGCCCTGCCGGGAAATCGATCTCCACTTTCTCGCGGAGCATCATCTTTGCGAGTGTGACGTACACGTTACCAGGCCCGACAATCTTCTGCACAGGCCTTATGCTATCAGTTCCCAGTGCCATTGCAGCGATTGCCTGTGCGCCACCGGCATTATAGATCTCGGTGACTCCGGCGATGTCCAGCGCAACAAGGGTTAACGGTTTAATTGGTGGGGGTGAGCATGCGCAGATCTCCTTTACACCCGCGACACGGGCCGGCACCGCACACATGAGAGCGGATGATGGGTAGGCAGCCCGGCCACCGGGGATATAGAGGCCGACACGGTTTAAGGGTGTGGTCTTGACGCCGAGGACGATGCCCGGTTCCATTTCCTGTAACCAGAGATCACGGGGCTTCTGGAGTTCGTGGAAGCGCTCGATTCTGACATGTGCCTCGATCAGGCTTTCGATGATCTTCGCATCAACCTTCTCATAGGCATCCTCACGTTCGTCATCCGACACTGCAATATCGGTCAGCACACAGTGCTTCTTTGCCAGATCAATGAGTGCTGAATCCCCCTCCACCTGCACACGGCCGATGATCTCTGTTACTGTGGCCCGGGCGTCTTCAAGGCTCGATTGCCTCCCCGCGATCCAGGCATCGATCTCCACTGCCTTTAACATAGTGCCAATATTTTCGGCAGGAGAGTTTGTTAAGGTATCGTCAGGTTTTAAAGAATCAGAGGGAATTATGGATCAAAAAGGGATTGGCAAAAATACGGCTTTCTGCATTTGAATTAAGACGGGGATGCAGTTAAAAAAGAATCGGGTATTACAGGTTAGATTTGTCCTGATCTGTGGCGCAGGATGGAGATGTTTGCACAGGAACGAAGGTGTGTGAATTTTCTCGATCAAAAAAATGATTCCTACTTCCGCGCTGCAAAGCGATCAACAACAATATAATCCTTGATATCTTTGACTGATTCAAATGAAATTTTTAAAATCTTGTCATCTTCCATATCATAATTTGCAGTGTCAAATGTCTGATCAGGATGGACGAGCATCTCGACAACCTGTCCGGAATCAAAATCGACCCTGATATTCTTTAGGGTACCTATAAGCTTCCCATCGTTGCTCATAATCTTCTTTCGCGAAAGGGTGCGGGCAAATACACGTGTCATTAAAAAATTGACGATGTATAAATATTTAAACTATTCTAAAGGACGGGACAAAAAGAGTTTTTTAAAGATTAATCACCTGTTTATGGTCATTTGAACAGATCAGCAGCCATTCTGATATCCGATCCACGAAGGGTCTTCCTACCCGCGTGATCTGACATCTTCTTGGCCTCTTTTGCAAGGAATGTCCCGTAATCTTCCATTAACTCTGCAAGGGTTTCACAGGCGTCAGCACTGACACGTTCGGCCCCGGTATTTTTAATAATTCGTTCAACTGCAGCCTGGGATAATTCTGTCATGGATACTTCTACAT
>Ga0194039_1001413_pt1 | contig 12858 bp, 7 predicted proteins | sample JunL228m_MetaG_FD_148679 | JGI IMG/M metagenome (GOLD analysis project Ga0194039, IMG submission 148679) | Anoxic zone freshwater microbial communities from boreal shield lake in IISD Experimental Lakes Area, Ontario, Canada - Jun2016-L227-8m | ecosystem: Environmental > Aquatic > Freshwater >...
GGGCCATGGCATAGGCGGTTTGGGCAATGATAATGACATCCTGATTAAACCCGCGGATTTGCCGTGTGGCTTCATATCCATTCAAATCCGGCATCGTAACATCCATCAGAACCAGATCGATGTCGGGATGGTTGCGGCAGGCTTCAACCGCTTCGACTCCCGTTCCCGCTGTTAAAATTTCCCTGCAAAACATATTGAGTACTCTGGACAAAAATGATAACGACGTTTGGTCATCTTCGGCAATCAGAATTTTCAGATTTTTTACATGATGTTCTGGGGTGATTTCCGAAGAAACCTTTGTACTCCCCGTCTTAGATTCTAATGCTACATTGTATGGAAGGGTGAAATAAAATGCTGATCCTTTTCCAAATTCACTTTCTAACCACATTTTTCCACCAAGCAATTCCACATTACCTTTCGCAATGGACAATCCCAATCCCGTGCCTTCTGTAAATTGTTTATTCAAATCATCACCTTGCCTGAAACGTTCAAAAATGATTTCCTCCTGATCCTCACGGATACCAATGCCAGTATCTTTCACATAAAATTCAAGGTATTTTCCTTTTTTCTCATAACCAAATTCAATGGAGCCGGTGCTGGTATATTTTATGGCATTGTTAACAAGGTTGGTAAGAATGGCATAGATTTTTTCACGGTCGGTTTTAATAATGGATTCATTTGGCGGCAACGGAGTTTTATAGACAAGCTGTAATCCTTTTTTTTCAATCTCCGGTGTAAAGAAGTTATACATGAATTCGATTTGCTCGTTGATATTTGTTTCTGAAAGGGAAATATCCATCTGCCCCGACTCTATTTTCGAAATGTCAACAATGTCGTTGATGATGTTGAGCATTCGTTTGCCGCTTCTTTCGATCATGCTGATATATTCTTGCTGCTCCTCACCGGTTAAATGCGGTATCGTTAACAATTCAGAAAACCCCAGAATGCCATTCATGGGGGTACGTATCTCATGACTCATATTGGCAAGAAAGGCTGATTTCAACCGGTCGCTTTCTTCTGCTTTTTCTTTGGCTCTGATAAGCTCAAACTCTGTTTGCTTTATCTCCGTGATATTTGCATTGAAGCCATACCATGTAATACTCCCATCTGCCAATTTTTCCGGAGTGGACCTGGAAAATATCCATTGGATTGGCTTGCCGGGTATTTGTACCCTAAACTCACAGGTAAAGTAAGTCAGATTCTTCGCAGAGTATTCGATATCGTTAATTACTCTCTCTGAATCTTCCGGATAAATTACCCTGCCAATAGGGGCAAAGTCATCAACAACATCTTCAGGGGAACATCCAAAAATGTTCTTAATTCCTTCTGAAGCGATGGGAACATAATAAGTACCGTCAGGTCTTCTCGTAAACTGATAAATCAAATCAGGTAAATTTGCAGAAAGCTTTCTAAACTGGACATCTTTTTCGTGTATTTTATTTTCCGCAAGCTTACGGTCTGTGATGTCATTTATGCTGGATAAAATCAATCTTTTATTATTTAGATGTATTATTTGGGCGGAGAACAGACCCGTCATGATTTCCCCATTTTTTTTTCTGAATTGAAATTCCTTTTCTTTCACTTCTTTGCCTTCCAAAAGGTCGGATACTATTATCTTTCGGACTTCAAGATCTACCCATAAATTCAATCCAATTGATGAGTCGGCAATTGTTTCTTCACGGGTGAAACCCGTTATCGATGTAAAAGCATCGTTGATTTCGATGAATTTTCCATCTTCCGGCTGAGTAATTATGACTGCATAAGGGGACATTAAAAAAGCCTTGGAATATTTCTCTTCACTATTCTGAAGAGCATCTTCCATCTGTTTGTGTTCGGTGATGTCCTGATGGAAAGCAAGGAAATACTGCTGTTTTTCAATGGTAATTAAACTAACGGTATTGCTCATAAAAATGCTATGCCCATCTTTATGATAATGCTCTACTTCAAAGCGGACTACTTCTCCGGCAAATATGCGTTTCATTAGTTCAGCCCGCCCATCAAACGAATCTTCACCGAGCACATCCAGGTCTTTAATACCTAAATGCTTTATTTCCTCAACTGTGTATCCATGCATCTGCGCAAACAGCTGATTGACTTCGGCAATTTCTCCATCCATTGTCAACAGAATGAGTCCTTCGTTCCCCAAATTGAACAGGTCGCGAAAACGTTCTTCACTTTTCTTTAGCGCTTCTTCTGCCTGTTTACTTTCCGTAATATCATTTATAATCCCTACCAAAAATTTGTTATTTGAAGTATCCGTGTATAAAGTCTTCCTCGTTATAATAATTCTGACTTTTCCCTGCCCATCGGTGAGAAATTCCTCGTTCACATTTTCTTTACCGGTATTGAATACTTCCTGATCTTTTGCAATGAATATATCAAATTGGTCTTCAGGGAAACGCTCAAATCCATTGGTACCAATAATTTCCTCCTTACGTACCCCAAGAAGTGAACAAAATGCCTCATTGACAAGCGTGAATTTATGTTCATCGTCCTTTACGAAAATTGGGGAGGCTACAGAGTTAATGATCTTATCCAGATAATCCCTGGTTGCCTGAACGGCTTCCTTCGCCAGCCTGTGCTGTTCCAGTACCTTTGCCAGTCCGAGATTGGCATGGCTAAGTGAGGAGATCATATTGGCAAGCGTGACAAAAAAAGCCAGGGCATCATGAATTACTTCCCTGCTCCAAATGGGTACGCGACTGACTGCATCCATGTATTCCTTTTCATCGAATCCGTAACGGGCCGCCTGTTTACGGAATATTTCATCATCGGGTTTTTCGCCCTCATAGAAAAACTGGCCTGTAAACAGGTTTCCTACATGACGCCCGCCAATGATAAGCGGTGTGGCATTGTCCCAAAGGCTGTTCTTGCATAAGTATGATTTGAAGGTGCCCGGAGGTACACCTTTGGTCAGAAGGGTATCACATTCTATACAGTTTGCCAGTGTTTCGGGATGAACACGATGAAATTTTGTGCATAGGTCCTGCCAGCCGGGGTCAACAAGAACTTTTCCCTCCATGTCAATTATCGCAACCGGAATCTTTGTAATCTTGTAGAATTCTTCCATCATTGACTGAATGGCTTCGGTATTGATGATATCCTCCAATGCAAGTTCGCTTATATCGCTTTCCGGAGCAAGCAAATTACTAAGCTTTTTTTGTATGCGCTTTTCGCTTTCGCGAAGTTTCTCTTCTGTTTGTTTCCGTTCGGTGATGTCATTATGCTGAATGATTGCATTGGTAACTTTTCCCTGTGAATTCACAATCGGCGAAATATGTACCTCCAAAAAAACCTTGATTGTCTGCTCAAGTTTAAGATTTTTCACGGCGGAAGTATCGTACTGGATGATGAAATGGGCGGTGAAACCTTTCTCAAACACATCTTTTACCATTGGCATGAACCCTTGCTCTTCAATAAGGTTGTCCGCGAAAATATTGTACTTCCCAATAACCTCGTCATCCTTCAGGTGAAGATTATCACGGCAAGCCTGATTTAATCGTATCATGGTTCCGTATTCATCTGAAATCCACATGGAGTTTGGGATGTGTTCGATGATGCTATCTAAAAACAAGCGGGTCTGAAGCAGCGAATCTTCAGTTTGCTTGCGGTCAGTCACATCCATTATGAAACCTATGCTGCAATTTCTTTCATTTAAGGTGGTAGAGTAACCTGCAATATCAGCATAAAAAATTGTACCGTCCTTTCGCAGACAAGGCAAAGCATTAGATATTAATTTTTCACCACGCCACTGAGACTCAAATTCGCCCATCACCTTTTCAATCGAATCCTTCGGGTGAAAATCGGTTATATTAAACCTGATAATTTCTTCCTCACTGTAGCCGAATAACCTGCAAGCAGCAGGATTAGAAAAGGAACATCGGAGGGTTTCAATATCAAAAGCTAAAATCCCAAGTATGCTGTTTTCCAACAACAAACGGTACTTTTCTTTCGATACCTCTAACGCTTGTTCCACTATCTTCCGTTCGGTGATGTCATTTTCGTAAAATGCTTTTAAAGCATAATGCTCCTTCCGTAATTCCTGTAACTCCTTTACGAGCAATTCATTTGTTCTACTAAGGTCATTCATAAGAATTGTATTAGCAAAAGTAAAAATAGATAAAAAAAATCTGTTCATACTTGTTCCTGATGACAAATTGTTTCCGAAATCCGGGAAAGCTTTCAATAGAACTCAAGAATAAACTAAGATTTCTGATTTTGCATCCAATATTCATGATACACTGTTAATTAATTACCGCAAAAAAGGGCAAATTAAGCCCCAATGTGGAGAATCATTGAGCAATATGGGTAGGTTGAACCCTTTATGAGGTGCCAACAAAGGTTTTGAAGCAGACTGTCAGGAGGAATCTTGACAGATTTCCCGTTGATTTCATGTTCGAACTGACTGATAATGAAACTATTGATTCAAGGTCGCAATTTGTGACCTTGAAAAGAGGTCAAAATATTAAGTACAGGCCCTTCGCTTTTACAGAACAAGGTGTGGCAATGCTTTCATCGGTCTTAAGTTCGGACAGAGCCATCCATGTCAACATTGTCATCATGCGTGCGTTCGTCCGGATGCGAAAATTCCTTGAAACGCATAAGGATCCTGCTTCGTTTTGTCCACTGAAAGACCGGCCCGGGAGCGGGATGCACGCAACTACTTGTTGAAGATGTTGTAGTTCCCCTGGTACACCATCTGGCCTAAAACGAGAAAGTGAGCTTTGGGAAGAAATGTTTTGAACCCCTGGGGTTTCCTGCCTGCCCCGTCCACGGCCATTTGCCATGCGAGCGTGAACCGGTTTTCGCCTGCCTGGGCATTGAACTGGTCGATTAGGCCGTTTGTATGGCCGTGATGTACTGGTTTACCGCAAGTTGTCCGATATAATTGAGGATGTTGACCTGGGTCAGCTGCAGCTGCTGCTGGATCTGGCTGATTCCCCGCAGAATATCCTGGTCCATCAGGACAAGGTCGTTGACCTTCTGCTTGGTTTTGTCGAAGTCCTTTTTCTCGTAAAATTTGAGGACCGCGCTCCCAATGCTGAAAAACATGCCCACGCCCGAGGTAAACCAATGCTCGGTTGCTTTAACCGGAGCGCCTTGTTCAACCTCGCTGATGGAGGTAAACAGACGGAAAGGAATATAATTGCTGTCGGCCGACTGTTCTTCGCTGGTCAGGAAATCAACGGGAAAATTCTGGTCAAAAGGATCCTGGTCGGTCACGATGGGAAGAGGCGGGTCGTAGACCTTGGGATCGGCAGGTGAATCACTGTCGGTTTTCCGGCAGGGGGAAAGGAGCACATGGCGGGCAGAAGCACCCCGAGAATCAACATCTTTCCGACAATAGATCGTATGACCCGGGTTACACGTGGATTCATAAATATAGTATTATTCAACACAGACGTTTTATTGACTTTCATTTTAAAGGTTTTAAGTAAACCCTCAAGGCCATCCTCAATCCTTCACGAATTTCTGCACCTTGACGGTTTTGTCATCGGTCACCCGTACAAAATAGACCCCGCTTTTAAACCCGCTGACATCAACGGAGGTTTGAGGTACGGTTATTTCCTGTTGCAGGAGTTGTTGCCCGCTGAGGTTGAAGATGGAAATGTGACCTTTATTGGCCGCAGAGATGGTGATTTTCTCTGAAGTTGGATTAGGAAAAACAGGAATACCCCCTCCTTGCGATATCAAGTCATTTGTTCCGGAAACTGTATGATAATAATACTGGGTGCTATCACCAACAATTATAAAAGCACCGGCATTATTCCAATTTTTGTTCGAATGGTTTGATCGGAAATGATTGGCATCGTAAGTAAAAATTTCCTGATTGGAATAGATCCAGGTACTGCCATTCCAGTCTTGTCCTGTCAAACGTGTATTATTACCCTTTGCATCGTACGTATAGGTATCCCGGTGATAATTTTCCCAGCCATTTCCGTTCCAGCCTTGCCATAATCTGCTTGTCCAGTCATTGCTGGCATTGTAGGTTTGTATGAGGAGCGAGGAATTCACCCAGGTGCTGCCGTTCCAGATTTGTGCTAATCCACCTAAATCATTATTATTCGTATCATAAGTATGGCTGTATTTGGCAAAATTATTCCACTCGCCGTTTGTCCATTTTTCCTGTAATTCAATTGTCAGATTATGGTTGACATCATAGGTACAAGTGAATTGCCAGGAATTCTCCCAGGCGTTTCCATTCCATTGTTGCTTTAAATAACTTGTCCAATTATTGTAGGCATCGTAGGTCCAGGTGATGAGCAAAGAATTCACCCAGGCATTGTTGTTCCAATTTTGACTTAAAAAACTTGTCTGATTATTATTGGCATCATAGGTATAGATGAATTTCAAAATATTAACCCAACCGATATTCCATTGTTTGCTAATGAAACTTGTTTGATTATTGGCGCCATCATAGGTATAGATATTTTGATTGGAATTCATCCAATCGGTTCCGGTCCAGAGATATCCTGTTTCGCTTATCAGATTATGGCTGGCATCGTAGATGTTGGCGTACTTGTAACTATTTACCCAGCTGATGCTGTTAAATTGCTGAGTTATATTACTTATCAGATTATTGTTGCCATCATAAACCATATCAATGGCTTTAGAACTAATCTTCCATCCAATGGTAATTGTATCCCAGCGCCAATAATAGAGGCTGTCATATATTTGGATTAATGCGTGTTGCTGATATGGATGATGCCTGATTATGTTTCGGGAGGTTAATTCCGGATAAATTTCAGGAGTTTCAAATTTTGTATATTGCAATGCCGGATTTGAATCCTGTCCCAACACCCCGTTTGCTAAAAACAGTGCAATCAAAAGGATGAAAAAATTTTTCATAGCAATGGTTTGAGTTGCCGACCCCATATATCTCCGAAATGTACGACAATATGCCACGAAATGCAAGCAATATCATTGTTGTACTCCCATTTTGTCAGGTGATCCCAATTTTAATGAAAAATGAAAGAGACTTTTAGAAATAGAATAAGCAATGATTTAAAAGAAAGCCAGATTAATTGGAAAGTTATCCTTTTCTTTATACCCGTTGCATTCATCACCTATATATTCCATGAGTTTGGACACATGATATTTGGAGAGCTATCGGGCAATGATATGACAATGAGCTTAAATAATTCGGCCCCGCGAATTGGCTTTTTCATTCATGATTCTGATGCTTTATGGTCAGCCATAGGCGGGCCTGCATTTACCATCATTCAAGGGTTAATATTTCTATTGATTACCTGGATGACAAAATCAATCTATGCGTATTCATTTGCATTTTTTGCTGTATTTTCACGGTTTTTCTCCATTGTGTTTGGGGGAATTAATTTGCAGGATGAAGCAGGGATCGCATCAATGACGGATACGAATAAGTATATCATTGCAGCGATTGTGCTGACGATACTGTTTTTGATTTTGTGGAGATGCAACCGGATTATGAAACTGAATACGAAAGCGATAGGATATTTTACTGTTTTGGGAACTTTTGCCATACTCATTGTAATTGGCGTAAATGAATTAATGATAAAGTAAAAAACAACTCTAAACCACACAACCATGAACCGATTTATTCTTCTCACATTCGGACTGTTTAGCCTGGTCAATGGCTATTCACAGGTGCAATATGCAACCTATTACAATCCTATGAACGCTGTTACGTACAACATCCAGGTGGAAACGGCAAAGGATGATGACTGTTCGATTTATGTATATGCCATGCATATCACCACGGACGTTGAAACAGGTGGCTTTTACATTCAGAAAAAGAACCTGGAAGGGTTTCTTGCGGACTTTTTAGTGGCGAAGCAAAAATATGAAGCGTGGACTATAACTGCGAAAGAAAATAAAATACAGGATCTTGCAAAAAAGATTGAAATACCAAAATCGCAGAAAATAGGCGGGTTCTTCAAGTCGGGTGATTCTACTTCATTGACTGCCTGGAGCATTAACCGGCATGTGAAACCGGTTTACTCTTTTTTGGTCACAAAGGATAATGGTGTCATAAAATACTACCTGGCCATTTTTACAGATCTCATCGTTGACCCCAAGATGCCCCTGCTGAAGTCCTCCGGATATGGCCTGATCTTTTCTTCTCCCGGGGAGGCGATGAGTTTCTATTCCCTGCTTCAACCTGAAAAAATCAATGCTTTCCTGAGCAAACAACCCAAGCTTGATGAACTATTCAGGTAGCCGGGTGTTTGTATTCATTTTCTGAATCTGCTAAAACGCACGCATATGAAAAAACCGGTATTAACGCTACTGACAGTTTTTTTGTTCTTTGGCTATTCACAGGGAACAACGGTTAAGGAAAAGGATGCGCGCATTGTTGCGGCCAATTACCTGGTTTCAACTCCTACATTCTCTCAGCAAGGAAAGAGGGCCCTCCTGAAAATGTGCTATGCTCCCGAGGGAACGGCCACTGCAAAATCCAATGCATCGCCGGCGCCCCTGTATTATGTTTATAACATCAATGGCTCGGAGGGCTTTGTCATTGTTTCAGGCGATGACGCGGTACATCCGGTTCTGGCCAGTTCATCGGAAGGCGCTTTTGTGGCCGATAACATGCCGGCCAACCTTGCCGGCTGGCTGGAGCATTATGGAAATCAGATCAGCTTTGCGATCACTGCAGGGCTTGAGGCCACCAAGCAAATAAGGTCGGAATGGGCCTCTCTTTCAAAAAGCAATCCGTCTGCCCGGATTCCGGGGTCGCACCAGGGAGTAAGTCCCCTGATGACAACGACATGGGACCAGGGTCCCTATTATTATAATACACGTTGCCCGAGAAATCTTTATACCGGGGAGTGGACCGTGACGGGATGTGTTGCAACGGCCATGGCGATGGTTATGAAGTATCACAACTGGCCTCCTTCAGGAATCAACCATCATGAATATCTAACCCCGTTATACGGGAAACAGGCGGCCAATTTCTCAGGTACCACATACGATTGGAAATCAATGCCAGATAAGCTGGTGGCACAAAACAGGGCCGTTGCAACATTGATGTATCATTGCGGGGTCAGCGTTGAAATGAATTATAATGTAGCATCGGCCGGAGGCAGTACGGCCGAAATCATCACAGCCCGAAGCTGGCCTCGCATTCATTGCACCGAATATGCCCTTAAAACTTATTTTGGATATGCAAGCACCCTGCTGGGAGTTCAGAAGGACAATTACAGCGATATTCAATGGGCCACCCTGCTCAAGAAAGAATTGGATGAAAAAAGGCCAATCATTTATGGAGGATTGGATGGCGACGGAGGCCACTGCTTTGTGCTCGATGGTTACGGTACCAATATCCTGGGCGATTTATTTCATATCAACTGGGGATGGGGAGGAAAGTCTGACGGAGACTTTCGGCTCGATGACCTCAACCCGGGAACGGGTGGTATCGGAGGAGGAACAGGCGCCTATAATTCGAAACAGCATGCCCTCCTGGGAGTCAAACCCGGGAATACAAAAAGCAGCGGAAATAAGTATTATAAGCTTTACATGAGTGCCCCCATCACCTTTAAATCAGACACGATCAGCTATAAAGACACGATCTCATTTCATACCAACATCATCAACAACGACCCGGTGGTCTTCAACGGTGACATTGGTGCTGCTGTATTTGATACCAACGACATCTTTATCGGTTATGTTCAGGTTTTAAAAGGGGTCACCCTTCAACCCGGAGCTGAATTCCCTTCGGGGATCACCTTTACCAATAAAAGCATTCCGGCCATGCTGCCCGGAACCTATTATGTCGGAATCAATTACAGCACGGGCGACAGCAACTGGAAGGATGTGATTGACACCAATGCATACCTGAGCGAGAAGCGGATCAAAATCGTCAATCAGAATGATATTGAGATGTATTCGAACATGAACATCGGTGGCGGCGTAATCATAACAAAGGGTAATCCGCTCGGCATCCAACTTGAAATAAAAAACAACGGACCCGCTGAACTGCACGGCACGCTTGCCCTTTCACTGTACGATGTTGACGGAGACTCTGTAAGTGTTATCGAAGAAAAAACAGGTTTTACCCTTCCATCCCAGGAACATACGAACGGACTTGCCTTCAACACGCAAAGCCTGAATGTGAATCCCGGCACCTACCTGCTGGCACTGCAGTATCTGCCCGAAGGAGCGACGGAATGGGAGCTGGTCGGATCGACCGTGTATAGAAATCCTGTAAAAATATGGGTCCTGGCGGTCCCGCTTTTGGCTGACCAGTATGAATTAAACGACACGCCGGAGACTGCGACTGCACTACCGGTCAGTTTCGAAACAAATCCTGCGGTCATCATGACCAACGGAGCCAATTGTCACAACGGCCTGGATTATGATTTTTATAAAATCGCCCTGCCCGAGGGATATACCTATGTTTTATCCGGTATTCTCTACGATGAGCGGAGTGATCCGTCACATGGCTATACCCTCGACGGGATCTGGTCATACTCAACCGACGGGAAGAACTGGTCGGCCGTATTTGACGATACCATACCGCACAACATCGTGATGAACAACGGAGGTACTGTTCTGTTCCATCTCTCTCCTGAATATACCGGGGAAACCGGGACTTACCAGATCAAAATAGGCGTTGCAAGGAATCCGCTTGGGATGGATGAAACGGATGCTCCCGACGGGATTACACTCTATCCCAACCCCGTATCGGAAAGGCTGGTGATTCATTCCGATGGCAGGAAGGCCTGCATTTCGGGATACCGGATGAATACGATTGAAGGCAGGGAGATCATGAACATCACGTTGCCCGAACCTGTTCCTGAATGCATCATCCATACGGCCCAATTCAATGACGGGTTTTATCTCCTCAGAATTAAAACCACATCCGGTGTCATCAACAGGAAGGTGATCATCCGCAAATAATTCAAACTGCGTGCATAATTTGGACTGATGAATCATTCATAGAATAAATAACAGAACCTTTGTTGCCGGCGACTCCATGCAAAATTTGCGAAGAAAATACTTCACAGTCCATAGACTATATCAGGATTAAGGCGCTTCAGGATAGAATACTGAGCGCCATGGCAGGTCAATGGGAACCGTTTTATCTTTCGGGAGGTGCCGCACTTTCAAATTTTTATCTTCAACACCGGCATACGCCTGACCTGGATTTTTACGTGAATCATGATCAGAATTTCAGGCAGGTATCCGGCGGGATCCTGAATAAACTGAAGAAGCAGTTCACCACCCGGGATGAGAAAATGGTGAAAGTTGCGAACTATTTACGGATTTATGTGGCAGATGATGCTGAGCTGAAAATTGCCTTAGTCAATCAACTGGCTGCCTATCCCGGCCCGGTTTTGAAAGCAGGTGTGGTTTCACTCGATACGGTTGAAAACATTTTGTGCAATAAAATGCAGGCCATTTTACGACGCGGATCACCGGCTGATTTCTTTGACCTTTATTGTATCGCTTCGGCCTATGATTTTCAATGGGGATACCTGTTTGAACGGGCCCTTAGGATGGAGGTGATGAATCAGGTAAAACTGCTGATGATGTTAAGCCATGAGGTGAACGGATATCACAAGTTGCTGAAAGGCTGCGAGCCCGATAACCTGTTCGACTTCATGGGCATTAAACCCCCCATGATGTCGGACCAGATATTCATTTCCGTTTTTCATGATGAGCATGAGGTTACCAGGGAACCAGGTCAGCAAAAGGCAATGACAAGCCTTCAGGAATTTGCAACAGAACTAAAACGGGTCGCCGACGAGCTGAATTTTTTCCTGAACCTTAATCCATGCATGACAGCCGGTGATCTCAGGCATATTCGGGCGGTGATAAATTTTAACTGGAAAGGGGCTTTCATATGCGTTCAGCGATGTAAGCTCATAACCAAAGAGGATCTTGCAGACCGGGTTTGTACCTTTTTGGTTGATCAGCTCGACGGCATGGCGTGGTTGAAGACTCCTTTAAACCCGGAAGATCTGAAAGAGAAGTTCAACAGAATGGCCAAAGATCTGTTACTGGCGGGGCCGAATTCATTGGGTTCAGGGAAGACATCCATAAAGGAAGCAAAACCAGTATCATAGGATAAAGCTGAACCAAATTTGATTTTTTTAAATTTCTGCTCCAACTTTTCAAAATATATTTGTGTTTAAAGAAAGACGATACCCATGGAACCACGAAAACAACTTGAACAGGCGCTCATCGAAAAAGCGATGAAGGATGAGTCTTTTCGAAAGCAACTTATTGAGGACCCCAGATCTGTCATCCAGGAGGAATTTAAAATGAAAATTCCCGATTCATTGAATCTTATCGTGCTCGAAGAAGATCAGAAAACTTTTTACCTCATATTGCCATCCAACCCCTCCCCCGGCGAGGAGATGGAGTTGACAGAAGCAGAACTGGAGGGGGTTTCGGGCGGGAACATGTACAGTATTGGTTGTGAATATACTTAATGGAGCGCTTTTTTATCTCTGTTACATTTGCCTTTGATATTGGTTCCCTTTCACAATAATTCAAAAAGATGAACAGATGCAACCGGGTTGCAGAATAGAAGTTTCAACCGGGGCATATGGTCAAAACTTGAAGCACAGGTGAGGCAATGGGCGGTCGACGACAAGGTGGTTTATGTGGTCACAGGGACGGTTTTAACAAAAGGGCTACCCGCCATCGGGAACAGCAGGATCACCGTTCCTGCGCTCTTCTACAAGGTAATCCCGGACTATACGGAGACTGATGATCCCATCAGTAAAAACAATTTTCTGTCGGCCGATGCCAGGTGCATCACTTTTTTGTCGACATTTGGGTTTGTGAATAATGAAGGTTAAAACCTGCCACACCTGACATTTTTATTTTTGATATAAATCCTGTAAAAATGAAATCAAACCTGTTATT
>Ga0194039_1001414_pt1 | contig 12857 bp, 14 predicted proteins | sample JunL228m_MetaG_FD_148679 | JGI IMG/M metagenome (GOLD analysis project Ga0194039, IMG submission 148679) | Anoxic zone freshwater microbial communities from boreal shield lake in IISD Experimental Lakes Area, Ontario, Canada - Jun2016-L227-8m | ecosystem: Environmental > Aquatic > Freshwater >...
CATAAATACTATCACATAAATACTATCACATAAATACTATCACATAAATACTATCACATAAATACTATCACATAAATACTATCACATAAATACTGGGCACTGGCTTATAATACACTTTTCGGACAACTAAAATATATTTTATTTTTCGGAAAATATCGGTTATATGATGCTGGTGGGTTAGACAAAAAAGGGGTGTTAAAATGAACAAAATCTTGTCCAAAAAGTGTATTGCAGCCGGAACGGCTGCAATGATAATTTTATCAATAGCTGCAACCGTTCCGGTTGCAGCTGAAACTACTAAAGTATCTGAAGTAAAAGTACTAGACATCACTGGTCTGGCTAATGGTACATACAAACTAGAAGTACTGAGCACTGGCTTAGTAAATTTAACACCGCTAAATATTATTGTCCCTAACGTTGTACCGCCGGGGCCGGTCCCTCCGATCCCACCAGGGCCAGTACCTCCCGGACCTACTCCGGTCCCGACACAATTAATTCTTGCTGCCTTACCTGAAACTATTTCTATTGGTGGTAAAAGTAATTTAATTATTTCTGCTAAGACTGCTACGGTTACGATTACTACGATCGGCGGAACGCCGATCGTAGTAAAACTAATAAATACTGGCACTGCTGATTCTTTCTTCGGATCAGTTACCGTCTCGCCAGTAGTTACAACTATTTATACTGCGACTGATACTAACGGTATTAAAAGCCAGTGCACAGTAACCGTCGGCACCGACCCCGATCCACCGATTCCAGGTGACTTATCTTTTTTAATTATCGAAGAAACTGCTAATCGTACACCTGATATGACCCCGATACTTATGGGTCGTGGTGAGGGTACTTTACGTGGTTATATTGGGAGTAAGTTGCCAACCATATCGGCGGGTACGCCGATACGGTTCCGCCATATAGACCCCGAACAAGTACTGTCTCTGGATACTGACAGTTGGGTACAAGCCAGTGCCCAGCGTCCACGCACTAGTTTACCGTGGTTGGTCGCAACGACATCAACCGGAACGATTGATGTACCTGTCGATAATCAAACACTAACGCGTTTGATATCGAAGTTTGGGCAGACGGTCGCTACCGCGACCGTCCCACAAGTCGACCTGAAGGGTCGACTAGTTTTTGATGACAATAACTATAAAGAATTACTCACACCGCCCACAAAAAATATACCTGGTGTTGGTGTAGTGACACTGGGCACTGGCTTACGACCGAGAAGCCAGCATCCTTATTATGCCCGAACGGGTTCAGTTCCTGGCACGCGATTATTTTCTAATGTACTAACAATAATTCCGCGTACTGAATGGCCCGCACGTATCAAGGCTATGGATACTGCGGCAGCATGGCCTACTGATTACTGTGATTTCGTTTGTCGTGACCAAGCTAATACTAATTTTTGCTGGGCTAATGGTCCGGCTGCTTGTGTTGATATTGTTCGCCGTCAGATGGGTCAACCATTTGTTGAAACGTCGGCTGCAAGTGTGGCATGTAAGCTAAATGGTTTTGTTAATGAGGGTGGGTGGGGAACGGATGCATTAAAATATTTCGCTTCCACGGGAGGCTGTGCATCCAAGCTCTGGCCTAATGCAGCAATTAGTCGAACTTATGATAATTCTACCACGATGGCTGACCGTATTAACCGTAAAGCCTTAGAATGGATAGAATTAGACGGAACTGGTACTACTGCTTTTAATCAGTTAGCATCAGCACTATTATTAGGACACCCAGTAGCGGTTGGTTATAATTGGTGGAGGCATGAAGTTACGGCCACGCGTCTTGTCGCCCTACCGGGCGATAAGTACGGTGTTGAGATACGTAACTCCTGGGGAACCTGGGGTGATAAGAATCGTTGGGGTTTGGATGGGTTCAGTATTTTATCAGAATCCAAAGCTACTCCTGATGATGCTTTCTTACTTCGGTCTGTTACTGATAGTCCTTATGCTCAGGCTTTGTAACCGAGTAAAGCCAGTGCCCAGTGACAATTATATGTCCAGTGGCATGTACTAATAAATTTAACATGTACTAATAAATTTAACACCTACTGGTACTAACATGACAGCTAAAAATATTACTGATCTTAAGGCCGCTATTGCTGCCAATATTGAAGATAATACTACAGCAGAAATAACACCTGCTGACGTGCGTACACAAATGACTAACATAGTTGACTCTATGTCGGTTGTTTTAACAAGAGTTGTAGCACCTGGTATAGCAGATGATTCTGCACATGGCTGTGTAGTTGGTACTGTATGGATTGATACAGTAACAGGAACTGCTTATAGGTGTGTTGATGCTAGTGTTGGTGCTGCTGTATGGAAAACATTTGAAGTAGAAGGTGCTGTGGCTACTCATGCGGCACTGACTACTGGTGTGCATGGTTTGGCTATAACTTCTGGTCAAACATTAACAGTTGTTACTGGTGGTACACTAGCTAGCGGGGCTTATGCTGCCGCTACTTCTGATTTATTGGCTACTGGTGCTACGGTTGGAGCATCAGCACAGAGTCAAGTATTTACTAATGGTGTTACATTAAGTGATTTAACTGCTACACGTATACCATATGTTTCCACTGCTGGTAAAATTATCAGCGATGCGTCGTTGGTGTACTCTACAGTTACAGGTCTGACTACTACTAAGCCTATTACTGCACCTAGAATAGATGCGCCTGCCCCGCATGTAACAGTAAGTAGTTCACTGATACAAGGTGTTGTATCTGCAACTGTAGCCTATCCTATAATGTTTGAGAATCTCGATGATATTCTAGATGTATACCAAGCTGCTCATAGTTTCACTGTTAATAATTCTGGCGTAGCAAACTGTACTATAACCTGTCCTGTAGATCATTTACTTACTGCTGGTGCAGCAGTAATGTTTCATCCACTTACTGGTGGAACAGGTATTACTGTTAGTACACCATATTTTGTTTCCGCTACAAATCTAACTGCACGAACGTTTGAGTTATCTACTACCACTAATGGTGTAAGTAACGTAAAAACTACTGCTACAGGTAGTGGTACAGTTACTTGCATAAGTAGACTATATATAGCAACACCCGGCGATTATTTATTTAATTTATCAGCAGTGGTTGATACTACTGATAATTCTACTGCTACTATGGATGTGTGGTTTGTTATAGGCAATTCTACCGATAATCATGGTGGAACGCCTGTTGTAAGAAGTAATACACAGATTGGTATAGATTCTAATGGCACACAACAAGTAGTTGCAGTACCTATTATACTTGATTTGGCTGCTGGTGATTATGTTAGATTAGATTATCGTGGGTCAACTAATAAGATTAGGTGGTTATCTATTGCTGCACAAACTAATCCAGTAAGACCAGAAATGCCTAGTGTAATTATTACTGCAAATAGGGTCTGTGCATAAGCCAGTGCCCAGTGACAATCAGCGGCCTATATATATAAGGCACACATAATGAGTGGTTTCAGTAGTGGTTTCAGTAACGGCTTCGGTGAAACATTACAAGTTAATGTGTGGTCATCGTTAGGCTCTACCGATGGTAATTTAGCTGCAAACTGGAGTCTTGGTATTGTGCCTACTATAGGTGATATAGCTATACTAGACGCAACTAGTGCAGTAAATTGTATTCTATCAGTAGCATTAAAGTGCAAAGAATTAATTATTAAGCCCACGTATGCTGGCGTATTTAATGCAAATGGTAAAATTATCGAACTAGATGCCATGTTTGCGTACTCTCAATCCAGTGCCCAGTGTTCTATGTCAATCTAGTAAATTTAACCAAAGAGGTATTTATGATACGTCCAGATAGTTCTTCCTTCGCAATTGAAAATATGCAAGCTATCACGCCCAGTGATACAGTTCCACAAACTATTACTCCGCGTGCTATTAAGTGTGATGTGTCTGGCAATATTAACATTGTAACTATTGGTGGAAAGTCTACTATTAGTTACTTTGTTGCAGGTGTCTGGCATCCAGTACGTCCTGTAAATATACTTGCTACAAGTACAACGGCTACTGGTATTGTTTATGGGTGGTAATTAAGAAAAGATTCGATTTATGGTCTCTCACAAACTGAAAAAGGAACTTGAAATGTCTGAAAATAATTTTATCATTGTCAAAGTTGCTGGTGCACCTACTGGTGTTTTCTATGAAGTGGAAGCAGTTGCTAGATTTATATATAATGCTGATCCTACTAAACTAGGTGTTTTAGGCCCGTTTGTTGAACAGGCCCAAAAGATGATGAGCGAAAAGGTTGCTGAATGGTCCGCTGCTAATGGCCGTGCAGCACCTGAAGGAGCTATTATTGATATATTAGTTCAGCTTATGCCAGTTATCATTCAAATGTTGCCTGTTTTACTGGCTCTATGCCCTAAGTAGTAGGTGCGTAAGTAGTAGTTGCGTAAGTAGTAGGTTCTTAAGCATGGCAAATTTATTACGCAAAAAATTTGTACTACTAACTATTATTTCGTCTATAATAGTAGTTAGTGGTACTGTTTCTAATATATTTTCACATAATACTTTATACCTTATATTAGAATGCATGGTGCGTGTTATAAATATATTTTTAGAACTATTTAACTTTTACTTATTAGTAAATTTAACTAACCGCACTGCTATACCTGCTATACCTGCTATACCTGCTATACCTGCTATACCTGCTATACCTGCTATACCTGCTATACCTGCTATACCTGCTATACCTGCTATATCTAATACTCTTATAGCTGAATTAAATATGCGTACAGCTTGTCTAGTATCTCAAAGAGAAGAATTTATTAATTTAATAAAAGATCTTAAACTAGGTAGAGACTTAAACTAGGTAGAGACTTAAACTAGGTAGAGACTTAAACTAGGTAGAGACTTAAACTAGGTAGAGATTTAAACTAGGTAGAGATTTATAAATGATTTTTGCTCAATTACCTGATCCTACAAATGTAATAAACAGTGCTACCTCACAAGGTTGGCAGTCTGGACTACTTGCATTTATAATTGTTGTAACTCTTATGGCTATAGGGTGGATACTTAAACATCTCATAACTACTGCATATGAGCGTGAAACTCGTATGTCTATGAGGGCGGACGAAAGAGAAGTAGCACATAATAAGAGAATAGAAGAACTTGAATTATTTATTAAAAGTAGACTTATAGAAGCACTTCAAAATTATGCAACAATGTTTCAGACAAACCATGAAGCATTATTAAAGACACAAGAATCTATATTAAATTTAACAAATATTTTAATAAAATTAGAAGTAGGACTAACTACTAGACCTTGTTTTTGGACACAAGAAAAACAAGTCGGTATTATTAAAGATCTTGCAAATATTATGAGACCTATTAATAGTAATTCTAGTGAAAGACCTGGATAATAGCTAAAACTTACTGGTCAGTTTGATCAGGTACTCTTAATTGAGGTTTGAAGGATTAATGGCTCTTTTAACTGATACAACTGCTGAAAATGTTTTCGATAGATTTGATGAAAAAATTGACGACCCATATGATAGGTGTGAGGGAGTGTCACAAAGTCTTGGGGCATGCCCTTTTAAGAAAATAAATAATTCAAATTTCTGTGCACGTCATGGTGGAAATAGTAGACTAGATGCGGTAAAGGCAGAAAAAGTACGAAACTACAGGCTTCGTAAATGGCAATCTAGGGTAACTGAATTCGCCGATAACGAACAAATTAAATCATTAAGAGAAGAAGTTGGTATATTAAGAATGATTTTGGAGGAAATGCTCGGACAATGCCAAGACTCTACCGATCTTATGTTATATTCGGCTAGAATGAGTAGTCTGGTACTTAATATAGAAAAACTTGTAGTATCGTGTGATAAATTAGAAAATCGTATGGGTCTATTACTAAATAAATCATCTATACTTCAATTAGCTGGGCAGTTTATCGAAACAATAAATATAACTCTTACTGCTCCTGAGTTTGCTAACGGTAAAGTTTCTGATGTTTCAGCTAATATAATGGAGTCTATAAGTAATAAATTAATTGAAGCTACTATGGCTGCAAGTAATCCTATTGCAGAATAATGGTAATTATATGGTACAAACACTACAACAAATGTTCATGGATAGGCTTGCGTCTGGGTTAAAACGAAAAAGTATAGTTAAGCCAAGTGACTGGGCTATGACTTATAGAATGATGGGTCAACCCTATCCAGGTAAATGGACTTTTAAGTGGCATCCTTGGTTAAAAGGTATGCATGATAGTGATGTAGAACTAAATATAGGAATGAAAAGTGCACAAGCCGGATATACAGAAACGTGCTTAAATATATGTTTTTATTATATTGATATATTTGCTACCGATTGTTTATATATTTTACCAGCTAAAACACCAGATGCTTCAGATTTTAGTGCAAGTAGATTTAATCCTGCACTAGATATGTCTCCGCACTTAAGTAATTTATTTTCTGATACACTTAATGTCGGTTTGAAACGTGCTGGAAATACTAATTTTTATCTTAGAGGATCAAAATCTCGTTCCGGTCTAAAATCAATTCCAGTGGGGGTTATCATCTTTGATGAGTTAGATGAAATGACTCAAGATAATATACCTCTCGCCGTAGAAAGACAATCTGGTCAAAGATTAACACGCAGTTGGGAAGTTAGTACTCCTACTATTGATGGTTTTGGTATACATGCAAGTTATATTAATAGCTCCCAAAATATATTTTATTTCAAATGTCCAGGATGTAGTAAATTTATTAATCTTGAATTTCCACGCAATATGAATATATGCGGTTCAGACCATACTGATAGTGCTTGTGAAGATTCTTATATCAAGTGCCATCTATGTGGCAAAAAATTACCACATGAAACTAAGCCTGACTGGTTGGCAACTGGTAGATGGGAAGAAACAAATACACAGCGTGCAGTAAAAGGTTGGGCTGTTAATCAATTATATTCATCCTCACCTAAAGTTAATCCAGGAAATATAGTTAAAGCCTACCATAAGTCACGTATTGATCCAGCTAGTGAGCAAGAATTTTATAATTCTAAAATGGGCTTACCTCATATAGTTGAGGGTGCTCGTCTAACAGATGTTGATATAAAAGAATGTATGGCTGAATTCGTTAAGGCAGACTTTTGTACAAACGGTTTGACTACATTAGGTGTTGACGTTGGAACATATTTGCATTATGAAGTAGATTTATGGAAAGTCATAGGCAGCGAATATGACTTAAATGTATCATCCACTCCTAGGCTAATAAAAGAAGGTTCAGTATTTAGTTTTGATGAACTTGATGAACTAATGGAAAAGTATAATATATCAGGGTGCGTTATTGATGCTCAACCTGAAAGACGTAAGGCTTATGAGTTTTGCTGTAAACATTTTGGTAGGGCTAAAATGTGTTTCTATGGTAGAGGTATACAAGGTAAACAGATACATATTAACCAAGACGATGAGTGTATGATAACTGTTGATAGGACATCTTGGTTAGATTTATCAATTGGTCGTTTTAAGGCTAGAAAGATAACTTTACCAAAAGACTTATCTTTTGAATATAAAACACATCTTAAGTCGTTGGTTAGAATATATGAAAAAGATCCAGACGGCAATCAAGTAGGTAAATACGTTAAGGCAGGTAATGATCACGACCATCTTGCACATGCAAGAAATTATGCAGAAATAGCATTACCGATAGCAGCATCAATGAGTTCTTCGTACAATATGGTAAGTCCACTTTAAGGAAACTAAAATGTCTAAGAAAAAGTTAGAAGTACAAACTGTAGAACTTCCTGGTGGCCTGTTAGTTCTTGAACCAAATAAGAAAAATGTGCATGTCCGGTCTAATGATGATATGGAAGGTCTGCCTACAGTTGCTGTCTTATTAAATGATAACGGTACTATAGATATACAATTAAGGTCTGACCGGGTTGTAACTATTGTAACTCTTGACTCTTAAGCCAGTGCCCAGTAATCAGTGATAAATAACTATCCAGTATTATTCGGCAAGTGATAAATATGAAACATAAACAACTAGTCTATGCCGCTGGTTCTATAATTGATAACATTACTTCAGGTAATGTTAAAATTGTAGGCATGACACATCCTGAGTATGGTGTGAATGAGCAATTATGGTATAAGTGGAGACTTTCTTATACCGCGGACACTAATTTTGTACAACAATATCTTCAACAGTTTTCTAAAAGAGAAACTAATGAAGATTTCGAGCAAAGAAAACTAGTAACGTATGTTCCTTCATTTGCCAAAGCTGCAATAAATGATATAAGAAATTCTATTTTTCAACGTATATCTGATGTTACTAGAGAGGGTGGTCCAGAATCATATATAGATTCTGTAAATGGCCTTTTAGGCGGTGTAGACTTATTAGGCTCTACTTTAGATAGTTATGTAGGCCGATATATATTACCAGAATTATTAGTAATGAAAAAAGTTGGTGTTTATGTTGATATGCCTCAGATAACGTCGGCGGGAGTGCCTACGTTAGCAGATAAAGGTAATAAGCATCCTTACCTATATTATTACACTGTAGAAGATATACTTAACTGGGTTAAGGGTACTGGTGAGAATGGTTCAGAGTTTTTAACTTTACTTTTACGGGATCATACTTATAGTGTTGATCCTTTAACAGGTATGCCTATTGATAATGTGGAACGCTATAGGTTCATTTGGAAAGATATTGATACAGGAACTGTATCAATGCAGTTTTTTGATAGTGAATCTAATCCAATCAACTCGCAAGGCGAGTTGGGTGTAAACATTATAACACTCGATATACCCGCTATACCTTTTGTTACTTTTGAATTATCTGAAAGTTTAATGGCAGATATATGTGACTATCAGATAGCTCTATTAAATTTAGCATCATCTGATATGTCTTATGTTTTGAAAAGTAACTTTCCATTTTATGTTGAACAGTTCGATCCTAGAAGTGAAAATTTATTTAATAGGACTGCTTCTAGTGGTGTAAATACCGCTGGAGGTACTGGTGGTGAAGCATTAGATGCAGCAACTGCTGGTGCACAAGAAGTAAAAGTTGGTGTATCGTCTGGTAGACGTTACCCTAAAGGATTTGATGCTCCTAGTTTTATTCACCCATCAGCGGAGCCATTAACTGCTTCTATGTTGAAGCAAGATGAATTAAAGCGGGATATACAAGTATTGTTAAAATTAGCAGTAACTAACCTAGCCCCAAAAATGGCTTCTGCTGAAAGTAAAGGTTATGATGAACGCGGTCTTGAGGCTGGTTTGAGTGCTATAGGTCTTGAATTAGAACACGGTGAACGTGATATTGCCCGCCATTGGGCAAATTATGAGGGTTCGGGTATACAATCAACTGTTAAATATCCTCAAAAATATAGTTTAGAATCTAGTCAAGAAAAACGTAATGAAGCAGCAGACACGTTAAAGACTGCTAAGTGTATACCGTCCTTAACATATAAGAAAGAAGCATTAAAACAGGTTACTAAAATATTACTAGGGAATAAAATTGCACTAGAAACTCTAAATACTATACAAAGCGAAATAGATTCTGCTACAGTTATAGTGTCTGACCCTGATGAATTAAGTAAAGATATTGAACAAGGTATTGTTAGTCTTGAAACGGCTAGTTTAGCGAAAAATTATCCACCCGGTGAAGTAGAAAAAGCTGCTAAGGACCATGCAGATCGTATTGAACGTATTGCTGAGTCTCAAGCACAGGCTAAAGGTGTACCAGAAATGGGTGGATTAGGTAACGCTAGTAAAGATCAGAAACAAAATACTGATATGAATAATGATAATACTACTGCTGATGAACAGACTAGGGGCGGTGCAAGTACAGGCGGAGGTAAGTAATATGGTATGTATATTACAAGCACCGTACCCCGGTAGTCTTTTTACCTTATATTTGCCTAAGCCTTTATTTGATGATGCTGAAAATATAATAGCAGATACTGTTATAAAAAAATCAATGTCAAATATTACTAGATCGTTAATTAAAACTACTTGTACTAGATCATTAAAATATACTTTCAGTTTAAGTAAGTTAAAAGGAATAGAATTAAAAAACTTTATTAACCTGTATAATTCAGAATATATTAAATTACAGAACTGGAAAGGTGAAGAATGGAAAGTAAAACTTGTTACTAATCCTGTTGAATATGTAATATCAGATAGACACGGAACCACTGAAGTTAATTTAGTTTTTGAAGGCATAAAAATATAATGCCAATATTAGCATATCCAGAATCCAGTATAATATTAGTCAACAACACTATAAGTGATGTTGATAATGTCCGTCATGGCTTGTTTCCAAAATTACCGTCTATAACTGATGCTAAATACTATGGAATAAAGGACGGTTCAGTAGTTGAGTTAGGTTTTTTACTAGCAACTGGTGTAACTACTGGGGCTACATCTCAATCACAAGTATTTACTAACGGTATTACATGTTCTGATATAAATGAGAATAGAATACCATTTGCCGGTGCTAATGGTAAACTAACTAGTAGTAATAATCTAACATATACACCTGGTACTGGTCTTGTTTTATCTAGTACGTCTGATGCTGATTGGTATTGTGGCTTCGCTGCCGCACATTTATCAGGTTCTCCTAATATATTTTGTTTTGGTGTAGCTGGTCCTGATTTTATAACTTTTGATTGTATATCCGCAAATAATGCTTATATATATGCAGCTGCTACAGGTACTGATCTTGTAATTACTGTTGATGGTTGGACTAGATTTTATAATCATTTAATGCCTACTATTACTATATCACCAAATGGTACAGTAAATATAACAACACTTAATAGTTCAAAACCTATATTTACCGATTCATCTGGTAATTTAACTTCTACTGGTATAGGAACATCTTCACAGTTTATTAAAGGTGATGGTTCCTTAGATAGTTCAACTTATCTCGCTTCCCTCTCAGGAGCCTTACTCGCCACAGGAGCCACTACAGGAGCAACTTCACAGGCACAGGTGTTTACGAATGGGGTGACGCTTTCAAACATGACCCTTGGCTCTGTTCTCTTTGCAGGAACAGCGGGAGTGGTTTCGCAGGATAATACTAATTTCTTTTGGGATAATACGAATAAGAGGCTCGGCATTGGGACGGCGGCACCAGGTAATTTATTGGAAATAAATGGTGTGGGGTATGCATACAACATTTCAGGTGGACAACTTAGTTTGTCATCTACAGTTGCTTATAATTTAAGCCCAACGGCAGGAATACACTTTATTCTCAATACCAATGGAGCAGGGGATAGGTTTCCACTTGGAGAAATAGCGGTTACTAAAGAAAACACATCCGCAGATAATTATGCATCGTTTATGTCGCTTTGGACGACAATTGCGGCCGGTACTGGTGTTGAACGAATGCGAATTACTAGTGCTGGCAACGTTGGCATCGGGACGACGGCACCGACAGGAAACTTACACATTGAAGGCGTAGACAAGGGGACAACCAATCTTTATGCAGGTGGTAACTTAAATATCTATACAACAGATGCTCTTGCAGCCGATAAAGGCGGTTCAATATCATTGGGAGCAGTACAGAATGAACTAGGTACAAAATATGGTTTTGCCGCTATTAAAGGTGCAAACGCCGATGGTATAGCTGGAAATGTGGCAGGATATTTGTCTTTCTTTACGTCAAAAACAGCAGTTGGTTCTGTTGAAAGAATGAGGATTGATACTACTGGCAATGTTGGTATCGGGACGACTGCGCCTGCCGCTAAACTAGATGTCGCCGGATCAATCCAAAATTCCTCCGCAGTCGCGTCAACGCTTGGCGGCTATGTTAGAACATTCTCCGAAGCTACTGGAACTCCGTCTGGTACGAGTGTATCTTTTGATATAGCTGTTAATATACCTACTAGTTGTAGACTTTTGGGGATACAATTACGAGTAGATACAGCACTAACTGCTGGAGAAACATGGCACGCCAGTCTCTGGTACGGCTCTTCATATACACTATTAGGTTTCGGGCAACTAGTTGCAAAAAATACAAAAATTAATTGCATGATTCCAGTTTTTATAAGTACTGATACTTGTTATATCAGAATTACTCGCGATTCTGGTAATTTTACTAATGGAGTTGGCGTTATACGTGCGGTGTGTTATTATGAAACATTTACAGGAATGGGTGATTTATAATGGCTAATGCAATTGTTGAAATTATAGCTCCATCAGGTATGACACTTACACTGTCACTATTTCTTATAGGTTCTGATACAGCTGGTGCATCCGAAAAAACTCTTACAGAAAGAACTAATGATAAAGGTACATATAGGGCAACTATAATAGAAGCTTTAGTAGGACTATATAGAGCTAATGCACTAAACGCCACAGGTGTTAGTGTATCAAAAGGCTTAGTAGTAATGAGTGATGCTGCTATTATTCACTATGTAAGAGAAGATAGTTATATAAATATAGATATTATTGATAATATTGTTTTAGCATTGTTTGCCGCTGAAGGGGATACTGGTATAACTCTTAAAAAAGCTATAGAAATACTTGCAGCCTTTACCTCTGGTAAAATTACTGTTTCATCAGATAGTGGGATTAGTACATATACATACAAAAAGAGAGATGGTTCTACTACTAGTTTTACTAGTATATGTTCTGAAACTACTCCAGGTATTAGAGGTACTACTGGGAGTCTATCTTGAGTATAAAACGTATATCTGTCCCAGAGTTTGCTATACCAAACTACTCATTACCTGAGTATGCGTTACCTGGAAAATTTGCATATATAGAAAAAGATATAACAGCTACACTTGTATTAGATCAAACAGTTTTAGTAGGTATAACAAAAACTGTAGACGATACACTTGTATTAGATCAAACAGTTTTAGTAGGTATAACAAAAACTGTAGACGATACACTTGTATTAGATCAA